>Ga0272441_10012333_pt1 | contig 12504 bp, 7 predicted proteins | sample SSMProp6N_FD_193582 | JGI IMG/M metagenome (GOLD analysis project Ga0272441, IMG submission 193582) | Marine sediment archaeal communities from Little Sippewissett salt marsh, Falmouth, MA, United States - SSM-Prop-6N | ecosystem: Environmental > Aquatic > Marine > Wetlands > Sediment ...
ACCAAGCTCTTCAAATGCTCGAAGACCGCGGCAATCGCTACCTCGACCACCGCAGTCAACGGAACGGCCGGCACCTCCTCGCGGAGCAAGCCGTCTGCTATCGTTCCCAAGGCAGAAATCCTCTGGCCATAGGTCAGCCTGTCGTAACACTCGATCCCCAGAGGACAGTCCTCGTGTCGCAGGGCATCCTCCTGGTCGAGAAGGCTCAGCAGGGCCTCGGCAAAGAGCCTGGCCTCCGCCCGCTTCAACGTTCGCTTGCCACACGGTGTCTGCCACATATCCGCCACCCTACTTCCCACTGTATCGACTTGTACATTCCAGGTCGCGCCGGCATACAACCAACGGGACGTTGCGGGAGCTGAGTTCAAGGCGGCCATCCCGGACATTCTCGGAGCCAGCAACGGTTGACAGAGCTACGCTTGGAACGCCCTGACAAAGCGACGATCCTGTACAGCCTTTCGAGTGCGACTACGATGTGACATGATCGGGAGCAGTTCCCGGCAGACTCGAGTCCGTCCGCTCCGGGGGGCCCCGCCGCGCCTCGGAACAGTCGTGGCCTTCGAGAATCCACCAGATGCCTACGGCATGCAGTTCGCCGCTCTGATCTCCTCGATGTGCGTCCTCCGGCTCCAAGGGGCTGAAGGTCATCCTGCCCGTCGCTCGTATTTCGTATCTTGTCCGCACGGCCGGGTAATGGCCGCAGGCACGGGTTTCGCGCGCGAAAGAGTCGCTCTCTTGCCAACGCACTTCCAACACCGAGGAGCTCCATAGTCATATCCTGCTGTCCCGCTGGATCCCTGGCTTGGTCCTTGCCGCTACGGGTCGCCTTCTCCCGGCTCCATTTGGGTATCGACGTTCACGCTGATCCAATCAATGATCATGCCGGCAATGACCTCGTTGTTGTCGTCCTGCATCATCAGATGCGTGTTGCCGAGGACGCCCTGGGCCGGCAGGTCGATGAATCGGGCGACGCCTCCGTGCTGGAGAATCGCGTCGGTGATCGCCTGGGAGAGGGCCTTGCGGGCGGTCTGGCCCCGCTCTGCGATGTAGTCGGCGTAGACCGAAAGGAACGGCTTGCCGTCGAGCAAAGCGGCCAACGCGTTGATGGTGGCCTCTTCGTCGTCGGCGGTGATAAACGCCTGTTCCAGGTTGATCACGGCCTTGAACAGTTCCGGCCGGGCTTTGAGCAGAGGTTCCAGGTACGCGGCGGAGGCCGAGTGAATCATCAGGATTGCGGGCCGGTCGATCTTTTCGCACAGGGGGATGATCGCTTCGGCTTCCGCGTCGCCCGTCTGCGGGGCAACATCTTCAAACGTCAGATCTCGGTAGCGAAGGGGAAAGTGCTTCTCGAACTGGTCGATCTGGCCCACGGGGAAACGCACGTCCGAGAAAGGCGAGTCGGTCCCGTCACCGAAGCCCCAGGTGCTCCAAATGTTTCGCCTGGCGGAGTTAGTGCTCCAGTAGCTGTACGTCGGCGGCAGCTCGGCGCATTGGACCGTCGTCGTTTGCCCCTTGCCTCTACCGGTGGTGACAATCGCTACGCCGTTCGGGTCCACTTCAACATTCAGAATCGCCACGGGGTGATCGGGATCACTGTTGTCGATCACAATTTCCCCGACCAGGTCGTTGCACTTGTTGACGTCGAAGCCGCCGGAGGTGGAATACTCCGGAATGTCATAGACATAGACCGGATGCCCGGCTTCGGCGAAGAGTTGAGCCCAGGCCTTGCGGCCGTCGGGCGTGCCTAAGTAAATGAAGCTGCCCAGGCCCATACCCGGAACCATGATGATGGGATCGCCGGTGATCGGATCTGGAATCAGCGTGTGGACCATGGCCTGTTCGACCCACACCGTATCGCCCGGTTTTCCGGTACGCTCGATCTCCCGGCCCCCGGCATAGTACACACCCAACGTAATGTCGGCGGCCGGCACACTCGTGACGGCAACCACGACCAGGAGCGTAAGCCCCGCAAGAAGTCGTCCTTTCGGTGACATCATCATTCTCCTTATGGAAAAGAGAGGCGTGGGGCTGGGACACGCCGCCCCACGCCGAAATTGGAGGAACGTTCAATTGATGGCGAAGACCGCATCGCTCACCTCGGCCAGTGCTTCATCCGCCGTGCTCTTGATCCGGATGGAATAATCTTCGCCCGGTTCGAGCGTCAGGTCTGCTTCCCACTTGTAGGCCCCCGTACTGGGAACCGTGGCGATGGTGTGAACCAGCGCGCCGCCTTTGTGCAGCTCGATCGCGACGTCTTCGGCAAGATTGTCGTCCCACTGGATGAAGTATTCCATGCCGCGTTGCCATGCTTCCGCCCCGTTGGGCACCGTGACCTGTACCATCGGCGGGACCGTCGTGAAGGAAGCCTGCGACCATTCACTCGGGCCTGCATCGTTCATGGTGCTGACGCGCCAGTAGTAGGTGGTCCCGGCCTCCAGCGCCTCCACGAGATAAGGCGTCTCCATAACCTCCATCTCGTCCACGACCAGCGGGTTGAACTCGGGATCGGTCGCCACCTGAACGTGGTAGCAATTGACAAAGCCTCGGGGCGTCCAGTCCAACGCCGCGGGCAGCGTCTCGTTGACGGTGCCCTCGCATTCCGGAGCGATCAGGATCGGCGCCAGCGTCACGTGCTCCAGGTCGGGCTCGCCGATGATGAATTCGCCGAATTCGGCCATGTCGGCGCGCAACTGGTTCGTGGCCGGGTTGTAGGACGTCTCCAAGGCGATGAACGGTCCGGGCTCGTCGGGATCGCGGTGATATATCGTCAGCGTGTCCGGATCCTCCAGATCGAAGCTGGCGGCGTCTAAGGAAATACGCGCGTTGATCGTGCTGATCCCGGAGGCGCCGACCCGAACCCGAACGGGCAAAACGCGCGGAGCGCGGCCCTCAAACGTCGGGTACAACGGCGCCAACGGCCAACGCCTGACACCCATGGCGTTGTATCCGCTGCCCGTATAGCTGTTGACCCGGATCGTGACCCCTGTATCGACCTTGCTGTCCCTGAATCTCGTGTCCCCAATCCCAACGAACTGGGCGATGACACTTACGCCTTTGATGTCTGTGGGCAAGGGAAGCCGAAACGCGCGGTAGCTTTCGACGCTGGGATCGTCAAAGAACAATTCAAAAACCTTGTCGCCTTCGGGGGTGACTTCCGTGCACACAGGGCCGTCCTTGGAACCGTCCCCTCCCCAGCCGATGAAGGTGTTGCCATTGGGCAGACGCTGCGCATTGCCGCGGTGCCAGCCGGCGACGGAGGGCTCGGGAACATAGGACCAGACGTGTTCGGCGATTTTGTTCTCTTCGTCCAGCTTGTACTCGTGGACCTGGGACGAGCGTGACCCGGAGCGGTTGCCCCCGTCGTAGATGAGGACGTTGCCATTTTCCAGGCGGTAGAACGCATGCCCGCCGAAGTGACCTTCCGCCTCTTCCAGGTCCACGCCGACAAACGTGAACTCATTCTCATCGCCGCCCAGATGCCACATGATCTCGCCCGTCTGCCGGCTGATCTTCTTGACCCATAGGGGCGTGGCGATGAAAAGGTTGCCGTCGACGTCCATGTTGATCGTATTGAGATGAAACTGACTGACCATGGGGCCGCTCGCTCTTCGCCAGCTCATCTCTTCCGGCTTGTAGTGATCCCAGGTGCGCCACTGGAAGACGACGTTTCGGTCGGCGTCGAGCTCCTGAACCACGCCCCCGGAGACAAGGGCGTTCGGGTAACCCCCATTGACAATCTCGGTCAGGTCCATCTGGGTCAGGTAGTAACCGAATAGCAAGACATGGCCATTGGGCTGCAACTGAAAATCATGGGCCTCCGCGATGTACCCGTTTCCCATCTGGATATTCTCGACCTCGTTGAATTCCTCGTCCATCACCATGTGCACGGCATCGCCACCGCCGCTGTACGAGTGGTGATGCAGGAACTGGGCATAAGTGGGCAGGCCGTTGGGCTGCAATTTGAAATCGTACGAGTAATCGTCGGGCAGTTCCTTATACCAGACCGGCGTGCCGTCGTTCTCCAGAATCATGAGATAGAAACCGACGCCTTCGACCTCGGCAGCCACGGCAAGATAGACATACCCATCGCCGATGGCGTCGCTGTCGTAGATGTGCGTCCTGAGGGACGGGAAATTATCCGGGAGATTCGGGGCGGGCCCCTGGGCATGAGCTACAGTCACGACCCAAACAAGAATACCGAAAACAACTATGAGCCTTTTCATGAGATACTCCCGATTGTCCAAACGTGCCGTCAAAACAGTGAACGTGAATCGCGCGCAAACCGCTGCACTCTCACAAAGAGAATTTCTGTTTGCCACGAACGCAGGCAGAGAACAGCGTTTCCAGTAGATGACAGAAACGCGACCCGGCCTTCTCGGTTGTACACTATCTTGTGATTCTGGGGCTCAATTCGTAGTGTCGATGATCGCGAAGGGCGCGTCACTGACATCAAGAATCGCTTCATCGACCGCGCTTTTCAGTCGAATCGTATAGTCCTCCCTTGGCTCAAGATCTAAATCAACCTCCCACTGGTACGCGCCGATGCTGGCAGCCTTTGCGATCTCTTTGACTACCACATCACCCTTGACCAATTCGATCACGACATCCTCCGCGAGGTTGTCCTCCCACCGGATAAAGTACTCCAACCCACGTTGCCATTGCTCGCCGCCGTTGGGAATGGCGACCTGCACCGTCGGCGGTGCCGCATCAAACCAGTCCTCGGACCATTCACCTGTGCCGCCGTAATTGGCCGTGCATACGCGCCAGTAATGGCGCGTGCTGGGTTGCACGCCCTCAAGAACGTATCGGGTCTCAGTCACGTTGGGATCATCGACAACCAGTGTATTGAATTGAGCGTCTGTCGCTACTTGCAGGTGATAAGACCGGCCAAACCCTCTGGGGGTCCAGAAGAAAGAAACCGGTAGCTGCTGATTTACAAAGCTGTGATGTTGCGGCTCGATCAGGATGGGCGCGTATGCCATCTCTTCCAGGTCGGGGAAACAGAAAATGAACTCTCCGAATCCGGTCATGGCTGCTCTTAGCTTCTTCGTCACCGGGTTGTATGAGGTTTCCAAGGGCATGAACATGCTCTGGTCCGCAGATTCCCTCTGGTAAACCGTCAGGGCCTCCGGATTGGTGAAGCCGAAGTTCTCAGCATCAAAGGAGAGTTGCGCCGTCATGCTGCTGATGGCACTCGCGGAGATCCGCACGCGGACGGGCAGCACTCTGGGCGCCTTTCCCGAAAACTCCGGACAGACCGGTGCGAACGGCATTCTCTCGATGGTGAGCGAGTTGTACCCATCGCCATCGTAGGAATTCACCCTGACTGTCACGCCGGTGACCGCCGGCTCGCCTTCATCGTAGGTATTGCCTTCCGCGATTTCATAGAGGGTTGTGGAAGCGGTCAGGTTCTACAGGGGCCACACGCATCGTGAGAATCCGCCGGTGACACCTTCGTCGGCGGGCCATATTTCGTATACCAGTTGTTCGTTAGGATCGGCTTCGGTCATGGCCGGTGCCTCCCCGTCCTTGGCGGCGCCTCCCCATCGGATAATGCTATTGCCGTTGGCCAATCGAATGCAATTACCGCCCGTCAGAGCCAGAATATCCGGGTCGTTTCGATACTCCCACACCATCGTTGCGGTCTTGTTCTCTTCGTCCAGATCATATTCAACGGCGCGGGAGAATGTCTTTCCATCACCAATGTTCTTATCGTTGCCATTATCGAACATAGTCAGATGTCCGTTGGCGTAACGACGGACATCATGCGGCACTCTGAAATGATGCGGGGCGGTTTCCGGATGCTCGTTGATGTAGGTGAAGTCTTCGTTCTTACCGCCCATGCGCCACATCACCTCGCCGGTGGCGCGGCTGATCTTGACCACCTCGGAGGTCTCCCGGCAGCACAGGATGATGTTGCCGTCTGTCTCATCAAATTCGACGGCGTTGATATGGATGTAGCCAAAACTCGCTCTTGTGATATCTCTATAGGAGTCTACAATTGGGATATAGTCCACACTTCTCCATTGGAATATCACATTCTTGTAGACATCCAGCTCCTGGATTACAGCCCCGGAGACACTGGCAGCGGGGTGTCCGCCCTCAACGAGTTGGCTCATGTCGATGATATGACTGTCATAGATGAGAATGAGGACGTGCCCATTGGGAAGGACCTGGAAATCATGCCCATCCGCCAGATAACCGTTCCCCGCTTGGAAGGTATCAACCTCATTAAAAGTCTCATCCTGCAGATGCCAGGTGACCTTTTTACGTTGTCCCGGGACATCCCTTTTCGAGGCAAACAATCCGTTACACACCAATTCTCCCAGCCTCTGGGTCTTGCTGTAGAATATGGGTACACCTGCGTTATCCATGATCATAAAGTAATTGCCCACGTCCTCGTTGCTACCGGGATTGACACTGCCGACTAAGTACCCGGGGGCGGTTTCCCCGAATTGGGTGATGAGGAACTTCGGGAAATCGGCAGGGAGATTCGGGTCGGACGGTTGGGCAACAGCCACGCTGACGACCCCCAGAAGAACGCCTGCAGTGAAAAGTAGCCGTTTCATGATGTCCCCTTTCTCAACCAATGCAACCTCAGGAAGACCATGTAGGTGACAGTCATTGATGACCCCGACAGGAAGCATCCCGCCGCACCTCCAGGCGGGCGGGATGTCCTGTTCTCTTCGTTGCTGTTTGTCGCATGCTAATTACCAGCCCCTTCCGGCAGCCACGAGGCGGGAATGCGGTACGCGCGGTAGGTACTCCTGTCGATCACAAATGCGTCCGCTTCACCGGTGTAAGGAGAAATGTACTCCCAGACGATTTCTCCTTCGGACGTGACCTCAATGATGCGGCCCTCCTTGCCCTCGCAGATCAACGTGTTGCCGTTCTCGAGGCGTTGCGCCCCACTGACGCGGGCGCTGCAGAACTTCCGCTCGTGGCCCTTGATGTCTCCATCCCCGTCAAGATCTGCCGTGGCGCGTGGCTGTTTGTATTCCCACACCAGATCCATTGTGACCGGATTGAACTCCACCACCCTGGAGAAGTCTCCGAGCGTATTCGGGTATATGCCTCTCTCCAGGCCCGGGACCACGGCTCCGAAGCCAGCATCTGTACCGTTATCAAAGATCATGATATTGCCGGCTCCGGGAAGACCTTTCGGAATCATATGGGAGTGGTGCTGGCCGATGATTTGACCGATTTTGTGCTCGGGGGTACCGCCCGAGTAATCCGGCCCGACGCGCCACACGATGTCGCCGGAGACCCAGTCGCCATCGGGATGGTCGTACCGAGCCACAATCGCTGTTATATTCGACGTGCGCAGGCTGATAATGATGTTCTCCGGATGAAAACGGAGGTCGCCCTGGTCGTACCATCTGTTGGGGCCGACCCAGGCGGCAGCGTTGCCATGGGTCCAGTCCGTCTGATTGGGGTTTTTCTCCGCCACACAGACCGTCCTGATGGCATCCCTGGCTGCGTCATCGAATCCCATCTGCTCGAAGTGTTCCCACGCGTACCACTGCCAGAGCACATTCCCGTCGGCGTCCCTTACAGACAGGGCGTCATCCTTCAAGTTAAAATCGCTGATATGCGCCGTCAGGTTCGGATCAGGATTGGTGCGCTCCAAGAGCAACATCTTACCGCCTTCGAGCATCGATTCGGCTCCAGGAGCATAGTACCCAACGGGATTACCCTCTATCTGAAAGTCATGGTGAGGCCTGAGATTCAGTTCCCGAACGACGTTTCCATCCCAATCCATGACCGTGAAAACTTTTCCGGCAATGCCCCAGAGGTAACCACCAGGGATCATCTTGATCGGCACTTTCGTAAAGGACCATTCATTGACAAGGTTTCCCTCCATATCCACAAGGATCGCCCAGTACAAAGGTCCGTCTGGATCCGGCTGGTGGCCCCGCTGAGAATTCAGCAGCGTGTAGCCGTTCCAGCATCGATCCGGGTCATAGATTGTCACACCCTCGTCGCCCTCGGGATTGTTGTCGCCCATCCTGCCCGCGCGAGTAACTTCCGGCATGACGGTCTCCACGAGAAAATCGTGATAAGCATTGGCCGTGTTTGGATCGAGGAACTCAGCAATGCAGTTGCCACACCAGAAGGCCTGCGAGTAGGCCGATGACGCCCAAAGGAGAGTTATCAACAAAATCATTACTGTCAAAATCGTCGTCTTCATGATTCGATCTCCTATCTCTCTGTTGCATCCCGAGGGCTGCGGGCATTGCCCGGAATGCTCGCAGCCCTCGGTGGTTGTGATTCTAATTGCCATCCAACTGCGGGACCCACGAAGCCGGGACCCGGTAGGCGCGGTAGATGGAAGCGACAAACGGCCCGCCGGGTTTGAGCCAGGTCGGTGCGTACTCCCAGACGACCTTGCCGGACGGGGTGACCTCGAAGACACGCCCGGGGTCCGACTCGGTGATGAGGGTGTTGCCGTTCGGGAGGCGCTGCGCCGACGACATCAGATTGCTGAAGAAGAGCTTCTCGTTGCCGAGGATCTTGCCGTCCCCGTCCAGGTCTTCGGAGGGCCTGGGCTGCTTGAATTCCCATACGATCTGCTTGGTCACCGGATTGATCTCCAGGACGCGGCTGAACAGGCGAAATTTGTTGGGATAGGTACCGAGCGGGTTGCCCTCAGCATCCCTGAGGCCCTGGATGTAGGCACCGAAGCCGCCCTGTCCGCCGTTGTCGAAGATCATCATGTTGCCCTCACCGGGCAACCCCTCGGGGATGATGTGGGCGTGGTGCTGGCCGATGATCTGCCCAACCTTGTAGTCCTCGCCGGCGGTCGAGTAGTCCGGGCCGAGCCGCCAGATGACGTCCCCTTCTTGCCACTGGCCCTCCGGATGATCGTGTCGGGCGATGATGATGATAATGTTCAGGGAACGGAAGTCGGCGATGATGTTGTCGGGATGGAAGCGCAGATCGCCGGCGTCATACCATTTGTTGGGCCCGCACCAGGCGACTTCGTTGCCGTGCGTCCAGTCCTCGGGCAGAAGATCCGCCAGAAAATCAGGGCCCATGAAGCATCGTCCCTGATCGAGACCCACTCGGGCCCACTCATCCAGGCCGAGTTGCTCAAAGTGCTCCCAGGCCTGCCAAACGAATAGTTCGTTCCCGTCCCAGTCCAGTTCCCGAATTCGATCGTCCTTTAGAGGTTTTCTTGAGACGTGCGTGGTCAGGTTAGGATCCGGATAGGTGTCCTCGAGGACCAGGACCTTTCCACCTTCGATCATCGGCTCGGCTCCGGGGGCGTAGTAGCCGACCGGGTTGCCTTCTCGCTCGTGATCATGGTGACCGACGGTTTCCCATTGCCTGACGATGTCTCCATCCCAGTTCAACTGCGTCAGCTTGCCGCCCCCTTCCATGTCAGGATAGACCCAGTTGCCGACAATGTGGCCTCCCGGCAATGGCTTGGGAGCCGTGAAGAACCCCGCCCCCGGGATCATCCATGCGTTGACAATGTTACCCTCCATGTCGATCAGGACGTTGTTGCCGTTCGGATCCATGCCTGTGGGTTGAAAGCAGTTGAGCAGCGTGTAGCCGTCCCAGGTCTCGTCGGGCTCGTAGATTCGCAGACCCCGATGCGCATCGTTGACGTCGTCGCCCGTCGGGAAGCCGATGGCGGTGTCCGTCAGTTTGAGCCAGTCGACGCTGTCGATGGCGTCGTGGATGGCCTGCATCTTCTCGGGGGACATCCCGGTATCTGCCATGTCGACGCCGTGCCAGAAGGCCTGCGCGAAGACTGACGACGGAAGAAGAAATACGGAACATAGGACAATCACAGCACCCATTCTTGTCTTCATGATCGTTTCTCCTTTTCTTCACTGCAATCTTCAGCGGACTACACTCATCGCCACGGCGTGGCGATCGTGGCCCTCGCTGGATGTCGTACTACGGCCATATCTCCGCCTCGAGAGTCGCGCCGAAGTAGTTGCTTTGGCCTTGCACGAGGATGTACCAGGTTCCCGCCTCCGGATTACCGACACTGATGCTTTCGTTGTTCTCCGGTTGACAAAGGGCAAAATCACACTTGGATGCCGTTGGTTTGGCCCCCCGCTTGAGGTACACATCACAGTTGCCCGTTCCGCCGGACGTCCTGATCACAAGCGTCTCGGTGCAGTCCGGTACCACGATCTGGTAGAACCGTTCGCTGCCCGGTACGCCGTAAAGGCCCACAACGGGAACGTCATGCTCCAGGGCTCCCGAGGCGCCACTGTGCGCGGGAATCCACTCGGGCGGAATCCGGTAGGCGCGATAAACAGCGGTCCCCATGAAACCCTCGGGATCGAACCAGGTGGGCGCGTATTCCCAGACGACCTCGCCGGACATGGTGACCTCGAAGATGCGCCCGGGGTCCGCCTCGCAGATGAGGGTATTTCCGTTCGGGAGGCGCTGCATCCCCGCCATGAGGTTGCTGAAAAAGAGCTTTTCGTTGCCGACGATCCTACCGTCCCCGTCGAGGTCCTAGGACAGCCCGGGCTGCTTGAACTCCCACACGACCTGCTTCGTCACGGGATTGATCTCGAGCACGCGGCTGTACATCCGGAACTTGTTGGGCCAGGAGCCGAGTGGATTGCCGTCGGCATCTCTCAGGCCCTCGATGAGGGCACCGTAGCCGGCCGCCCCGCCGTTATCGAAGATCAGCATGTGGCCCCCGCCGGGCAGGTCCTTGGGGATGATGTGGGCCTGATGCTGGCCGATGATCTGGCCCACCATGAAGTTGTCGCCGGCCGTCGAGTAGTCCGGGCCGAGCTGCCAGACGATGTCGCCCGCGGCCCACTCGCCGTCGGGATGGTCGTGCCTGGCGATGATGATCGTGATGTTCAGCGAGCGAAAGTCCGCAATGATGTTGTCGGGGTGGAAACGAAGATCGCCCTGATTGTACCATCGATTCGGCCCGCACCAGGCGACGGCGTTACCGTGCGACCAGTCTTCGGGCAGCATGTCCGCCATGAAATCAGGACCCTCGTAATTGCGCCCCAGGTCGAGACCGGCCTCGGCCCACTCATCCAGACCAAGGTCCTCGAAGTGCTCCCAGGCCTGCCACCGGAACAACTCGTTCCCTTCGTAGTCCAGCTCTCGGATCCTGTCGTCCTTGATGAACTTGACCGAGATATGCGTCGTCTCGCTGGGATCCGGGCGGGTGCTCTCGAGAACCAGAACCTTTCCGCCGTCGATCATCGGCTCGAATCCGGGAGCGTAGTAGCCGCACGAGCTGCCCTCGCGCTCGTGGTCGTGGTGGCTGTTCGTGTCCCACTGCCTCACGATCTCGCCGGCCCAGTTTAGTTGCGTCAGCTTGCCGCCCCCCGGCATCATGGCTTCCGGATCGACCCAGCTGCCCTGGATACATCCTCCCGGAAGCGGCTTTGCGGCCGACAGGTAGCCCGCCCCCGGAAACGTCCACTCGTTGATGATGTTGCCCTCCATGTCGATCAGCACGTTGTTGCCGTTCTTCTCCGTCCCCGTGCCCGTAAAGGTGTTGAGCAGCGTGTAGCCATTCCAGGCTTTGTCGGGCAGGTAGATCCTCAGGCCCCGATCGGCGTCGCCAATCATATCGCCCGTCGGAAACCCGGTGGGCGTGGGCGCCAGATCGGTCATCGCGTACACGATGGCTTCGTGGATGGCCACCATGTCCTCAGGAGCCATCCCGGAATCCACGATGTCGACGCCGTTCCAAAAAGCCTGCGCGTGGGCGGACGACGGCAGAAGGAATGCGACACACACAACAATCAGTACACTCGTTCTTGTCTTCATGATCGTTCCTCCTATTTCTCACTGCATCTTTGATGGGCCACAGTCGTCTCTACGACTTTGCAGATATTCGCGCATCGCCATGCGTTCATGCTGCCGGCCGGGAGAGATGCGGCGTAACGTATAGGGTCCCGCAGCCATTTCCGACGGAAGGCTCTTTGAGAATCCGGAAGGAGGGTCCCTCGCTCGAAGCTGCGCGACGGGAATGTCACTTGTCTTGGGAAGTGACTCGTGGAGGAAACAGAAGCAGCGCCGCCTTACGCGGCTCCTCACGCCATCCATTGGCACGCACACGCCCATAGCCGTTCCCTGCTTGGTGGATCCGTCGTTGACATCATCAGCGAGAATCAGCTTCGGGCCGTGACCGACGTGCACCCCTATGAGATGCTGCCAACCAAGAGGTTGCACTGACAGACAGACTGTGTCAAGAGCAAAACTACCTAATTCGTGTCATCAATTCTGATGTAATCAGTTTCGATGACAATCTCCCCAGACATATCTGCTGCGGTTTCTGCTGGGACGGCTTGGGCGGTATCAAATTTGGCATGGTCTTTTCCAGATTGAACGGACAACAGATTCGACAAGGCTCTATTTGTTCGTCTCATAGTCGCAGAACACCGTGTCGCACTTTCCCAGATCCAAAGCCATAATCTTCATCGTCAGGTCTCCATGTCAGGTTTCTAACCACATGAGCGGTCCCCGTGACCAGCTCCTTTTCGACGGCTTATCATAACC
>Ga0272441_10012334_pt1 | contig 12504 bp, 17 predicted proteins | sample SSMProp6N_FD_193582 | JGI IMG/M metagenome (GOLD analysis project Ga0272441, IMG submission 193582) | Marine sediment archaeal communities from Little Sippewissett salt marsh, Falmouth, MA, United States - SSM-Prop-6N | ecosystem: Environmental > Aquatic > Marine > Wetlands > Sediment ...
CGTCATGGGCAGTCAGGCACGACAGTCGTTCGTGAGACTGTTCGGCGTTGGCACGGCGATGTACGTGGCAAGCTGCGCTGCGCTCGGACAGGAGCCGGACTTCGACCCGAGGAGCCCTTCATTCTTCACTGTCAAGGTAGGGAATAGGCATCTTGGCATCGGCGGCTTCCAGTATTCCTTCCTGCGATTCATCGCGGACAGCTTTCAGTCCGCAGCAGGGACAGATGGCAACGAGCCGATGGACTTCCTGAACTTCACTGATAGAAAAGAGAATCCTATCTTGAAGTGGCTCTACTCGCGTTCGTCTCCGATGGTGTCCCTTACAACCGAGGGGATAACTCAGCGTGACTACCTTGGCTATCCGTTGGATGACATGGAATCATGGGCGTACTGGCTGTTCGTCGAACACATGATACCGATTGCGGCACAAGAGCAGTTCCCCGGTCCGAACGAGGAACCTCCGACACGCAGAGGTATCGTAGGGGCTGCTGAATGGCTCGGTATGCGGACGTTCCCTGTCAATGAGTTCTACGAGTTGGCCAATGAGTACGCTCAGGAAGCCTACGGCAAGGACTGGAACGACCTGTGGCGTCCGACCAAGGGCGGCACATACGTCAAATCCAATGAGATGACGCGGCTTCTGAACACGCATCCTGACTTGAAGGAAGCCTACGACAAGTGGAAGCCCCTACAGACGAAACGGTGGCAAGCCGAACACGGATTGCTGCCTGACGATGATGCCGTGAACGATTACTATGCATGGCTACTACTGAACAAGCCTTGGGATTCACTGTCTCGGAGCGACAAGAAGAAGGTCAAACAGTACCGAGAGTTTGCAGAAGAGGCAGAGGAGGCGGGAGTGACACTTAGCGGCACGACTCGTGCGTCTGGAGGTGGCACTACTACACCGGGCCTCAAGATTCCCGGGTTGAGTTAGCGGGAACCCGATGTGCTAACCGCAAACAGGAGGAGAAATGGAAGACCTAGAGAGTGCTAACGTCCTGAATGAAGGGACGGAACCCGAAGCGACCCCGCCTGACTGGAGGGAGGCACACAAGGATGAACTCTCCAAAGAGTACATTCCTGTCACTGAGTATCAGAACCTCCAGAGGACACTCGCACAAAGAGACAGAGCCCTGAACGAAATGAGGACTAACACCGTCCGACCCGAGCATCTGAATAAGGTGCTGGAGGCGATGGAACTTCTCATTGACGAAGACGACTCCGATACGGAGCCTGAGCCTGTCTCGCGGCGCAAGAAGCTACAAGAACTGCGAGAGCAGCTTGTGAATCCGACGCCGCAAGACCCCAAAGACAACAATCCCAATCCTGAGTATCAGTATTTGCAAAGGCGACTCAGCGAAGATGGCATCGACATCAAGGACAAGTGGGTGCAGGATGCTCTCAGCGAGAAGGACCCGCAGACCGCCGACGAAGCTATCAAGGTGGTCTTAGCGGCCAGAGATAACGTCAGCAAGTCTGAAACAGAGAAGTTCCAATCTGCGGTGCAAGCCGGGGTTCAGGAAGAACTCAAGAAGATGGGGCTTTTCAAGGATGGGGGAGTTGTCACCTCCACGGGCGACGACGAGCAGTTCAAAAGGGACTACTCAGAAGGAAGGTCGAATGACCACGCCCGTATGAAGAAATTGCTAGGTATGTAAGGAGGCACAACAATGGTTGGCAACACCACAACTGGAAGTCTTGCTGATTCGCTGCCTGACGTGATTAGCGCCGCAAGGCTCGTTCGTGAGTTTGAGGGCGTTATGCCACAGCTTGTCGAGCATCAGACTCTCGGTGAAGGAATTGGCCTAGACTGGAGCGAGGTTTCGTATGACCAGTTGACGGCACAGAATGTCACTGAGAACACTGTCCTCAACAACGCGCAGCAAATCTCTGACTCTCTATTGACCATCACCCCCACCGTCGCGGGAATCAAGACCGTCATCACTGACCGGGTAGCCGCCCGAATCACCAAGAAGGGCTACGCGAAGTTGGGCTCTCTCGCGCAGAACGCGATTCAGCGCAAGAAGGACGAAGACGGCCTGACCACTCTCGACTCGTTCACCACATCTCTTGGTGGTGCGGGAACCGTACTTACCTCCGGTCACGTCCGGGCTGGAACTACGGGTATTCAGGGCAACACGACTGAACCCGGCAACCCTCCGTATTACTGCGTCATTCATCCGAATCAGGGTGAGGACATCGTTTCGGAGATTGTCGCCGGAGTGGGCACGTATCCTATTGGCGAAGGACTCACCGCCAGAGTGTTCTCTGAGGGATTCCGTGGCACGATTGGCCAAGCAAGCATCTACTACGATGGCAACATGACCATCGACGCCTCGGACGACGCCAAGGGCGGCGTGTTCGCTAAGGAGGCCATCATTCTCGTGCAGGGCAGAGCCCCGCGCATGGAACTCCAGAGGCTTCCTGATACTGGCGGCGGTGCCAATGCAGTGTACCATTATGATGAGTATGCTTTTGGCATCAGGAGCAACAACTGGGGTAGAGAGATGTATTTTGACGCCACAGCCCCCACGAGTTGAGGCATCAAACGACTTGCTCGTAGGTGTTTGACACCGCTACACCGACTGGTTATCTGGAGGTGGCACATGAACAAGGGTCGTGAAGTATGGCAAGAGGCTCGTGGCCCTATCCCTAAAGGGTGGTTGTGCCACCATCTCAACGGGAACACCGAGGACAACCGTTTAGAGAACCTTGCTGTCGTCCCTCGGAAGCCCGAACATCTCGGGCAAGTGACGGCTCCCTATGTCTCTCGCATCAAGAAACTGGAAAGGCTGCTAAAGCAGTCGAAGGAGTAAGGAATTGACTATCAAAGGACAGAGTGGTGAAGGCGTTATTTGCCTGTCCCACGACTTTCTCGGCGCGGAGTGCCCGGTTGCTCTCACCAATACTACTGAGAAACTTGGTGACTTCCGCGTCATCGGTGACGGCCTTGCCGATACCGACTCAGGCATCGTTATCCTAGAGGCCGATGGACTGGGTGGTGTGGGCGATTTCGTTACCACAAACGAGGCCAAGCATGGTGTCTACGTGGCCACTGGCCTCGTGTTCGACGTTGCGCTGATGGGCACACTCGTTGCCGAGTGCCGGGTTCGCTTTGCGGATACTGACGCCAAGCACTTTTTCATGGGGTTCTCGGACGTGAACGGGGACGACCTCTCGCTTGAGGACGACATGATTAGCGGTGCTACTACGACCATCACCCTGACAGCTTCCGACATCTGTGGCTTCTTCTACGACGAAGGGCTCACCGACGACGAAGACTGGCACGCCGTCTACAACGGCGGTACGACTGCGGGCGAGACAGACTCGACAGAACTGGACCTCGACAGTGACATCGTTGCTGGCGAGTGGCAGCTTCTCCGGCTTGAGATTGACCCTAACGGAACCGCACGGTGGTACGTCGATGGCGACCTCAAGAAGACAGTCGAGGGCGCGGCGTCAAAGACAACCGACCTTGGGTTTGTGTGTGGTGTGGAGTCGTCTGCTGCAACCAACGAACACGCCTACATTGACTACGTGAAGGTCGAAGCGAACCGGGACTGGAACGCATAAGGAGGATAAGCAATGAGTGAATTCAGAGTTGGACGAAGCGCATCCTCCGAGGGCAATCCTGAACCTGCCGCACTTGCGGTTGACCGGGTTGTAATCACTCGTGACTCAATCCTCCAGTGGAAGATTGAGGGGCGGGTGTTCTACTGTCAGCAGGGTAACGCGGGCACGAAGCTCGACTTTGCTGAGACTTCGTATGACGAAGACCAGCCTCAGTTTGCCCTCATCGTACCGGAAGGCACTCTCTGTATCCCCCTCGCCATGAACGTAACACTTGAAGACGTGGGAGGTACGGAGAACCACCTTATCTGGTCGCTGACGACAAACGACATCGGTGCTGGCACGTCAACGGCGCTGGCCCCTGTCAACTACCGAAGGGACAACAAGTTCTCGCCAGCGTGTAAGGCAAACAGCCTCTACACGGCGAACGCGACTGCCGCCAGTGGGCTCATCGAAGTAAAGCGGTGGTATCGTCCCTTCGCGTCTGCTGGCGTGACGGACGGCACAGACCTGCACCACTACCCGTGGAGTATCAACGACCCCGAAATGCCCGTACTCGTTGGCCCCGCAACTCTCCAGTTCCATTGTTATGCCACGTCTGATGGCCCTCATGGATTTGGAGAGTACACCTGGATTGAGTTGCCCGCAGCCTCGGTAGGACTGTAAACCAAAGGCTCTCGCCCTCGGCCTCTAACTGAGGGCAATCCTATCAAGTGCTGCCTTTGCAGCTAGGAGGAACATTGGCAAACACAAGCGCGATGAAGCGTGGTTTTCACTACAACAAGGCGGATTCCGAACTGGAACTCTACGTCGATGGCACCAAGGTCATGTCCTTTCACAAGACCAATGGCGCTATTGTCGAGGTTGACGGTTTCGACTTCGCCGGACAGACCATCACGGCTGGAATCACGGGTGGTTCAGCAGACTACTCGGACATGATAGGCAACTACAATTCTGGCGATGGGACGGCAGATGAGGCCGCGCTGTACATGGTCAAGGTCAAGGTTGGCGGTACTGCGTACTATCTCCCGGCCTTCACGAGCGTCTAATGAACACTAGTGCCGCAAAGCGCGGGTTTCATTACAACAAGGCAGACTCAGAACTGGAGTTGTACGTTGACGGAACAAAGATTGCCTCGTTCCATGCGACCAATGGGTGCATTGTCGAAGTAAATGGGTTTGACCTTGCGGGGCAGACCATTACCACCGTCAACGCGAGTGGGTCTGCGTGTTACGCGACGATGATTGCCGCATACGAGAACGGGTCGGGCGCGGCTGACGAAGGCGCGAAGTATGCCGTGTGCATCACTGTTGGTGGCACGGACTACTACATTCCGGCGTTCACCAGCGTCAATGCGTAATCGAGAGAGGCCCCTTCGGGGGCCTCCTTCTTGTGGAAGGGGGACGTATGGAGAAGAGGGTTTACCCGGCGACCAACTATGTGAGGCTCGATGAGCCGTGCCTGAATCTCAAGGAAGAGGACATCGTGAACCCGAAGGGGAAACGGCGTCGCTTCCGCATCTTTGCGGTTATCCGCAACGACAAGATAGCCGAGCATTGGGAAGACCTCGGGCCGTCAGAGAAGTTCCGTGGGCAAGAACAAATACGGATACTTGGCGGTGGCAGGGACCCCGATACTGGGCGAATCTGGATAGAGCATACCGTTGGGGAGTTGCTGGAAATCGCACAAGAGGTGCATAAGCATCCTTTCGACCTTGCTGGAAGAGTCGGGGCGAACATCAACAAACGGTAAACAGCGAACTAGCGAAAAGCTAAGGAGGACACCGATGGCTGAGGAGAACATTCAAGAAGAGGTCATGTTGGCAGAGAAGGCAGTCGAACCCGGTACATACAAGGGTGGCGAAGTCGTCCATGAGGGCGACGAAGAAGTGCCTGTCGAGATGACCGCAATCGAACTGGAGAGCGCGGGGTGGGTTTACCTTTACGACATGGAAACGGGTGAGCGGAGCCTGTGTAACAGGAATATGCTGCATCAGGTTCTCAAGTTCACTCGCAACGGTAAGCGTGTCTTTACCACGCAGAAGCCGAACATCACACCGTCGAGGGGTACGTTAAAGTGTCTCTTGCATCCAGACCATCCAGAGAGGCCGCACTTTGACGAACTCGGCCTCCCGACCTGCAAGAAGGCGAATCTGAGGTCGCCCTACCAAGTGGAACTGCATATGCAGAAGCGCCATAAGGCTGAGTGGGCGGCGATTCAGAGGGAGCGACAGGATGCAAAGGAACGTGATGAGAGGGAGAGGCAGGACAGAAGGGACGCTGTGATGGCGGCTGCGCTCAGTGGACGTGCGCCTGAGCCGGAGAGCGAATCCGAGAGTGTTGGGTCGCCCGAGGCTCCATTGTACGTGAGCCCGAATCCAAAGAAGAAGACCAAGCCAAAGAAGAAGTAGCTATAGGAGTGTGTGTGTATGAAGATTGAGGAACTGCAAGAACAGAAGTCAAAGAGGTTCAGTGCGCTGCTTGTTGAGAAGTGGCGCACCGAACACAACCTGCAAGCAATCAACGAAGAACTGGCGAAGCTACAGGGCGGGTTTGAAGCCCTGAACGAAGCGAAGGAGTGTGTGTGTAATGATTCTAGCGAATGATTGGGTTACAGGGCGTATCAACATCGCAGTTGACGACGACCTGACCTATGCGATTGACCTCGGAGAGAGGGAGTGGGACAGCGTACTGGTGAAGATACCTACGCTCACGTCCTCAAATCTGACGGTGTACGTGTCCAAGACGTTTGACGGGACGTATTCCGCGTTGGGCAATTCCGCCACGGTTGTCGCCGGTACAGGGAACTACATGGACGAGTGGGAGTTGTGCGGGCATCGGTACTTGAAGATTGGGACCTCAGCGTCACAGGCGGCTGACCGCGTGTTTGAGTTGAGGGGGAAACGCTCGTGAGCGGCGAGATAAGTTCGCTGAGATTCGGGATTTCTAAGCTGAATCCCGTACTTGGGTTCGACCTCACCTTCGCCTCTGGCAAGGGCATCCTATTCGACACCTACGGCATCAAGATTACCGACACGATACAGTTCGGGAATGATACAGATGCTTGGGAATCTCGTATCAAAAATGACAACGGGAATATTCTCATTAGAAACGCTGCCGACAACGCCTACGGAGGACTTTATTGCGCTCTGCTTGGCGCAGAGTCAATCTACATGAACGCCAACGCTGCGGAAATCAAAGCGTCTGGTTCCAATGATAGGTACGCGATATTCCAGGCATGGGACACTGGCGTTGGGCAAGCCGAAGTCGCCCGACTTCAAGGCGCAGCCGACCCCTACTTCGCCACAGGCAACAACGGCAACGCCAGCAAGTCGTATTACTCGGGCGTCTTTGAAATCTGTCAGGGTGTCAAGATTGCGACCACTACTGTCACCAAGGCGCACGACTCAGACCTGTTCGCCGCAGAGGACACGAGCGACGACGTAACAATCTGGCAACAGCCAGCAGGCTCAGTCCTTCTAGGGGCGAAGATTACGCTCGACACACAGTTTGCCGCCGACTCGCTATCAGACCTCGACGTGACTGTGGGGCTGGCAGGCGACAACGACGGACTCATCGCGCCGACGATGAACGGCACGTCCGATTCAGCGGGCACGGACTATTCCACAAGGGGCGAGTATTGGAACACCTCGGCAGAGGGTTCGTTCTGGTACGCCGCCTCCGCCACTGACTGGGTGGCCTACGCCACGGCGACAGGGGCCAACCTTTCAACGACTTCAGCGGGACAGGTGACATTCACGTTCACGTATCTGGAAATGGCATAGACAGGAGGGTAGACATGAAGGTTTTGACAGCCGTCCTTGTGGCGGCATTTTTTATTCTCAGCATGGGGGTAGTGTCGGCTGACCTTGTTCCCGTGGACATTGACGGGCAGGTTGTCTACTACGACCCCGACACGGACACAGAGGATGATGTCCGCGCAGCGGTAGCCAAGTTTGGCCTACCTCCCGCACCTCCGAGTGACGACGTGTTCGAGAAGGTTTCGGTACAGGGCGACTACTCGGACGGAGACTCCATAGCGGACATGAACCGCGTCAAGAAGTACAAGGAGTTCGCAGCATCGCTGCCCTTCTGATGGTTGATTGGGAGGCGGCCTTCGAGGAATACAAAGACCGTTCGGTAGCCATCCCCTTGAGGTTCAATCCCTTCTCTATCAGAAGGTGTCACGACCTCTTGAAGTGCGAGATGTGCGGGGCGTGCTGCCACTACGACAGCGTGCCGGTTGGGAAGCACGACATAGAGCGTGCGCCTGAGATTGCCCCCTACGTCAAGGACGGGAAGCTGATAACGAAGGGCGGCTGTCCGATGTTGAAGGACAATAAGTGTTCCATCTATGACAGACGCCCTGATACGTGTTGGCTGTTTCCGTTACAGACCCCTGTGCCCGTCAAGATTGACGGACAAGACACCCAAATAATGCTAGTGAGGTTGAAATGTCGCTCTGCACTGAATGTGGCGAAAGCAATCCTATTAGAAGCCGAAAAGGACGGGAAGCTGAAAGTCCAGCAAAACCTGACACTCAAGCGGGTAGAAGGGCCGACTGGACTGCGGGAGTAGGGCTGAACTGGGGCATGGAACACCGGACAAAGGACGGGCGGCTTATCTGCCGACAGGCGAAGGTAGACGCGCCCATCATCCCTGTTCTGGAACTACCGACGTGCCTCAAGCTGAGGTGCCTCATGGGGTTCTGGAAGCAGGCCATCCGGCACGACATCACGCTTGCTAGGGTAATGATTCCGTTCGCTGCGAGGCTCCAGTACGAGAGCGCGAGGTGCGCGTACGCGGAGAAGCACAGGAGCAAGGACATACCCGAGAGATACCGAACGGGCGAGAACCCACCGAAGGGGTGGAGACTGTTCGTGGAGATATTGAAACTAAGAGGAGGACTACTGTAATGGCTCAGACACAAGCAGTGCCAACCGAAGCATTGACAGAAATGGGAGAACTTCTGGCTGGCGACGCCGCAACCTGCATCGAGTCCGTGTGCTTGCTGAAAACGGCGTGCACGGCGGACAAGGACGCGACCGAAGCGGGAGTAACGAAGGCGACGGAGAGTGGATGCACTCTTGCGAACGCCGACTCAACCGCTGCTGCGGCTGGCGTTATCACCCAGTACCACACATTCACGGCGGGGGAGGCGGCAACCATCAAGGGCTGCGCTGCCTTCAACGACGACGACGACGCCATTATGGGCATCGTCTGTTACGCCGCCGACGTGTCATTGGAGAAGGACGACACGCTCAAGAACACGTTTACTTGGACACTTTCTGACACGTCATCATAATGCCACTCATCGAAGAACTGCAACGGGCTATATGGGATAAGGACAAGAGGGAGGCAGAGTTTATATGGGACGGGGGCAAGTACGTCATGCGCTCCCGTCCGTTTCACTCGACTCTGCCCAAAACTCTTGGTGGGTTGAAATACGAGGCCGAGGGTAAATACATCTCCTTCGCGCCCGTAGGCGTCAATACCGTCAACGCTGTCCTGTCCGATACCAAGCACGTCAGGTACGAGAACGCGTGGCCTGACTGTTCCATAGAAGTCGAAGTCAGCAAGACCCACTGGAAGAAGCTGGTCAAGTTCAACAAGCCACCGAAGACGAGAGACAAGTTCGTTGAGTTGGTGTTCGAGGTTGAGACCGACTTCAAGATTCAGGAACACTCCCACTACAAGGCGCAGATTGGCAACTCCTACATCGAACAGGCGCAGGCTTGGGATTCCACGCCACGAGAACAGGGCATCGACGAGAACGAGGAACCGTACGACACCGAGAACAAGATTGCTGTCGAGTCCGAGTTCTATGAAGACCACGGCACGACGTACTTCGTCAAGCGCATCCCGGCCGAGTGGCTGGCGAAGGCTGTCTATCCCGTCTGGACTGACACGGACATATCGTGGGGTACGGCATCGGAGTTTGAGGACGGGGATATCATGAGTGGCTACGCCACAACATCCTGCTGTGCGATAGACGACAACAAGTTCGTAGTTGCCTACATGGATGATGCAGATGGCGATGCGGGCAAGGCACGAGTTGGCACAGTAAGTGGAACCACAATCACATGGGGTGACATCTCTGAGTTTTGTTCCGACATAGGGATTGGGAAGACAGCAAGTGTCTGCAAGCTGGACACTGACAAGTTCGTTGTTGCCTATGCTGACGACTCACAATCCGACGATGGCTATGCAAGAGTAGGCACTGTCTCCACTCGGACTATCTCGTGGGGAACTGCAAAGGAATTCTGGACTGGCGACACGGAGGCTGCCAAATGCTGCCCCCTTGATACGGACAAATTCGCCATCGTTTTCAATGATGAAACTGGCGGCGACTATCTAAAGGTGATGGCTTGTACTGTATCAGGAACGACCATTACGACAGGCGATGCGGTGAGCTTAGGGGGTGGCTCTTATAGCGGGGTTCGCGAGGATTCATGCCAGCTTGATACAGACAAGTTGGTAGTAGTATTCCGTGACTATGATGCGACAAATGTTGGCAAGGCAGTAGCATGTACTATTTCAGGTACTACTATCACAGTGGGCGACGCAATAACATTTGAGGCCGGTGTTGCCTCTTTTCTTTCCGTATGTGCGTTAGATACAAGCAAGTTTGTGGTTACTTGGAGCGATTACTACAGCTATGACAACCATCAACGCATCAAGGCTTGTACTGTATCGGGAACGACCATAACGCAAGGGGATGAGTACGACCTGAATGGGGGGGGCGTAACTAGTTATCCATCTCTGGCCACAGTTGACTCAACTCACTGTGTTTGTGTCTATAGGGACACGGACAATAGTAATAAGGGCACGTCGGTCTATATTACTGTTACTGGCACAGACGTCTCCCTTGGCGACGAAGAGATTTTCAACGATGCGGATACCACTGATACTTCCGCTTGCGTCCTCGCTGACCCAGCAGTAGTCGTCTGTGCCTACTGTGACGACGCTGACGCAACAGACCACGGCGAGGCCATAGCGGGAACACTGCCGAGTGCGGGCGGAGACGAATACGAAGAAGATGCCGACCTCGGCCTCGGAGTAGCACTCGCCGCAGACAGGGCACTCGCCATACAGAGAAGTTCGTCTCTCGGAGTGGGTGCGGCTCTCACCGCTACAAGACTCGTAGCCTATCAGAGAAGTTCTGACATGGGAGTCGGGCTGGCTCTTGCAGCCTCAAAGATATGGGGTCATGTTCGCTCTGCCGCGCTCGGACTGGGCGTTGCCCTCGCGGCTGACAGGGCTGTTACCTACGGGCGTTCAAGCGACCTCGGTATAGGAACCGCGCTCTCGGCTACACGACAGGCTGCGTATCAAAGGACTTCCGACATGGGAGTGGGCGTGGCATTGGCCGCGTCCCGGCTTGTCACGTACCTGAGAAGTTCTGACTTGGGAGTCGGTGTATCTCTCGCCGCGTCCAAGCTGTTCGGTAAGGTGTGTTCGGCGGCACTAGGCGTAGGGGTTGCACTCGCAGCCTCCCGACAGGTGGCCTATCAGAGAAGCAGCGCACTCGGATTGGGGATAGCACTCACCGCATCAAGGCTTGTTGCGTACCTCAGAAGCGCCGCGTTGGGTATAGGGGCTGCGCTTGCAGCGCTGGCGGAAGTCACCCACAAGGAGATACAGCACTACTACGAGACTGCGGCCCTTGGGATAGGCGTCGCGCTCTCTGCGACAAGACAAGTGGCATACAACAGGGCGTCCTCTCTAGGAGTAGGGGTCGCCCTTGAAGCAACAAGGCAACTGGTAATCCAAAGGACTAGCGCACTCGCAACGGGCGTTGCGCTGACCGCATCGAAGGTGTTTGGCAAGGTCTGTAGCGCGTCCCTCGGAGTCGGCGTAGCACTCACAGCATCAAAGGCAGTCGCGTTCAAGCGGACTGGCGAGTTGGGTGTGGGGCTGGCCCTTACAGCGTCAAGGCTTCTCGTACTCGGCAGGACTTCGGCCCTCGGAGTAGGGGTTGCACTGACGGCCAAGCGGATACATGCACGGTGCGAGTCTGCTGCATTGGGAGTCGGTGTTGCGCTGACAGCTTTCAGGCAGGTCGCCTACAAGCGAACGTCGGCTGTTGCTGTCGGACTGGCACTCACTGCATCGAGGCTTGTGGCCTACGGGCGTTCAGCCTCATTGGGTATGGGAGTCGCGCTCACGGCAACACTGGAAACCTTCTGGAAGATTGTCATTGTCGGAGTGGTCAAGCACCTGTACACGATTGTCGCCAAGGTCAAGCACCTCTACGATGTCAGGCCGACCAAGAGGAGTGGGTTCTAATGGCAGACTACACTGAATCCGCAAGCCTCGGAGTGGGTCTTGCACTGACGGCCAATAGGACGTGTGCGTATCAGAGGGAAGCGACTGGCGTTAGTGCGTGGGTATCTCCAACGGGCCACAACGACCCTGATAGTGCATGGGTGAACGCGGAAGATGCCTATGACGGCAATACTACAAGCAACACGCTACAGGACGGCGCAGGCCACTACCTAGAACTAACCACTAGTGCCGTGACTTGCGACAAGGTGCGTATATATGGTGCCGCTCCTGATGGCAGTCCCAGTCTAGTTGTTGACGTATATTACGCGAGCGCGTGGCACAACATTCACACTGGAAGCATCGACGAGTCAACGTGGGTAGAATTGCCGATAGGCTCTACCGAAATAGTCACAGCGGCGCGGGTCAAGGAGACTGTCCTTGATAGGTTTTTCATAGCAGAGTTTGAGTTTTGGTCTATTGGCGACTCACTCGGTGTCGGCGTTGGCCTCTCTGCTGACCGTGACGTTGCGTATCAGCGAACGTCGGGGCTTGGCGTAGGCGCGGCCCTTGCCGCAACACGGAGCGTCGTTCTTGGGAGAACGTCCGCCCTCGGTGTGGGACTCGCGCTTTCAGCAACACGGACACTGGCACTACTCAGAACGTC
>Ga0272441_10012335_pt1 | contig 12503 bp, 9 predicted proteins | sample SSMProp6N_FD_193582 | JGI IMG/M metagenome (GOLD analysis project Ga0272441, IMG submission 193582) | Marine sediment archaeal communities from Little Sippewissett salt marsh, Falmouth, MA, United States - SSM-Prop-6N | ecosystem: Environmental > Aquatic > Marine > Wetlands > Sediment ...
GACGATTTTGGAGAGGTCATTTTCATTCTTAATTTTTTTACCGTTAAATCCGATAATAACATCGCCGCGTTGCATGCCGGCATCATCAGCCGGCCCCCCGGGAGAAACATCGGTTATCAATGTTCCGTTGGTTTCTTTAAGTCCAAAATTACGGGCCAGTTCAGAGGTTAATTTCTGGATCTCGATGCCGATCCAGCCCTGGCTGACGGACTCTTCTTTGCTTAATCCGTGAATGATCTCTTTTGCCATATTGATCGGCACGGCAAAACCAATACCGATGTTGCCTCCGCTGGTGCTGAAAATCGCGGTATTAATACCCACCACCTCTCCCCGGATATTGAACAGAGGGCCGCCACTGTTACCGGGATTGATGGAAGCATCGGTCTGAATAAAGTCGTCATTGGGGCCGCTTCCGATTACCCTTCCCTTGGCGCTGACGATTCCGGCTGTTACCGTATGGTCTAAACCAAAGGGATTTCCGATGGCCATAACCCAGTCGCCAACCCGAAGGTTGTCAGAATCTCCGAATATGACCGGATCAGGCAGGTCTAACCATGATTTTGCCTTGATCAAAGCCAGATCAATTTTCTTATCCCGGGCGATAACTTTAGCGTCATAGGTTTTTCCGTTTGACAGACGAATGCTTATTTCATCGGCTCCGGCGATAACATGGGTATTGGTGAGGATATAGCCTTTCTTGGAGACAATGAAACCCGAACCCAGGCTTTTCTCCTTTCGATTGCGGGGCTGACGTCCGAAAAAGCGTTCCCGGAAATCCTTTCCAAAGAAATCTTCAAAAGGTGAGTAAAAATCTTTAAAAAAGTCAGGGACTTTAACTATTTTGGTACTGCTGATGTTTACCACCGCCGGGCTGACATTATCGACCAGGTCGGCAAAAGAAGTCGGGAAACCGTTGACCGTCACTGCCGAGGTATTTTGGGACGAGGTTTTTTCTCCAATGAGGCTTCGTTTCTCTAAAAAAAGGCTTGCGATTAGCCCCAACACAACGCCTAAAATCAAAACAATGATCAGGCTTTTTGTATACGTTTTGGCGGAATTATTTAATTTCATGGGCAGATTTAATGTTGGTTAGATTATTAAAGAAGGAAAAACATTCAATAGCGATATATTGCAGCCGGTTCATTGGACAGTGGCTGCATCAATCTACTATTTAACATTTATAATATATAAAACAATCAATATTTTAAAGAAGTTTTTTTGATTTATGCTATTTTATCTGTGGGTAGCAACGGGGACAATTGATAAGGTTGTTTTGAATAATTCCGGAAGAAGAAACTGATGATTAAGCTGAGGTATTTCTGCGGTCGAGAAACGAGCCCGGAACCGGTAAATGTAACGATCACATGAAAAAAACCAGGGGATTTCAACGACACAATTTCGATAAAAAAATAGCAACGTGAGGGTAAACAAGGGGTATTTTTCCGACAGCCACGCATTCTGTTCAGTACATAACGTATTTAACCAGTCTGCCGTCGAGTCCGCCGGCCTTGATCGGTTTTTTCCATGCTGGTTTCAGCCCGATGCTTTTTATATACTCCCGTTCGCCGAAATAGACAAAAGCGTTTGAACCGTTGCATTTCTGTTTCAGGAAATCCCCGAGATTTTTATAAAACGTTTCAAGATTTTTATCGTTCTCCATCCGGATGCCGTAAGGCGGATTGGTTACGATTACCCGGCCTTCCAGGGCGGGCAGGTTTTTGAAGTCCGTCAGATCCACGCTGACTCGATTTCCGTAATGAAGCCCCATCAGGTTTGTCCGGGCGGCCCTGACCGCTTCCGCGGACACATCACTCCCCGCGATCAGTCCTTTCGGCAGTTCGCGGATGTGCAGGTTCGCTTCTTTTTTAATCAGCTCCCAGGCGGCGCCGTCAAAGTCGGGCAGAGATTCAAAACCGAATTGATTTCTGAAGACACCCGCGGGAATGTTGCAATAGCGCATAAGCGCTTCGCACAACAGGGTTCCCGAGCCGCAAAAAGGATCGTATAAAGGCATTGACCCGTCCCATTCGCTGAAACGGATAATCGAGGCGGCCACGGTTTCCTGCATGGGCGCGGAAACGCTTTTCTCCCGATATCCCCTGCGGTGGAGCGCGCCGCCGGACGTGTCGAGGCTTACGATCGCCGTGTTATGTCGGATATGAAGATTTAGCTGGATATCCGGATTTCGTACCGACACATTGGGTCGCTGGCCGGTCTTTTCTTGGAAATAGTCCGCAACCGCATCTTTTACTCGGAGGGCGGCAAACTTTGAATGCGAAATCGCGCTGTCGGAAACCTTACCTGATACCGCAAAGGTAGTGTCTTTCCCAAAGAAGTCTTCCCACGGGATCTTTTTGGCCTTTTGATAGAGCGTATCGGTATCCTTACAAGGGAATGATGTCAAGGGTGCAAGGCAGCGGGAAAGAAGCCGGCTCAGATAATTGATTCGATACAACGTTGATTTGTCCGCCCGGAAATAAATCCCGCTGAATTCCCGCCGGACATCGTGGGCGCCGAGTTCAGAGAGTTCTTCGGCGGCGGCTTCTTTTAAGCCGTCGGCTACCACGGCGAAAAAACAACAGTCCTTCTGATACTGATATTGTGCCGCTTTCGGATCTTTTCTTTTCGGGCGTCTTACCCAGCCGGATGATGCCATGTTCTTACTTTCGCTTTGATCGGACCGGAAAGAAAGCTCAAGATAGTGCTTGATCATTTCCGGCCATGTGCAGTATTAATGGTATGGAGCTTACGGAAAGCTGATGGAGCCTTTCTCTGGCAAATAGTGCATCACTTCGGGGGTAAAATCAACTGAATTGTGATATAGTTCGTATTTTGGGAGGGAAATGAAAGCATACTGCCGGAGGAAAATTGGCGATACTATGGAAGGGGAGGCCGGAAATATGGAGGAGGAGTATAAAAGCAAAACCCAGAAAAAAAGAGAAGACCGGGAACTTCAGCGCCTGGGCGAAGCGCTTGTTTCCCTGCCTTCCGAACAACTTAAGAGCATGGATTTGCCGGAGGAGCTTCTTGAGGCTATCGAATTTGCCCGGAAAATAAAACGCCACGGCGCCCGGCGCAGGCAGATTCAGCACATCCGCGTCATCATGCGGCATATCGACCCGGAACCAATCCAAACCGCTCTCGACCGCATCCGAAAGAAAAACCCGCGAAAATGAAACCGGAGCGCCACAATTTCAGGAGCCAGAGAGAGGCGGCAGGTTGTTTGTCGGGAACAACGATTTTGCCACAGACTGCTCTGACTATTCCGGGAGGCGCCTTTTCGATGATTAGCACGTCTCCGTTTGATTCATAAACAATCTATTTTTTTTCTTTTCAATATTTTTTTCTTGACTATTATTGATATTTTTAACCTGAGATGTCATCTTGAATCTCGACTGATTAACAACAGGAGTCAAACGGAGACGTGAATAGGTTCTCTTGATAATGCATGCATTCGGACTAAAAAAACTGAGGAGCCATCAGCTTATTGCTTCCCTCGGGGCGCAATATCTATAACTGTTATGGTCTGTGATCCGGTGAACTCCGCGTTATCGGTGGTATAACCAATGAGTGTCAGTTCATTTTCTCCAGGAACAGTTAAATCTCCGGTCTCGGCGAGAGCCTTGACGTCACTCATTAAAAATTTCGCAACGAAATAACCGCGGTTATCAGCTTTCCAACTACTAATCTTTATTCCATTCAAATAGACATTTTCGTGATCGACAGAAAAATATTTGATACTGGTGTGCACGGTAACGACCGTGCCTTGGCTTTCGAGGTTCAGCGTATTTGGCGCGACATCGATTGCAATTTCAAAGCTGTGGCATGTTGTTGGTACCTTGAGCAAAATCAACATCAGTGCAATACCAAAAACAAAGAATAGCTGCGTTTTGTGGGTAATTTTAGATTTCATTTTCATTTTTCCCTTCATTGTTATTTTTTCTTTTTAGATCTATATGATTATTGCCGGTCCCGTCTCCGTATTGTATCGGGGTCACGATTCTGCGCTGCAACACCGATCGTGACCACCTCTTTCCCTTTCGTATCGTCGTTGGTTTAATTCTATTCTAAGTTTCTTGTTCTCAAAATCAAGGCTGCATAAACCGGTAGGTATTGGGGAGGTTATTTCCGTATTATTGAATGGATAAAAGCCAGGCCGGGAAGGGAAGAGAAGAGGGGGCAAAATCGGCCGATTCGCTCCCGAAGTCAGCCAAGAGTATAGCGATGACCAAATCGCCGAACGCTTTGAAATAAATCAGCAAAATACCAGCCAGTATGAGTGTGGGCATGGGTGTCAGCCATGTCTTTGCTATCCGTGACATGTTAAAAATGAATGAAATGAGCTGGCTGTTGTCAATAATTAAAGAAGGTGTTCCCTGAACTCCATAAGATATCTAAAACATTATCGTGCAGCGGGCAAGATGATTATGTGTTATGTTTCCGTAATTTTTCACTCGTCAGGTAAGCCGATCAACGCTTTTCACCTTTTTCACAAGCCGTTTGGTTCATTTATCCAGCAATCATTGCTGATTATTTTTTGTTCAGGGCTGGATTTCATACGCTTTTAATTGGAAATGTGGCTTTTTTCTGAGGTTCCTGTTACGTGTCAAACTCGGGAAGACCAAAAGGTATAGGGAGAAATAATGGTCTTATTAGGCAATGGAGATCAGGATAACAAGCCGGATCAGGAAAGAAGGCAGGAGTTTCGGTTTCCGGTAGTGGGGATAGAGTTGCTCTATTCACCAACTCAAAAAAAGTGCCTCGACAACACCCTCCAGGAGTTTTACGCCGCCGCTGGGGCAAATATGAATTTATCAGGGATTGCCTTCGATGTGGACCGTCCACTTCGAAAAGGACAAAGGCTGTTAATAATGGTAGCCTCTCCCATTGCGGAAATCGGTGAGAATATACTGGCCGAGGTGAGATGGTGTAAGAAGTCCTCAGAAGGTTTTTACAGAGTTGGTGTCGCTATCCATGAATCAGAACAGGTGTATTCTCCTGAAATCAATAATGAGATACAATCAGAACCAATCGGCAGGGGGCCGAGGGCGCCCGCTGAAATAGTATTTGTCTGCCCTGCTTGTCACGCGATGGTTACCTTCAACCTCATTGGCGTTCAGAACGGGATTTGGTCTAAGGGCATCGTGCCTCTTTATACGTGTTCCTCTTGCGGATCTACCCAGACGATAACCACCATCCTCGCCTATAATCGCAAGAAGGTGCTCCAAAACTAATAATAAAAAAAACAGGGCTATCCCGGACTCTGCCTTTCCGGAAGGTTAATGTGAACGTTAACCACCGTCCTTCTTTCTTTCGCTCACCAAAAGCGCCTGAGGGGAAGGCCACCTCGATCAACACCCGCTGGTTAAAGCTGATAGCTTTCTTACATGTCAGGAAAAAAATATTTTACCCCATCGTTGCTGTGGTGACAAATTGGTGCAACGTACCATAAAAATCTTCCGGGTTATCGTTCATGGGGAAATGTCCGCTTCGTTTAATCATTACTTTTGTTACGTTTCCGATACTCGCGATAGTTGGATGTTCGGCATTATCTTCTCCGTAGAAATACGCTTTCCTGCATGTGAGCCCAAGAAATAATTCGAGGAGCTTCTTGCTGTCCGACCAGGCAGTGAGTGATCGGGCGCTTCTGTAGAGAGCGTCGGCGGAAGTATCGTCGATCGCTGTGTATCCGTGCCCAAAACGTTTAAACAGGTCGTGAACTTCCGGCAAAACATTTTTCGCAAAGATGTCCGGCGGTACACTGATGATTTTTCGGCCCGCAATGTCGCAATCTTCAGCTATGAGATTTCCCTCAACGTTCACAAACGTCTCTGTTCTCTCAAGAACTTTATGAGGAAGGAGCAGGGCCACCGCTCCGCCCATGCTGTGGGCGACGATATGTAGTTTTTTTTCCGAAAATTCTGATAAAATCTCCGCGCATATCTGAGCCTGGGCTTCCATGGTATAAGAAAAGTTTCTTGATTTTGACGAGTTTCCAAATCCTGCCAGGTCAACCGCCATAACAGAATAGTTATCAAAAGGATGGTAATTCCAGAGGTGATGGAACGAATCCTTCGAACAGCCAAGCCCGTGGATTAAAAACAGTAATTCCGGACCAGCCTCACGAAGATATGCGGCAATATGTAATGGCTCTCCCTCGATGACCACCGAAAAATCAGTTTGCTTCATATCACTATTCCATGAATTTTTTATGAGGGGAGAACACCAACCTCACCTGCCGCTGGAGGCGGTCAGGTGACCGTTCTGATATTATGAGACACTCAAAAAGATGATACCATAAAACATTTGCGAGAATTACGTGTTCTTTCCCCGAATCCCCCCCCAGCAAAAAGGAAAGACTGCGTTTTTTTAATGGAGAGGTACGTTTTTTACTTGACCTCCCCTTGAATGGGTGACCCTATGCTCTTGACCTATGCTTTCGTCTCTACGAAATGGAACGGCGCGCTTCGGGGCCATCAGGCATTCCGTCATATTTCACAACAGATGCCGGCTTGCCGCCAAGGAAAAAACTTTTGTTCATGTGGTCACGTTCATCCAATCCAATGCGTCTGAACACATCAGCCCAGGTTGAGAAATCTCCATACTCTTTCACTTTGTCATTGGTAACAGGTTGTTCTTCCCATTCAGGATGTTCTTCGACAAATTCAGCGTACACATGTTCAGCATGGTTCTCAAATTCGGCATTGAAAAGGAATGCTCTTCTTATGCTTGCCAGGGCCATAAGGCGAGTGAGTGCAACATAGACCGTGACCATGATAAAGGGGATAAGCGGGAAGAGATACCATGGGTCCTTTTCTTTATCTTCCTTCATCTTCTCGTTTATGATCATCAGGTGCCAATATTCGTTATCTTGCGCTTCCCGTCCCCAATCTATGATCTCACTGGCTTCTTTGACCACTTCTGGTTTTTGGTAGCATCGCGTCATTCGGGCATACTGACGATTCTCCCAGGTTCGATAAGGAATGCTTGCCAACATCTCAATGAGCTTGATTTTGGCCAGCGTGGTCTTCTTTCCGGTAATCAGGTCCATTGACAAGAAGAAGCCTCTTGCCGCGAGTGAATAGGGGTACCCAGGCCTATCCATGGATGCTTTCTGCTCCTTTTTCAGATCAATGCTCATATATGCCACCTTTCTGTGTTTATGGTTGCACAACTTTACGGCTCACTGGCCTGAAGGGCCGCAGGCCGTTCCAGTCCATGTGGAGCCGCTGGTTATAAATAAAAGGCGCTGTCAATAATTTAGTATTGTGTCCCCCGAATTCCCCCAAGCAAAAAAGAAAAACTGCCTTTTTGTAATGGAGAGGTACGTTTTTTACTTGACCTCACTGTGAATGGGTGACCTCACCTTGAATGGGTAACCCTATGATTTTCTTAAATTTATAAAATGATTCGTCATAATCAATTAGTTTTATTGATGCCGCATAGGTTAAAATGCTTGATAATTTATTAAGCGAAACTTTAAGATTGAAAAGGCTCTTTTTCGAAATATTGATATACTTCACTTCTTGAACTCAAGATTCCAATTTATTTTGCCACACGGACATTTCACGCTCGTCTCAGTCGTATCTCTCATATTGATCATGACCTTACCGCCGCAGTTAGAACAGATGTAGTGTCGCTCAAAATCCTGGAATGCCTCGACTATAGGCAGGAAATCCTCCTTGGACGAATCGGAAAGTTTATCAAAATGTACGTTCTCGTTGATTATCCATTGGTCTATCTGAGTCCTCACCACGTCTTCTTTGTGCTGAGTCTCGATCTCTGACAACGCATCCATGACATCCTGGTTTCCCCAACTGTTTGCAGAGGCTTTGGCCTTTTTCAATAGGCTTCCGAATCTGCCTTTCGCGCCATTCATGAAATAACCGAGTTCGTATCTTGAATCTGTCCTGTATGGCACAGGAGCCCTTAGTGAATCACAGGTCCCTTCAAAGAAGAATTCAAGATGCTCACGCAGAAGATGCGCAGCTGTTGCGATCTGATTATCCTCTGTCTGTTTCTTGATATCATCCCATACAGGGATATTGTCCTGATATCTTGGTCCTGTATCGACTGACCACCCCATGAACTCGAACATATTTTTACCTGTTACTAAACCATCAGTTCTCATCTGCCTGGCCCAGGTCCTGTTATGTGTCGTTACTATGAACTGGATATCATCAAAATATTTTTTCAGTAGCTTGCAGACGTTTTTCCTATGGCCTGCATCTATAGACATGACGACATCATCGAGGATCACGAGCTTCACTTTGCCTTCTGATATCTTTTTGTTTAGCGCCAGATACAGGCACAGTCCCATACTGTCCTGATGGCCCTCGCTATGCAGGGCTCTCGGATGATGTTTCCCACGCTGATAGAAATCGACACTGAAATCAAGCGTTGCACCATCTGGTTTGAGTTCTGACTCAAAGCCATTCTCGTCATCGCCATGCAGGAATTTGTAATAATCTGTGAAATCACCATTTACGGCCTTGAAAAGGTCCTCAAGCACTTTATCTTTCGTGCCTGAATAAGTCTCAGACAGGACCTTTGCAGCATTTGCAAAATCAGAGCTTGCCTTGAATCGTTTCTCGTCATCGAAATATCTCTTTAGATCCCTCTCAAGAGCTGTCAATCCATCCCATGCTTTCTGCTCCGGACTCGAACTCTCAAGACCTTCTGCTATTTTTACAAGTTCCTTATCATGAGTATCCCACTGAGCTATCTTGAAAAAGGCCTTCATTTCAACAGGCGGTTCATCGATTGGATAATCATCTGTCGCCTCTCTCAAGGCCTTAGACCATCCCCCCAATATCTCTGACCAGGCCTTTAGGTCTTTTTCGATATCTTCCTTTTCAAGTTTCTTTGACATGTCGGTAAGGGTATCGATATGGCCCTTGAGTACTGTCACCTGTTTCTCGATCTTTGATGCTTTATCATTGATCTGTTTCTCGATCTTTGTGGCCTCTTCAGCTGTCGATAAACGTCCTCTTAAAAATCCTTCAAGTTTTCCAGGTTCCCACTCTGTCAGGCAGAGGGGACATGACCCGGATTCGTCAATCAAAGAGATGCCCAGGTCAAGGAGCTTTTTGTTTGATAGGTCTTTTTTCAGTTGCTCGTTTTCTTTTAATGCCTTTACTGTAGTCCTGAGTTGCTTTTCAGATTCGAATACCTCATCGCCCTTCTCTTTTAGAATCTTGTTTAATTCTGCTTGATTATTCTTCAGCTGCTCAGGATAAACCTGCTTGTTCTTATCTGTCGTTCTCGGGCTTATGCCTTCTTTAAGCTTTTCGAGTTTCAGCTCTGTTATCGCTTCTCCCTTCAGAGTTTTCCTTATTTCATTGACCTTCTTTAAAATCTCATCAGCGGAGAATCCTTTGAGCCCCAAGACAGTATTGACACTTGCTTTTGATCTTTCAAGTGCTGATTCATCAGAACGCCGATTTTTGTCCGCCTCGGATTTAATCGTGACGAAAGCCTTTCTTATGTCTTCGATCTTATTTAGGTTCAATAGCGCTTGTATCTCTTCAGATCGTTTTCCTGCTTCAGCAGCGATGAATTTCAGGATCTCAGATCTTGACAGTACATGCTGGCCTTTCTTTGCAATATTCAGTACCTCTTTTAGCTTATCCTCGTCCTTTTCAGGGAACACCAATTCCTTTGGCTTTGACATGTGGCGCTCAAGGGGTATCTTATCGCCGTTTAAATCGATCTTAGCTTTCACATAGGCATCTTTGATATCAGCATCTATATGCTTGCCGTGTTTTTTCAGCGACATACCCATTGTTCCCCGTCCGGCCAGACGCGATATATCACCTGTTAGCAGGAAATCGATCGCATCGACCACAGCACTCTTTCCGGTTCCATTCGGTCCGAATATTACGACATTCTTGCCTTCCGGCTCGAAATTGATTTCCTGCCGGATTCCTCTTACATCCTTTACCGTCATATCAAGGATTTTCATTTTCTTCCTCCTTGATTGCTTCCAGGATATCCGCCTTTTTCGGCTGATCTGAATTGAGGACCGTCTTCAGCTTTTCGAGCCTCTCTTTATCAAGAATCTCCTGCTTTGTGATCTTTTCAAGGAAATCATCGACGATCTTTTCAGGAATCGATTTTTCTGCCATCTTTACCCCTTTCACCAGAGGATAGTGACTGAACAGCCGAAGGTCGCATCATAATCATTAACTGTTTGTTTTGAAAAATTAATATTTTAATTGATTCACCGAACATATATTATACTGCCTATTTGCCGTATTATATTACGGCATAATTAACTCGATATTTAAGATGTCAAACAAATTAAGTATACTATCAAGAGTCAATAGCATATTGAATTATATACATACTGAAAGCAAGTTTGTTATATGAAGCTGCTTTCTCAATGCCGCATTCCTTTAAAAATTATTAGTCTATTCATAAGATAATCCTAAAAAACCTTGGCGTCCCCAACGTTTCGTGAACCAAATAAAAATAGCCGCACCACCTTTGTTTCAGGCGATCCGGCCGGGTTATTATCAACTTACAAACAAAATCATGAATCCTCCCCTTCTCGGAAATTCTCGATTTTCCCTTTGTATTTTTGAAAACTATTGTTAAGAAAAAATGTTTAATAAAGTGTTATGCCTTCATAGAGTAAATGTCAAATAATATTTACTTTCTATGCTTTCAGCCCTTCTTCTCCTGACTTCCGAATCCTGTCGGTGGAGAATTTCAGCTTCTCCGCATCTTATAACTCTATGGAACTCAATAATAAAAGCTCTAGGGCGGGTATTGTGGTCGAATTAACATTAAAAACGTAGGCCGAGCCCTGATTGGCATTAGCGTCGATATCATCACCATGCGCCCCGACCACGATGGTGCCATTAATTACGGATACGGACGCTCCGAATTCATCTCCGTCCGCCCCATCACTTGCGGTCAGCTTGGCTGTTTCGGTCATATCTTCCCAGCCGCCGACTGGCTCGACAAAGACATAGGCCGAGCCCTGGTTGCCTTTACCAGGCATATCATCACCATTCGCCCCGACGACGATGGTGTCACCGCTTACGGATACGGACGTTCCGAAATGATCAAATCCCGCCCCGTCACTTGCGGTCAGCTTGGCTGTTTCGGTCATATCTTCCCAGCCGCCGACTGGCTCGACAAAGACATAGGCCGAGCCCTGGCTGTCATTATCAGGCATATCATCAGACTTCGCCCCAACCACAATGGTGCCATTGATTACGGATACGGACGCTCCGAATTCATCTCCGTCCGCCCCGTCACTTGCGGTCAGCTTGGCTGTATAGAGGCTGGTGGTCGCCCAGCCAGTGCCCGGTTTGACAAACACATAGACGGCCCCCATGTTAGAATTAATGCCATTTCCACGAGTCGCCCCGACGACGATAGTGTCATTGATTACGGATACTGCCCGGCCGAAATAATGATATTGCTCCCCGTCGCTTGCGGTCAGCTTGGCTGTTTCGGTCTGGTTTAGCGGAGTTCCCCAGCCAGCGCCCGGTTTGACAAACACGTAGGCCGAACCCTGATTGTCGTTATCGCCGATATTATCATTATACGCCCCGACGACGATGGTGTCACCGCTTACGGATACGGACGTTCCGAAATGATCAAATCCCGCCCCGTCACTTGCGGTCAGCTTGGCCGTATAGGAACTGGTGCTTGTCCAGCCAGTGCCCGGTTTGACAAACACGTAGACGGCCCCCGTGTAAAAAAGAATGCCAGTTCCTTGAGAAGCCCCGACGACGATGGTATCACCACTGATGGAGACGGAATGGCCGAAATAATGATATTGTTCCCCGTCGCTTGCGGTCAGCTTGGCAGTATAGGTACTTGTAGTAGCCCAGGTCGCATCTTTTTCAAACACGTAGGCCGAACCCTGCTCGTTAAAGGTGATATCATCACCAGAAGCCCCGACCACGATGGTGTCACCACTGATAGAGACAGAACAGCCGAATTCATCATTTGCCGCCCCGTCACTTGCGGTCAGCTTGGCTGTCTGGATTATCGGATCGATCATCAAAGGGTAACGGGCGTTGGTATCATCCACCCGCAAAAAGAGATTGCCGCTTTTTGTCTCCATCCAGGCCGGAGCTTCCCGGCCGTCCGCGTCAATTGCGGTCAGACCACGGTAACGAATAACGGCGATCCCCTCAGCATTACTCAATACCAGGCCTTTACGGTCCTCTGCCACAACCGCCCGAAGATCACTTCTCAGTCGAAGAAAGAGGGTCAACGGCGTTTGGACGCCACGATCGGAGGGCGCCGATTTCAGGGTGAATCCCTGTTGAAGCCCGAAGGGACCGTTCACATACCATTCGGCCAAGGTTCCCCGGTGATATTCCACCCGGTTTTTTACCACTTCCGGCCGGCCGGGGGCGATTGGTTTTAAATCTTCGCCGTAACCGAACCCGAGAATCTCAAGTCCCAGGGAATACCCGCCCAGGCTCACCCCCACGCCGCTCGAGGAAAAGCGGGCAGTGAAGGTCTGCTTAGGGTTT
>Ga0272441_10012337_pt1 | contig 12502 bp, 11 predicted proteins | sample SSMProp6N_FD_193582 | JGI IMG/M metagenome (GOLD analysis project Ga0272441, IMG submission 193582) | Marine sediment archaeal communities from Little Sippewissett salt marsh, Falmouth, MA, United States - SSM-Prop-6N | ecosystem: Environmental > Aquatic > Marine > Wetlands > Sediment ...
CTTGTGTACGCAGGTACTGTGACTCACGATGTTCATTCCATTCGCATGATAGCGATCAGCCATGAACCTTCTCTCCCACCCATAGTCGTGCGCTCCGGGAACGAACATTCTGTGAAACTTCCTCGGTAGAGGGACGTAATCCCATAGCTATGGGAATCATGCTCTTTTGAGCGCCGCATCCGCAGACGGGGAGACCGGGCGGACAGATACATCTGCCGCTCTCACGTCTGATCCAGGAACGCACGTAGCGTTCTTCTCCTGAATGATAGGTCAATATGGCTATCCGCCCTTCTACGTGGAGCATTTCCAGACCGGTCTTAAGGCCAAGCTCAAGCTCCTGCAACTCGTTGTTAACCATGATTCTGATGGCCTGAAACACAGTGGAAAGACCTTTCAATCTTTTTCTGGGATGAAAACAACTCTCCACGGCCTGGACGAGTTCACCTGTCGTTTCGGGAGGTCCAGCCCGAAGTATTGCCCGCGCAACTCGGTTCGGTTGCTGAACATCACCGAAATCTGCAAGAGCCTGCGCGAGTGCCGGTTGGTTCATCTCCCGAAGAAGGAGGCATGCAGGCTTTCCATGCATTTGATCCATGCGCATATCGAGCGGACCGTCGCTGAGATAGGAAAAACCGCGATCAGCATCTTCCAGTTGTAGACAGCTTGTTCCGAGATCGAAGAGAATCGCATGACAGGGAGACGTGGTACATTCAGAGAGACGTGAAAACGGCAGGTGGTAAAAATCGATCTTGTCAATCCATGATGACAGTCGTCGCCTCGCCCGGGAAATAGCTTCCGCATCCCTATCGACCCCGATAACACGCCCACCGGCACGAAGCCATGCTTCGGCATGCCCCCCGTCTCCCAGCGTGGCGTCAATGATAACCGCCCCGGGGTCAGGTTGTAATGAGGCTACTGTTTCCGTAAGCATAACGGGTTCGTGGAAATCCACGACACCGTTCGCCGAAGAAGAAGTATTCAGGCGCGAGCGTTCAGAGCTTCCATCGGAGTAGCGTAGAGTTTCAGCATGCCGTCTCTGTCCCTCTTCTGCAGTATACTCCGAATCGAAGGTCGCGCTCCCGCCAACCGTAGCTCCGATCCGTAGGCTTGAGTCCATTTCGCTCTCCTTAAGAGCGGTGAAACAGCCTTCGGGGAGAGCTTCCTGAGCGGACTCATGTCCAAAAGAATCACTGGAGATGCGTCATATACCCTCTCCACAATTGCTTTGTCTATCTCGAGATACGCCGTGATATCCAATACCCGGTTCACTCGGATAACGTGATCCGCTACATTCATCAATCGTCTCCCGATCTACTCGCCGATTCCATCTCCCCATTCAGAATCAGTGTGGATAAGTCGAGAAACAAGGTGTCTTCTGTTAGTTCATGTGTTTGTTCATATTCACTGCGGCGTTCCTGAGACCAGATCTCGACATGATCCAGGTTGCCAAGAAGCAGAACCTTACCGTCGAGTCCCGCAATCTGGCGGATATCGGGTTTCAGCGAAAGCCTTCCATTCTGATCAACGGATGTCATCGATGTGTGCTCAAGAATGCGACGGTGGCGTTCCCGTAATGCGGGTGTATCGCTGATTTCTCTCTCGTCTCTCATTCTTTTACGGATACGTTCCCACTCACCGGACGGATATATCCCAACGCAACGCTCTGGCCAGAGCACTGTAATCAGATAGTTCTCCTGCTGACCCGGGACTATCTTACGCCATTCCGAAGGGAAACTGATCCGTCCCTTGCTATCTATGAGATGTTGATAGTTTCCCGTGTAAAACGCAGGCATATGTCCGTCTGCACCTGTCACAACCAACCCCTCTTATGGGATATAATGGGTTTTCAAACCACTTAACGCGATAAATATCGCTTTAAATATATTAATGTCAAGTATATATGGGAATAGATGACACCAATATACCACTTCATTTAAATCGCATCCATTATCCGTGATTGCATTGTAACCTGGCGGATTTGATCTGCTCTGTTGATCAGTACCATGAAATTCTGTTACTTCTATGTATTGATTTGAATGGAGGGTCGTTGTATGGACAGGGAAATCCATCTGGAAAATGACATTATTCGGGATCCGTGTACTACACGGGATGAACTATTGACCGCCATGACCCGGCTGCTGAGAAACAGAATCGAGCATCTTCCGCCGGGCAGGCTTTATCAGGCGATTCTGCAACGTGAAAAACAATGTCCTACAGTGGTTAATCCTACCCTGGCCATTCCTCACGCCAAGCTTGGAGATATTCGGGATTTTTTCCTTGCCCTGGCTATATGCAGGGACGGCGTGGAGTTCGCGCCGGGTCAACGTATTAATCTGGTATGTATGATAGTCGGCCCGGCCGACTGTCAAAAGCAGTACCTCGATGTTCTCGCCCTGTTGTTGAGGTTCTTCCAGGAAAAAGGATCTAAAATACTAAAATCAAAGGATAGTGATATTCTGAAGATGATGAACATCGCCATCAGGTCCTTGAAATGAAATCTCGTACATTCCTCCTGTTCTTCAACTTCTTACTTTCATTACTCATATTCGGGCACGCGTCGGGTATGGAAATGATCGTATATCGTGCAAACGGTGATCTGGCTCAGGAGTTCGATATCATCGGTGGTCTATGCCTGGTTCGAATGGAGTCTGCATATAATGAAACCGTCACTGATCTTCATATCCGGGCAAATGACACCGAGTTGGAACAACTAAACGAAGTAGACGGGTATTTCTTCTGGCTCCCGTGCCAGGCGTTTCAAGAGAACGTATTGATTCGGGCGGAATGGCGGGATAGAGCCGGGAGAAGACAGGAATCGCGAAAACGGATGCGTATTGATAATATTCTTTTGAAAATCCGCCTTGAGGTCCCAGAGTCAACACCGGAAACCCGAACCATTTATGCAGCGGGCAACCTGTTTGGACTTGGCATGAAACCCGAAGGTGAATGGGATCCGCGATTCTTTTCTCTTCGTCATATCGGCCGCGGGCACTGGTTCGGATCACTACCGGTGGGATCCGGGGAATCTGTTGAACTCGAATTCACCATGGGAGGATGGGGTACGAAAGGGCGTGATAAGAACAATCGTGTGGTTCATGTGTCACAAACCATGCCATGTGCACTGGAAATCGCCACTCGAATTCACTCATGGGGCCAGCGTATAGGACAACCGGATCCGCGAGCTCCCCATCTTTCCGTAGGAGATCCACTTGGGAAAGACGTCATCATTTCATTCAGGCCTGATCGGGAACTCACATCCATCAGGTTCGGTGAAACGGAGGATGATTTATCCACGAAGCGAGTGTCATTCGATCGGGGGGGTGCGTTCGTCCGCATGAAGAATCTGAAACCCGGTACACGATATTTCTATCAAATACAGCGTGATGATCCGATCATGACATTTCAGATGCCTCGAACGTCTGAGCTTACATTCCACGTCATCGGCGATTCGAAAGGGACTCCCGACGTTCTCAACACGATGTATCAGCATGGTGTTTCCCACCTCGTCATTGATACAGGTGATCTCGTGTATTCAGGATGGGACGAGGACAACTGGGATAAGAGCCTGAATGCCATCTCTGTTCTCGCCGCACGATCAGCGTATATGGTGGTCCCCGGGAATCATGAAGAGGAATCTCCGATTTTCAAAGAGGTATTTCACTTCCCTCACGAAGAGTTCTACTATGCTTTTCACTATGGTCCTGCACGATTCCTGATGCTTGATAGCGAACGTCCGTACGAAACCGGCTCCCCCCAACGAGAGTTCGCTGATTCCGTTCTCTCCTCCTGGAGGATTCAACCGGACGTCCCCAGTTTCGTGGCACTCCATGCTCCACCCTATTCCAGCGGAAAACACGGCAGCGATGTACATATCCGTGCTGAGTTATGTCCGCTGTTCGAACAAGCAGGCGTTGATATAGTGTTCTCCGGACACGATCACGGGTACGAGGCAACGTGGCCTCTGGCAGGTAGTGTCAGGAATGACGGGGGTACGGTATATGTGGTTTGTGCCGGTGGGGGAGCTGCGCTCTATGATACGCGTGAACCGCGACAACCATGGAGCAGGATACGAGAGAAAACGCATCACTGGATTACTGTTCATGTTCGTGGAAAAAGGATCTCCGTACGGGTTTTCTCTTCTGACGGCCAATTGATTGATCAATTCAACTCGAATGACAGCACTTTCAGAATATCAGAGGAATGATGATTTCGCGTGCACCGTAATTTCATAGTACATATCATCGTTATAATGAAAACCGGAATGTATTGATGATGGATCATACTTTGATCAGTCGCATTACGGAGCATCCCCTCTATTCGCGAATAAAATCAGAATGTACAGAGATGGGCTGTGCATCGAAAAAACATATTGTGACGGCCGCGTCTGGGGGCGGTGACTCCACCGCTCTGGCCCTGTTGATCACACCATTCGCCTCGGCTAACAAGTGCAATCATATTCTCGCCTACTTCGACCATGGAATCGATCGCAATCGACATGAAAAGGAGTGGGAATTCATTACTGAAATGGCGCGTCGTCTTAGTATTCGAGCTGTTCGCGGCCAGACACGCGAATACGAACATATCGGTGGAGAGGGTCCTGAGGATCGATTGAGAAACCGGCGATACGCATTTCTCCGCGATGTGGCCGGCGATCAGGGTATGATTCTGACAGCCCATACACGCGATGACAATGCCGAGAGCTTCATTCTCGCCGCTGTTCGGGGAAGTCCCGGCTCAGGACTGTCTGGAATCAGGCCCGTCCGATCCGATTGTATAATGAGACCGCTTCTCTCGGTGAGTCGAGCGTCCCTTCGTGAATTCCTCCGCTCATTGAATATGAGATGGATTGAGGATCCTACCAACGACGATATTTCAGGTGCAAGAAACTATATCCGTCATGCCATCATACCTGGACTGGTTGAAAAATTCGGCTCTGAAGCGGTTACAGGTCTCCATCGAAGCGCCAGAAACCATGACCGCGACAACTCATACATCAATAGTCTTATGAAGACCGTGATGAATGATCTCCTGTGCATCGAAGAATCCGGAGAACGAGTTCTTGATCTCACCGCCTTGGGGAAGTATCATGAGGCTGTTCAACATCGCGTGTTGCTGGCTATTTTCGATATGCTATACCGCGGTGAACGTGTTTCGGTAACACCTCATTTGGAAGGATTGAAGCAGGTCATCCGTGGAAATGTCCGATCTGTATCCTTTCCCAAAGGGATTCAGATTCGCCGTGAGGGTTCAGAACTGGTTATTGTACCGCCGGAACGCCGCCTCTTCACCAGACCAATCCAGGAACCGCTTTCCATCCCCGGGTTGACTCCGTTACCGGCTATTGGAGGGGGAATTCAATCCTCTATAGTATGGACACCACCTGGAAATATGCCCGTATTACCTCGAGATACGGGAAGCGCGCTCATTGATGTAGATGAACTTGTAGGATCCCTGTATATCCGGTATAGGAGACGCGGGGAACGATTTACGCCCCTTGGGTTTTCTTACGGAAAGGTAAAATTAAAGAAGTATCTGAGAGATAAGGGAATACCACGCAACCAACGCTGGTTGTATCCCATAATCGCCGAACGAGTCTCGGGTCGACTGGTTTGGATACCGGGAATAGCAAGAAGCACTATTGGACGGATCAGTGATCGAACAAAACGATACGTACACCTTCGATTCTTCACGAATCATTGATCTCCGAATCAGGTAACGGCATTTTAGGAGTATGAAAAATCCTTGTCCGAATAGGGCTCGCGTTTTACAGTGAGTTGTATTGATGTTCTCTCATATAAAAAGATTGATGAGAGGGATTTCGTATACCGGCAGTATATGGTATCTACTCATACACAGTTTAACGATTGGATAACCTATGGAAGCTGAGTATGAACAGCATGAATGAATCCAATGACACGAAACAGCAGCGGGGAGATAAACACAGAAAACAGTCCCAGCCACCTTTGAAACCGGGACGGGGTATTCTGGTATGGCTTGTTCTTTTTCTCCTGGTCCTTACCACGATTCACATTATGGGTATCGGTCGGGAACCGTCTCTTGATGTTGATTACAGTGAATTTATCAGGGAACTCAAAGCGGAAAATGTATCTTCCGTCTATTTTGAGGGGAGTCGGATCACAGCCGAACTCGCGAGCCCGGTCGTGTTTGAACACGGGAAAGAGGGCACATCATTCGCCAAGATTCGAACTATTCAACCACCGTACGATGATCCAACACTCGTTGATTACCTGTCACGTGGAAACATCACCGTGCGTGCGAAAGAACCGGGACTCGGGTGGATTCAAATCCTCATTGGCAGTCTCCCGTATCTGATTCTTGCCGGAGCGTTTATTTTTCTCATGCGCCAGATGCAGGGCGGCACATCCAGGGCTTTTAACTTCGGAAAATCAAAAGCACGACTCATTGCGGGTGACAAACCGGTCGTCACGTTCGAAGATGTGGCCGGAGCGGTTGAAGCAAAACAGGAACTTCAGGAGGTGGTAGAATTCCTGAAAGATCCACAGCGATTCCAGCGATTGGGAGGAAAAATCCCCAAGGGAGCGCTGCTTCTCGGTCCTCCCGGAACCGGCAAGACCCTTCTTGCGCGCGCCGTTGCCGGTGAAGCCGAGGTGCCGTTTTTCAGCATGAGCGGATCTGATTTCGTGGAGATGTTCGTTGGAGTCGGCGCGAGTCGCGTTCGTGACCTTTTCGAACAGGGAAAGCGCCATGCACCGTGTATCATATTTATTGATGAGATCGACGCTGTAGGCCGTCATCGCGGTGCGGGTCTCGGTGGCGGACATGACGAACGCGAACAGACCTTAAATCAACTTCTCGTGGAGATGGATGGCTTTGAAGCGAACGAGGGTGTCATCCTGCTGGCCGCCACGAACCGCCCGGATGTGCTGGATCCCGCATTGCTCCGCCCCGGCAGATTCGATCGACGTATCGTGGTAGATCGTCCTGATGTGGACGAACGGAAAAAGATTCTCGAAGTGCACGCGCAGAAAATCAAACTGGCTAAAAACGTTCGTCTCGGTGTCATCGCCCGGGGTACTCCAGGGCTCTCCGGTGCCGATCTCGCCAATCTGGTGAATGAATCCGCCCTGCTCGCCGCGAGGAAAGGCAAGGAACACGTCACCATGTCGGATTTCGAGGATGCCAAGGACAAAATAATGATGGGTATTGAACGTAGATCCATGATCATACCGGAAGATGAACGCAGGGCAATCGCGTATCACGAAGCCGGCCATGTTCTGGTGGCAAAGAAAATTCCGGGAACCGATCCGATACATAAGGCGACTATTATCCCGCGAGGCAGGGCATTGGGCGTTACTCATTATCTACCGATGGATGAGCGTCATACCTATTCAAAAACGTACATAGAGAACATGCTTGCCGTGATACTGGGCGGTCGAGCCGCGGATATGCTGATCGGTGGCGATCCGACAACCGGTGCCGGAGATGACATCGATCGTGCCACTGATCTTGCACGCAACATGGTTTGTGAATGGGGTATGAGCGAGAAATTCGGCCCCGTAAAATTCGGTCAGCGTGGAGAACCCGTTTTCCTCGGTCGGGATATAGCGACGCAACAGACACACAGTGACGAAACGGCAAAAGCCATTGACAACGAAGTTAATCGAATTGTTGAAACTGCCTATAAAAGAGCATTCGGTCTTTTGGAGGAGAATCGGGATATGCTCACCATACTTGCGGAGGCACTTCTCGAGAGAGAAATCCTCGACGCCAATGAAATCGATCGTCTTCTGAGTGGTGAAACCCTCGGTCGTGTACGAAGACGTCGACAATCCACATCCCGCAGCAAGAAAGCATCGTGACCTGGGCAGTACTCGAAGGAGATTATGGACTCGCAGTTATAGATTCTGAAAAAACGGAAACTCTGAAATGCCCCGCCACAATCGATGAAACGGATCGGACTTCCCTGAAATTATATCTTGATTCGCTGGAACAATCGAATCCCGGTGGTTTCCGTGCGCTCCAACGCGCAGTAAACCGCAATACGACAGGGTGGACCTGGTCATTCTCCCGGCACACCTTTGAACTGAGTAATCGCGTTCTCATCATGGGGATTCTCAATTGTACACCCGATTCATTCTATGACGGCGGAAAGTTTGATCGGATAGACATCGCCATCGAACAGGCGGAACGCATGATATCGAATGGCGCGGATATTATCGATATAGGAGGAGAATCCACGCGACCAGAGTCAACTCCCATATCTATCCGCGATGAGCTTGATCGCATACTTCCAGTCATTAAAAACCTTTCGAAACGAAACTATCTGCTGAGTATCGATACCCGAAATGCCACCGTTGCAGAAGCTGCAATACAAGAGGGAGTTTCCATTATAAACAATGTCGCGGGATTTCGGGATCATGCCATGGTGGATCTTATGGCGCGGACGGATGCAGGTGGTGTAATCATGCATATGCAGGGCGATCCGTCGACAATGCAGGCATCGCCATCATATACGTGGGCAACAGGAGAAATCGCTCTATTTCTTGCCCATGCGCTTGATGCCTTGAACGATGCGGGAGTAAACGAACAACGACTCGTGATCGATCCCGGCATCGGCTTTGGAAAAACGCTTGATCATAATCTTGAACTTTTTCGTAATATGACATTGTTCAGAGGATTGGGAAGACCGATACTTGTTGGTGCTTCACGTAAATCATTTATTGGCGGTATTCTTGATCTCCCGGTAGAACACCGACTGGAGGGATCTATCGCAGCGGCGGTCGTTGCAGCGATAAATGGCGCGCGTATCGTGCGCGTACATGATGTAAAAGAGACCGTGCGTGCAATTCGTGTTGCCGAGACCATGATGTGATGCCTTAAAGGATACTGATATGCCGACATTCCTGAAACCGGGAATTCTTGATATAATCGATATCCTGCTTGTGGCGTGGCTTGTCTATCGACTTCTATTGCTCATACGGGGAACCCGTGCCGCCAGAATGGTATTGGGAATCACCGTCTTACTTCTTTTTTCCATGGCCGCTCAAATTCTCAACCTTAAAGGATTAAGCTGGATAATAGACGGCGTTCGGGTCGCATGGGTTCTTGTTGTTGCTATTATTTTTCAACCGGAGATCAGGAGAGCCCTTACCCAGCTCGGCCAGAATCCCGTTATACGAAATCTTCTCAAGGTGGAATACCCGAAAGCGATTGATGAGGTTGCCGAAGCCGCATCACTTCTTTCAGCGCGAGGAGAAGGAGCATTGATGGTACTCGAACGGAATACAGGCTTGAAAACCTGGGAATCTTCAGGAACTCCTGTGAGCGCGGAGGTGACAGCACAGCTTCTGGCCACTCTTTTTACACCCGGATCTCCGCTTCATGACGGAGCTGTTCTGATTCGGGGAGACAGGATAGCTGCCGCTTCCTGTATCCTTCCACTGGCAGTGCGTCCGAAACAAAGAAAATCAATGGGAACGCGACATCTGGCCGGCCTTGGTATAAGTGAAGAAACTGACGCCGTGGCTGTAATAGTCAGTGAAGAAACGCATCAAATATCACTCGCTGTTGACGGGACGCTTTTCCGTGATTTGAAACGCGACGCCTTGAGATTGAAGTTGATTGAACTCTTCGAGGAGCGATAATTCTCTCGATAGAATTGCTTCCACCCCGGGAAAAGGATTGCCAATTTCAACGAATGTCCCATTTTGTGCCAAACTTAATCCCATGGATTCCGACAGATTTATTCGTATTGATGAATCGACTCCGTTCTATCTGTTAAACCGCGGTTTATTGAATGTGTGGTGCGATTCGACCTTACAAGCATACTCTACATGGTTCACGATTCGGTGACCGGTCTGGATGAATAATTCGATATTATTCTTCTAGTCTTCCGAGGAGACTCAACGTGGATAGAAACAAACGCAACGATCTAATCGGATTTTTCGTTGTTTTCGTCATTGCCTTTGGCGTATACATCAAAACAATCTCACCCACAGTAGCATTCTGGGATGCCGGCGAATTTATAGCCACAAGTTACATCCTCGGGATTCCACACCCGCCCGGTACTCCACTGTATGTACTTATCGGCCGCCTTTTCACCCTCATTCCCATCGCGGATTCCGTCGCATTGCGGGTAAATCTTCTTTCCGCGTTCTTCTCTGCTCTTGCTGCCGCGATTCTATATAAAAGCGTTGTCCTTATTACGGATCACTGGTTCAAGATGGCAACGGATAATCTCGTTCGCCTGGGAGCTGCATGTGGTGCTTTGGCTCTTACATTCAGCCTCTCGTTCTGGAACAATGCCGTTGAAGCCGAAGTATACGGTCTGTCCTCATGTTTCATGGTGGCTATTTTCTACCTCGGTCTACGATGGGCTAAAGATCCGTCAAAAGGGTACAGACCTCTATATCTCATCCTCTATCTTCTTGCCCTGAGTATCGGGAATCACCTTGCGAGTTTTCTCGTAGCATTTGGACTCCTCGCATTGGTATGGTTCGCCGACCGGCGAGCTGCCGCCGGTTTCGCGTTGACTCCCCTTACACTCATGCCCCTCTGGGCTATGGTTTCGTCACTGGGGATTGAGAGTGCCGGAACGGTAAGTCTGGTCATTTTTATAGCGTTTGCCGTTTTCGTAGCTATCAAACGACCTCCTAATTGGAAATTCATCATCGTATGCTGGTTGCTCTTTGCCATGGCGGTATCAGTTCACACATATCTGCCTATACGATCGAGGTTGGACCCGGCTATCGATGAGGCGAATCCGGAAACCTGGGAATCTCTCCGCGCGGTACTGCAGCGTGATCAATACGCGCCGCTTCCCATATTTCAGCGAAAATCACCCTTCGGGTATCAGATCATGATGTTTTTTGATTATTTCGTTGGAGAGATGCCCATCGTTGTCATTGCCGTGGGGCTTATCGGACTATGGTTCAACTGGATACGGGATAAACGAAGTCTGGTGTCTTTGGGTCTCGTATTCCTCGCATCAAGCCTCGGTCTCATCATATACCTGAATTTTAAACTGCCGCCCGGGAAATTCTTGCTCGATCAATTCCCGCCTGACAGCCCGGCGGGCATGGCGGCGAGAGAGGTGAGAGAACGGGAATATTTCTACCAGCCGGCGTATCTTTTCTTCTCTTACTGGGTAGCCATAGGAGCGGTGTATCTGGTAAAAATCGCACCCAAAGCTCTGGCGGAACAGTACAGATTTGGATCGCGTTCTCTGATTTCGGGAATCATGATCATTGTCGTACTTGCGCTTCCGGTAACCTCCGTGGCGGTGAATTATGCAAATTCGACCCGCGAAGGCGACTGGATTGCTCATGGATACGCATCCAATATGCTCAACAGTTGTGAGGAAAATGCCATTATTTTCACCAACGGCGATAATGACACATTTCCTCTGTGGTTCCTTCAGGAAGTCGAAGGCATTCGAAAAGATGTAGCGGTGGTCAACCTGAGTCTCCTCAATACTCCGTGGTACTGGATGCAGTTGAAACACGGCGAAAACAAGGTTCCTCTGGCAATCTCTGATGAGGAAATCAGTCAAATGACATACGGTCGGATGCTGGACGAGGAGTTGTTTTTCAGTGTCGGTGAATTGAAGACGAAGTTTGAAGCGGGTTCACTCCTCCGGGTCCAGGACATAGGCGTTCTGTTGATCATCAAAAGCAATGCATGGAAACGACCGGTTTACTTCGCCGTAACGGTAAGTACTCAGAACAAAGTCGGCCTCGACGACTATTTGGTCATGGAAGGCCTGGTCTTCCGGCTGCATGACACGGTACAGAAAGAAACGATCAATGTCGACAGAACGACGTATCTTCTCACCGAGGTCTATGACTACGCAGGCGTGTACGATCCCCATGTACGGAAACCCCGAAACACTATGCGTCTTCTTTCCAACTATGCAGCGGCGTTTTCTCGTGCGGGTCAGAAGCTTCTGGAGAGCGGTGAGTCCGAGAAAGGACTCGCTATGTTTGATATGGCACGACGGATTATTCCCGATGACGTGGGTATCAGATACTACACGGCTCGCGCTCTTGATGCGGTAGGACTACGTGACTCTGCCATGAAGGAATTCCTGCGTCTTTCCAGACTACATCCGGAAATCCTCAAGATACAGGCACGTACCTATATCGATGAAAAGGAATATGCAAAAGCAATAGCCATGTTGCAGGCCTATGATAGTATTCTTCCGGGCGATGAGCAGGTACGGTGGATTCTTGACGCGGCGGCACGTGACGGCTTCGGTCTCTTCGAGGAAGATACGTCCGTTACAGACACGCCCACTGAACAGTAGAGCCGATTTTAAAACTCCTAAATTGAGCGATTGTTATCGTAACGAGGCAATGAAGAGGCTTACGAGTCATGAAGTTGGAGTGATTTTGTGACGATAGCGTATCCAACCGATACGGTGGAGAAGCGAAATCGTGAAACGATTGACGCAGTAGTCTCCTCGAAGCCGCAGTAAATGAGAATCGCTCAATTTAGGAAATTATAGAAGCCTCAAATTTTT
>Ga0272441_10012338_pt1 | contig 12501 bp, 18 predicted proteins | sample SSMProp6N_FD_193582 | JGI IMG/M metagenome (GOLD analysis project Ga0272441, IMG submission 193582) | Marine sediment archaeal communities from Little Sippewissett salt marsh, Falmouth, MA, United States - SSM-Prop-6N | ecosystem: Environmental > Aquatic > Marine > Wetlands > Sediment ...
GTGGGGTGAGCCAACCGGATTCCAGGTCTGGCAATTTGAGCACGCGACCTTCAGTGCGGCGCCGCACATCGAACAGAATCGCGCATCGACTGGACACTCACTTCCGCAAGATGGGCAACGCATAGAAACTCCGTAGGCAAGAGCATAGCCACGTGGAGGAGGATCGGCAAAGGGCACTCTACCAACCGAGGATCCTCCTCTCCAGCAAGTGACTCCTCGTGGCGCTGGAATCCGAGAGAAGAGAGCGGTTCCCCCTGGAAATGGGGCACAGAAGCCGGCGGGCCAGAGTCGCCGCCGGCGCGTTCCAGCAGACTCCGGTCGAGGTCGAGTTCCAGAGTTTCGCGATTTGCGACGCGCCGTAGCGACCGTTCGCGCTCCGCAAGGACGGTGAGACCTACACACAATCCACACGTCTGAGGCGACACAGAGGCTCCGCCTCCCGGTAGGTGAAGTACCTACACTCAGAAGGAGGCGAGTCAGATGCTCACCAACACCGTCGGCGGAATGCCGGGACTCGAGCTTCTCCTGCAGGAACTGCTTTCCCTCCAGTTCCTGGAGCGGGAGCAGACGGACGAAGAGGCGCAATGGATCGTCCGCGGCGTCCCGTGGCTCGATGAGCCGCTGGGCGAGTCGAAGGCCGATCACGACGGGCCGCCGCCCGAAACGGACGGCTGGACGTGCCCGCGATGCCGATCGCATCGATGCGTTCTGGTCGATCCAGGCAACTTGGAGGACGCAACGTACCGCTGCGCCGTTTGCGGGTACACGTTCCACCCTTCGGCGGCCGCTCGCCTCCCGGTTCCCGCGGAGTAGAGCCCAGAGACGCGCCGGCGCTGCCCCTCCTCAGCGTCGGCGCGTCGCCCCGTTTCTCCCTCGCCTACACCCCCACGAGGTACAACACGGCTCCGAGGGCGACTCCGAGGACAAGGTTGAATGCCTTGATCAGCAGAACGTCGCGCGGGGAGTGCGACAGCAGAGGCAGAGCGGCGTGACCGTCCTGAACGACGGAACTGACCAGCAAAACGGAGAACGGGACGAGACCCTGCGAGAAGAGGGTCACGAACACCAGGTGCGGTCCCGACGTCGGGATCAGGCCGAGAAGCCCCGCCGTCAAGAGGACGATCGGCATGTGGCCGCGGACGAACCCGGCGACGTCCCACGACCGCAGGCCGAGTTCGACGATAAGGAGCGCGCCAAGAGTCCATAGGAACACGCCCGCGAGGTGCCTGCGCACGAGGTGCGCCAAGATGTGCTCACGCAGGTAGTGTTCGGGGACGGTGAGCACGGCCGCCGCGGAGAGCGGGAGGAGAATCCACAGGGCCACTCGAATCCACGGATCCTCCCCGATCCAGCCCGCCCCGACCGCTGCGAGCGCGGCGAGCAGAATCGCGGCGATCAAGATCCGGGGGACGCCCGGACGCCAAGGCCATCGCCAGACCTCTCGATCGAAGCAGCGGCAGTACTCCTCCGTGTGATGGATGGCAGCATCAACGCAGCAGGGGCTGGGCTGAATGCGAAGACGTCGAACCACCGCATCCGAAAGCCAACCGAAGACCGATCCGGCTACGAAGAGGACGGCGAACAGCAGAAGGGCCGTCTGCGGAAACATCGCCAGCATCACGAACGCCTCGTCACCGGAGGTAGCCACCATGCAGGCGACGATGGCGCCGAACGACAGGAACCCGCGCATGTACATCGACACGGAGAGAAACGCACCGAGACAGCCGGGAGTCGCGCCGAGGAACGAAGCTCCCAAGTACTGGCGAAGCCGCCCTCCACGCACGACGGTCCCCAGTCTCCCCCGGGTGAGCACGGAGACGTAGTCGACGAGGAGCATCATCGAGAAGACGAACAGCGTGATCGCAACGGCATGCTCAAGGACGTGGAAGACGACTTCGACCATCTCTGTCACCCCCGGGCGCAGCGTGCGCGGTTCGCCGCCGCTGGAGAGGGCCGATCGCGAACTGCGCTAGGTGCGCCTGCCGGGCGGATCGTTCCGCCCGCCCCCGCCCTGCCCTCGCCTGTGCCCTCTACCGCGTCCGCGGCCCGGAGCGGGACGAATGTGCACATGCTCAGATTCAAGAAGGGCGATGGCCTTGCCGTGGATGATCGCGTCGACCACGCGCTTTCGTCCACTCTGCAACAGCCTCTGGACGGTGCCCCGCGAGACATCCATCTCCACCGCCGCTTCCTCCTGCTGAAGTCCCTCGAAGTCACACAGCGCGAGCGCCTCCAGCTCGTCCAGGCCGATCTCGACGATCTCTGTCTGCGCAAGCGGAACGCCGGCCGGCTTGAAGAGATTGAATCCCCGGAAGCTCCGGCAGTAGCGAGTCTTTTTCGGCCTTGGCATGCAATCAGTATAGACAGGAACAGGAAACAGGGCAAGAGGCGGATCGGCTTGACATAATGTGCATATGCATATAACATGCTCCGGACGATTCTCCGACCGGCTCGGAAGACCGGACGAATCGAAGGAATCGTCCGGGAGGCATCCCATGCCAGGATATGACGGAACAGGCCCGAGAGGAATGGGCCCGATGACCGGGGGCGGGCGCGGCTACTGCGCCGTTCCGGGCACCGCAACCCGTTTCGGACTGCGACGAGGTCTCGGCCTCGGATTCGGCCGTGGTGCGTGGGGAGGCAGAGGCTACGGACGTGGCCGGGGATACGGTCAAGGTCGGTATGCGTACGGTGGCTACTACGATCCCGCAGTGCGCGGCATGCCGGCATTTGACGACCCCGCTTCCGTGGCCGATGATCGAGACGCGCTCCAGGAACAGCTGGCCGCCATCGAGGATCACCTTGCTCAGATTCGTGCAAGGCTCCAGGCGACGGACGACCAGTAGCAGACGCGGTGCCTCGAGCGAGATGCGCAGTGCTTGAGCCGAGTCCGCCGGAAGACGCCATCGAGCTGCCCGGCCGAAAGGATGGATCATGAAGATCTGCATTACGTCAACCGGCACGGATTTGGACGCCGCGGTCGATCGAATCTTCGGCCGTGCACGCTACTTCCTGTTCGTCGACTCCGAGACGGGAGAGACGGAGGCAGTCGAGAACACGCCCGGCGCTCACGGTGCCGGCGTCCAAGCGGCCCAGCTTCTGTCCGAGAAGGGCGCCGGCGCCTTGATCACGGGGAACGTCGGCCCCAACGCGTATCAGGGGCTCTCGGCAGCAGGGATCAAGATCTACCTGGGCGCGCAGGAATCGGGCAGGAAAGCGCTGGAGGACTTCGAGGCGGGCCGACTCGCCGAGACGGTCGCTCCGACGCGTCCCGGACACGGAGGAAGACGATGACGAAGCTCTGCATCCCGACAAACGGCCCGGGAGGGTTGGATGATACCGTGGGCGAGCACTTCGGGCGCGTCCCGACGTATACGGTGTTCGATACGGAAACCGAGGCCGTCAAGATCATCGACAATACGTCGGAACACATGGGCGGAAGCGGATATCCCGCCGAACTTCTCGGCAGTCTGGATATTGACGTCTTGATCTGCAGCGGCCTGGGCCGACGCGCGATCCAGATGCTCAGTGAACGCGGGATCGAGATCTGCACGGACGCCGCCGGTACGGCTCGCGAAGCGGTCGAAGCGTGGACCGGCGGGAGTCTCACCTCGGCAGGCCAGGACGACGCGTGCACGCGGCACATGTTCCATGATCACGGTTGATGCGAATCACCGTCGCCAGCGGGAAAGGCGGGACGGGTAAGACGACCGTCGCGGTCAACCTCGCGCTCTCTTTGTCCGATCGGCAGCCCATTTCGTTCGTCGACTGCGACGTCGAGGAGCCAAACGCTCACATCTTCCTCAACCCGAAGATCGTCGACCGCCAGCCGGTCGAGAAGCTCCTTCCGAGGGTCGACGCCCAGTTGTGCACCCGGTGTGGAGCGTGTAGCAAGGCGTGCCAGTTCGGGGCGATCGCCGTCCTCGGAGAGACCGTCCTCGTCTACGACGAACTCTGCCACGGATGCGGGCTGTGCTCGATGGTCTGCCCCGAGGACGCCATCCGCGAGATCCCCCACGAACTCGGTGTCGTGGAGTCAGGCACGGCGAGAGGGTTCTCGTTCGCCCAAGGCATTCTGAACGTGGGCGAGGCAATGGCGACGCCGATCATCCACCAGCTCAAGCGACGGATCGATACGAGCGGCACGGTGATCCTCGACGCGCCGCCCGGTACCGGCTGCCCGACCATCGCCGCCGTCAGCGGCTCGGATCTGGCGCTGCTCGTAACCGAGCCAACGCCGTTCGGCCTGCACGACCTCAAGGCCGCCGTCGGCGTCGCCCGCGCACTCGAGGTGCCCGCCGCTGTGGTGATCAACCGCGACGGCATCGGAGACGACCGAGTGGAGCAGTACTGCCATGCCGAAGAGATCCCGATCCTGCTCAAGATCCCGTTCGACCGCGCCATCGCTTCGCAATACGCCGTGGGCGAGCCGATCGTCGACGGGAATCCGTCGTGGCGTCAGCGGTTTCGAGAGCTCTACGGACAGATCGAGGAGGTCCGGCGATGAAGAGCATTCTCTTCCTCTCCGGGAAGGGGGGGACGGGCAAGACATCTCTCGCCGGCGCGTTCGCCGTTCTCGCGAAGGACAAGGTCCTCTCCGACTGCGACGTCGACGCGGCCAATCTCCATCTCCTCCTCGATCCGGAGGTTCACGCAGAAGGCGACTACGAAGGATCGAGTGCAGCGATCAAGGACGACGAGCGCTGTACGGCCTGCGGTCTGTGCCGCGACGTCTGCCGGTTCAGCGCGATCGGCGACACCCTGCACATCGACGCCAACCTGTGCGAAGGCTGCGGAGCGTGTGAGTACGTCTGCCCCGTCGACGCGATCCGCCTCGTTCCACGGGTCTCCGGCCACTGGATGACAGGCGAGACGCGCCTCGGACCGCTCGCGAGCGCCGAGCTGGAGCCGGGCGAAGAGACCTCGGGCAAGCTCGTCATGCACGTCAAGCAGAAGGCGCAGGGGCTGGCGGAGGCGTACGGGCTCGAGCGCACCATCATCGACGGCGCGCCCGGCATCGGATGCCCTGTCATCGCTTCGGCGACCGGGGTCGACGCGGTGATTCTCGTGACCGAGCCGAGCCTCTCCGGGCTGCACGATTTGGAGAGGATCCTTGGCGTCGTCGAGCACTTCGGCATTCCCGCGTTCCTTGTGGTCAACAAGGCCGATCTCAGCGCGGACCTGACGGAGAAAGCGAGAGCGTTCGCCGCGGAGAAGAACCTGCCGCTCCTCGGCGAGATTCCGTTCGACCCCGCGATGACCGAGGCGATGGTCGAGGGCCGATCGATCGTCGAGGGCGGAACCGGGCCCGCCTGCGACGCCATTCAAGCGATCTTCGCCCGATTCGAGCAGGCAACGAGCGGCGCGAGCGCCCCGACGTAAGCCAGTCGGCAGAGAAGGTGGCGCCGCCTCAGGAGCCCGGTGGAGTCACCAGCCGGACCCCCGTCGGTGGCCTCGATCGGGCGGCGAACATCGTCGATACTCCGAACATGCGCACACATCGCCTACGACTCGTCGTCCTCGCTTTCGCTCTCGCCCTCAGCATTCCCACGCTCTGTCTTCTGTCCGGCTGTGGCGACACCGCGGAAGGGTCGGGCCCCGACTCCCTCTTGGTCGTGATCGACGCCGGCCACGGCGGCAGGGATCCCGGCGCTATCTGCGAGGGAGTGCACGAAGCGGACGTGAATCTGGAAGTCGCGAACCGCGTCGCGGACCTGATCGAGGCGGACGAGCGTTTCGACATCAGGATGACCCGGACTCTCGATATCTACGTGACGCTGGAATCCCGAATCGCCGTCGCCAACGACGCAAACGCCTCCCTCTACCTGTCAATCCAGAGCAACGCGTGCGCGGACTACCCCGATGCGACCGGCGTCGTGACACTCGTTTCCGACACGCTCGACGCCGACGCTCCGAGTTGGCAGTTCGCCGAATTCCTGCAAGACGCGGTGACGGACGCGACCGCCGCTCGCGATCGCGGCGTCCGGGCGCAGGAACTCTACCTCCACGCCGCCGAGATGCCGGCCGCTCTCATCGAGGTTGGCTTCCTCACCAACGACCACGAACGAGCGCAGCTGTCCGACTCGGACTACCAGCAGACGGTCGCGCAGGGCATCTACGAAGGCATCGTCGCCTACCTCGAATTCGCTAACTCGGCGCTTGGCAAACGCTAGATCCTCGTTCTGCTCTCGCCGAAAACGCGGACTTGACAGGGCCGCAGCATATCGCTACCGTTGTTTGTCATGGCTAACATCTGCACGAAACCCGTGGCGAAGACCGGTGACTCGTCGAGCGTCGAGGATTACCTCGAGGCGATCCTTGTCCTCTCACAGGAGTCGGGGGCCTCGGCCCGGATTACCGATCTGAGCGAGCAACTCGGCGTCAGCAAGCCGAGCGTCTCCACAGCTGTCCGAAAACTCGCTGAAGCGGGCTTCGTCTCCCACGAGCGCTACGGCGACGTCCGCCTGACACGGAGCGGGCGGAAACGGGCACAACAGGTCGCCTCGCGTCACAGTCTCCTTCATCGTTTTCTGGCCGAGATCTTGGGCGTTGACGATGAGACGGCCCAGTCGGACGCCTGTCGGTTGGAGCACGATCTGAGCGACGAAACCGTTCGTCGCCTCACGGCGTTCGTGGAGTTTCTCGTGGGAGGGAACACGGTGGAACCTTGGGGAAGCATGAACTTCGACGAGTATCTGGCGCGTGGAGTCCACCACGGCGACCTCGTGGAGGAGAGATGAGTTGTTTTTTTGGGGACGTGTTAGGCAAGGCTAACTGCCCGATCCTGTCGCACATTGAGGAGAGATCCTACAGACGGGATGCGAAGGAACGCGAATGGAGGTCGATGTGAAGGAAGACGGAACCTGTGCGCGGAGGCTCCGGCGTTCGATGACGATGCCAATACTCCTCCTCGCCGTCGCGCTGACCGGCCTGGCCGTTCACGCACACACGCCCCTCTTGTACATCGAAGACAACGGAGACGGAACGATCTACGTCGAGGGAGCCTTCTCCGATGGATCGAGCGGCGCGGGGATGACGCTTCGGCTGGAGAACGCCGACGGGGAGACTCTCTGGGAGGGAACGCTCGATGACTTCGGGAGCATCGAGAGCGTTCCGATTCCACAGGTCGCCCCGTACTACGTGGTCTTCGAAGGCGGACCCGGGCACATCGTGAAGAAGGAAGGAATCTCGCCCGGCTCCGAGCCGGACGCCACGCCGCCCGATCCGGCGAGCGTCGAGAGCGAGCCCTCCGGAGCTACCCAGCCCGCCGCACCCGATCCCGCGGCCGCGGCACCCGCCGCCGCGGAGACGAGCTCACAGCCGGCAGCCTGGTCTCCGGCGGCGACGTTGTCTCCCGAGTGGTCGCCGAACGCGAGCGGCACCTCAGAAGGCAGCGAGTACGCTCCCGCACTCTGGGCCATCGTCGGCCTGCTCAGCTTCATCGTCCTCCAGCTGCTGTTTCTCGGGGGAGGCGTGATGTTCTTGGCCGGCTGGAAGCTCGGCGTGCATCGAACGAAGCGAAGTGAGATTGAATGAACGCCACTTCACGAAAACGCGGAGGTGATGTGAAGAATCGACACGGACCGATCGCCTTCCACGGTTCAACACGAAGACCGGATAGGAAGAAAGGAGCACAAGCAATGAAGCGATTCGCGCGATGCGGAGGGATCGTGCTGGCTGCAGTCCTCGGGCTCGGCCTGGCATCCTTCGCGCACTACCAGATGATCTTCCCCTCGGACGACTACCTGGCCGAGGGAGAGAGCACGACCCTCGACCTGCAGCTGATCTTCACCCACCCGACCGGAGCCATCCACTCGGACAGCACCCTGCACGAATCGGGCGCAGGAGCCGATCCGACGAGCATGAACATGGAGACCCCGGTCGAGTTCGGCGTGTTGCACAAAGGCATCAAGACCAACCTAACCGATACCCTGGAGGCGTTCAAGTTCGAGCACGGCGCAGCGAGCGTCGACGCGTATCGCGCGTCGTATCGCGCCCGGGGGATGGGCGACTTCGTCTTCTACTTCGCCCCGGGCCCGTACTTCGACACGATCGAAGACGGATACATCACGCAGTACTCGAAGCTGATCGTCAACGCGGGCGGCCTTCCAACCGATTGGAGCGAACCGGTCGGCCTCAAGGCGGAGATCGTCCCCCTGACGCCGACGACGCCGCTCTGGGTCGGGAACACGTTCACCGGCGTCGTTCTCCTCGACGGAGAACCGGTGGGGAACGCAGAGCTCGAGGTCGAACACCTGAACCCGACGCCGTTCAAGGGGGCATTCCCAACCGTCGAGCCGGTCGCCCTCCCCGGCGGGGACTACGGCGGCCAGCAGATCATGACCGACGAGAATGGCGTGTTCAGCTTCAGCTTCCCGTGGTCCGGATGGTGGGGATTCGTCGCTCTGCTCGAGGGCGAGGACGTCAACGGCAAGGGGCAGGAGATTGGTGCCTGTCTCACGTTCAAGGTCTACGACATCGACGAAGCACCGTAACCGGTGCCCACGATACGCCCAGGGTCCCTTCGCGGCTCCAATGCGAAGGGACCCACCCCTACGTGTTGACGGACGGAGGCCGAGGATGGACGGACCGGACGAACGGATCACATCGCTGACGGATGTCGCGGTCGGCGAGCGAGCGCAAATCGTTTCCCTGACCGGCGGAGCGGAGACGGAGAAACGGCTGAGCGACATGGGACTCGGTCTCGATTCCGAGGTTGAGGTCCTGATCGGCGGGCCGCGTTCGCCGCTGCTTGTCGCCGCGGGGGCGACGCGGGTGGCGATCGAGCCGGACCTCGCCCGCCGGATCCACGTGCACTGCCATCACCGCGGGCACGGTCATCGACGCGGCCGCGGAAGGCGACATCGACACGGATGGAGGTTCCCGCGATGACGATCAATGACCTCTCGGCCGGCCAGGAAGCCCAGGTGGTTGACGTCACCGTCTCCGGAGCGACCGGCCAACGCCTCCTCGACATGGGCTTCGTCGAGGGAACCGCGCTGAAGATCGTCCGGAACGCGCCGCTGGTCGACCCGATCGACGTTCTCGTGCGCGGCTACCACGTCTCGATCCGTCACGCCGAAGCGAAAAGCGTGGAGGTGGAACTCCTTTGAGCGCCGGAGCGAACGAGAAGCGCGCGTTCAAGGTCGCCGTCGCTGGCCAGCCGAACTCCGGCAAGTCGACGACGTTCAACGCCCTCACCGGGGCCCGCCAATTCGTCGCCAACTACCCCGGCGTGACCGTCGAGAAGCGGGCCGGCTCGTTCTCCTATCGGGGCGACAAGGTGACGCTCGTCGATCTGCCCGGCACCTACAGCCTGACCTCGTACTCCCTCGAGGAGCGGGTGGCGCGGGACTTCCTCCTCGACGAGCACCCCGACGCCGTGCTGAATGTGGTCGACGCCTCGAACCTCGAGCGGAACCTCTACCTGACCTTCCAGCTCCTCGAGATGGAGCTCCGGCTCGTGGTCGCCCTCAACATGACCGACATCGCCCGCGGCCGAGGGATCGAGATCGACCCCGACCTCCTCGCCGGCGAGCTCGGCGTCCCCGTCGTTCCGACGGTCGGCAACCGCGGGAAGGGGAGGCGCGAGCTCCGCGAGGCCCTGTGGGAAGTCTGCACCGGTGCGATCGACGTCCGCTCAGGATTCCGGATCGACTACGGCGAGGCGCTGGAGTCGTCTCTGGCGCCGCTGGAGCGGGCGATCGCGGGACTCCCCGAGATCTTGAATCGGGCTCCCGCTCGGTGGCTGGCCGTGAAGCTGCTCGAGGACGACGCGGAGGCGGCGAAGCTGGTGACCGGAGTCACCGAGGCGCGCGACTACCGCCTGAGCAGCTCGTAGTGAGAGAAGAGGTGAGGACGTGATCCCGGACCACATCGATCGATCGGGCGAGGCCATCGCGCGCAAGGCCGAGACGGAACTCGAGGCGTTTCAGGCGGCGCACGGTCGCGGCGCGGAGAAGGTCATCGCCAAGAAGCGGTACCGGGCGGCCGACCGGATCGCGGCGGCCTGCGTCCGGCGCTGTCGCGCGCCCCGTCGAACGCTGACCGACTGGATCGACCGTTTCGTCTGCAACCGGTACGCCGGGCCGGTCATCCTCGCCGGGGTCCTCTACGGGATCTATCAGCTGGCGATCGTGCAGGGGTACAACCTGACGAACTACTGGTGGCCGGTCCTCGGGGCGGTGAAAGGCGCCGTCCTCTCGATCCTCCCCGGCGAGGGACTCGTCTTCGATCCGCTCCTTCTCTCTATCGTCGAGTGGACGCTCAACGGCGTCATGGCGGTGCTGAACTACGTCCCGATCTTCGCGATCCTGTTCGCGCTGGTGGCGATCCTCGAGGACACCGGGTACATGGCTCGCATCTCGTTCGTGCTCGATCGCTTGCTCCGACCGTTCGGCCTTCACGGCCAGTCGGCCCTTCCGCTGATGCTCGGCGGCCTGTTCGTCGGCGGGTGCGCGATCCCCGGCGTGATGGCCTGCCGCGGAATCAAGGACGAGCGCGCACGGATGACGACGATGCTCGTCGTCCCGCTGATGAACTGCCTGGCCAAGATCCCGTTCTACCTGCTTCTGATCGGCCTCTTCTTCCGCCCGACCAGCGGTCTGGTGATGTTCATCCTGTCGACGATCACCCTGCTGTTCGCGCTCTCGGTCGGCAAGACCCTCAGCTTGACCGTGCTGAAGAACCGGCCGAGCGCGCCGTTCGTCCTCGAGCTTCCCGTCTACCACCTGCCGACCTTCCAGAACGTCGCGCGGCGGGTGGCCGAGCGACTCTGGATCTTCGTTAAGAAGATCACGACCGTCGTCGCGGTGGTGATGGTCGCCCTGTTCGCGCTCCTTCATCTGCCGGGCCTGAGTGACTCCCGCGTCGCGTCGTACGAGGCCCGCCTCGACGATCTAGTCTCCGCGTTCGCCGCGGACCTCGGCGCGGTGAATCCGTACGCCTCTCTGCTCGGCACGGCGGATGGAGCGACGGAGTACGTGCAGTTCGCCGACGACCTCCGGACCGCGAAGCGCTCGGCTAGCAGCGAGGAGGCCGTCCGCGAGGTGGAACGCACCCACCTGGCGGAGAACCCCGAGTTCTTCAAGGTCGCGAGCAAGGGGAAGGTTGCGCTGACCGACGCGGAGGCCGACCGATTCAGCGAGTACCTCGATGCATACCGGCGCGCGTACGACGCGTACCTGGCCGCGTTCGCGGCGACCCCGGTCGACGCGCGCCCTGCCCTCAGGCTCGCCTTCTTCGCCTCCTGGGAGGCGACCGACCCGCTCTTCTTCTCTCTCGTTCGGACCGGCTCCGTCCGACTCCAGGGAGGAAGCGTCATCGATGCGGACGCCGCCGCGGCGGCCAAAGCGTACGTCGCTGTCGATCGCGGCGCCCGGACGCTGCGGAGCGAGCGCCACGACGAGGAGATGGAAACAGGGATCCTCGGCCGGGTAGCGATCGCGCTCGAGTCGGTCACGCAACTCGCCGGATTCAACTGGCGGATCAACGTCGGGCTGCTCGGCTCCTTCGCAGCCAAGGAAAGCGTGGTCGCAACGCTCGGCAGCATCTACCAAGCCGGCGATTCCGATGGAGACACCGAGACACTGGAAGCACAGATCACCGAACAGGAGAGCGGATGGACCCCCCTTCACGCCGCGGCGATGATGCTGTTCATGGCCCTGTACCCGCCCTGCATCGCGGCGATGCTGATGATCAAGGTGCAGGCGGGATGGCGCTGGATGCTGTTCGCCCTCGCCTATCCGATCGTCCTCGGGTTCGTGATCGCCTCGCTTCTGTTCAGCGGAGGCCGGATTCTCGGCCTGTCCGGGCTCTCCGCGCTGATTGCGCTCTACGCGGTTATGCTCCTCGTGACCGTCGCCCTCGGGCTGCTCAAACCGAAGGGCGGGCAAGCAATCGCCGGGGAGACGCGATGAACCCGGTCCACCTGGAGGTTCTCGCGGGGATGGCCCAGACCGGCGCGTACAAGGCAACCACGCTCTCGCAGCGTACGGGACTGAGCGAGCCGCTCATCGAGCAACTCGTCGCCGAACTGCACGAACTCGGGTACATCGAACCGCTCGGCGGCGAGCCCGACGCGCGCTGCGTCGGATGCCGATTCGCCGGGCGATGCGAAAGGTTGCGCACGCCGGGCGGCTGGACACTCACGGAACGCGCACTCTCCGTCCTCGATTGCCGAGAACCGCCGATCGGATCCGGGAACTCGCGCTAAACCAGTTCGGCGAACGACCGTTTGCCGACTTGGAGATGCACGGACAGCTTGGTGGTGATTCGTAGGCCGAGAACAAGCTCCAGGCGGGGCATCCCGCTCGCCTCGTCCAAACGCCCGGCGAGCTGGCTGACCGCCATTCGCAGCGGTAGACTGGGAGAGGCCTGCAGCTGTGCGGGCGCAAGGCGAGGGAGGCGAGAGCGATGGATTTCAGGCAAGTAGAGAGCCTGCTGGAGGACGATGCCGAGGAGCTTCTGGCATTCAACAGCCCAAGAGTGCCGAAGGGCCGT
>Ga0272441_10012339_pt1 | contig 12501 bp, 8 predicted proteins | sample SSMProp6N_FD_193582 | JGI IMG/M metagenome (GOLD analysis project Ga0272441, IMG submission 193582) | Marine sediment archaeal communities from Little Sippewissett salt marsh, Falmouth, MA, United States - SSM-Prop-6N | ecosystem: Environmental > Aquatic > Marine > Wetlands > Sediment ...
CGTAAACGTTCAGTTTGACAGTGCGTTGGGGGCGTTTGGCGGTGGCGTCCACGCAGGCGATCAGGACATTCTGAAACATCACGGCAAAAACGAGAAAGGCCAGAAACCCCAGCACATTCGTCACGGTCGTTAAAATGATGCTGGAACTCTGGGCCGGGTCGATGCCGATCTTTTTCATGATCAGCGGGATGGATGCACCCGCCAGACCGGCGAATATCAGGTTGACCAGCATGCCCAGGCCGATCACCAGGCCGAGGCAGGGATTGCCGTACCACAACCAGGCCACCAGCGCCGTTACCGAACCGATGACGATGCCGTTGATCGCCCTGATCTTGCCCTCTTTGAGAACCAGCTGTAAAATTTTGTCCTTGGGGATCTTGCGCATGACGATACCGCGCATGACCACGGCCAGCGACTGGGCGCCGGCATTGCCGCCCTGGCCGGCGACCACCGGCAGAAACACGGCCAGGATGGTCAATTTGGCAATGATGCCTTCGAACAGGGCAACGACGGCAGCCGCCAGAAAGGCCGCCGCCAGGTTGATGTGCAGCCAGGGCAGGCGTTTCTTCAAAGAGAAGAATATGGTCGAGAAGACACGTTCGTCGCCGCCGGCGCCGAACATGCGCTGAATGTCTTTGGTGGCATCCTCCTTGGCTCCTTGAATCATGCGTTCGGCCTTGATGATGCCTAGGATACGGTTCTCGCTGTCCACGACGGGTGCGGCAAAAAATTTGCGCTTGGCGAGTTCGTTGGCGGCTTCGTGCCGGTCCATGAAACAGTGCAGGGCAAATAGATCCTTTCGGTTGGCTTCAATTTGATTTTAAACCCGATGGTGGCGATGATCCATGCCGTCAGCGTCGTACCGATGTTGGATCCCATGATGACGCCGATGGCGTTTTGCATGTTCATCACGCCGGCGCCCACAAAGGCCAGGACCATCAGCGAAACCGCCGAGCTGCTTTGCAGCAGGGCGGTGACCAGGGCACCGCTGCCGATAGACCGCAGCCGGCCGTTGGTATACATCCGGATGATGCGCCTGAACGCCCGACCGGACAAGGACTTGACCGACTCCTCGATCAACTGCATCCCGAAAAGAAAAATGCCCAGACCGGCCAGCAGTTTCCATAAATCAAAATTAATTGACATATACGTTCCTATGGCTTCAACGCATTACAATTTTTTCCGCGACGTCTGGCTCTCCATGCCGGCCACCTGTTCCACCGGCAACACCAGCGCAATACCGGTGCCGGGCTCGCTGAACCGGCCGGCCTCCCGGATGGCCGAAAGGATCGGTTCGACCATGGCGTCGCTCACCAGGAAAAGAACCACCTCTGTGCGGATGTCCAGGCTGAGTCCGAAAAACGTCTTCGCCTCGCCGGCGCCCGTTCCGGAGGCCGGGATGATGGTCGCCCCGGTTGCACCGGCCTTTTTGGCCGAATCGACGACCTGGTCGGTCAGGTTCGGCTTCACCATTGCAAGGATGCATTTATTGGCCATTGACTTTTTTTCCTCCTATGTCCGATTCGCGGCAATCAACCAATTTCTTTTGGCGACAAGCGGGCGCTTGTCAAGTTTTTCTGTTCCGCCTCCCGACGATCCATTGAACCAGCTGGGCGTATCCCAGGACACTGATGATCGGGAACAAGCTGGCAAAGGCAATCAGCCCGAATCCATCTAGCACCGGGCTGCGGCCCGGAACGTTGGACGCCAAACCCAGACCGAGCGCCGCAACCAGGGGAACGGTAACCGTGGATGTGGTCACCCCGCCGGAATCATAGGCCAGCGGAATGATCATCCGCGGCGCGAAAACGGTCTGGATGGCCACAACGACATATCCACCTAAAATATAGATATAAAGCGGCGTTCCGGTGACAATGCGAAATGTGCCGAGGGTGATGCCGACAGCCACACCAAGGGCCACCGCAATCCGCAGCCCCAGTGATGATACGGCCTTGTAAGACGCCTCTTCGGCCTTGTTGGCAACGGCGATCAGCGACGGCTCCGCGATGGTGGTGGAAAACCCGACCAAAAAGGCAAACAGGTATATCCATCCGTAGGCGGCCCACATCGCTTTGCCACTGCTCTGGGCGCTCTCGGCCAGTTGCAGGGCCATGGTCCGGCCAACCGGGAAAAGCGCCAGATCCAGACCGCCCAAAAAACAGGCCATGCCCACCAGCACCAGGCAGAAACCGAAAATTATCCTGCCCGGTCTGGGTAGCGGCCTTTTCAACACCACCATCTGAAACAACACCAGCAGCCCGAGCACCGGCAGCACGTCTTTGGCCGTTGCCAGCAACAATTTCATAGGGTCTAAAAATAGTTCCATAGCGCTCCTAGTGGACGAACAAGCCTAAAACCATGACGAAGATCATCGGGGTCAGGGATGCCAGGGCGATCAGGCCGAAGCCGTCGGTCAACGGATTCCTTCCGCGAATCGTGCGGGCCAGCCCCACCCCCAGGGCCGTCACCAGGGGAACGGTGACGGTTGAGGTGGTCACCCCGCCCAGATCGTAGGCCAACCCCACGATCTCCTTGGGTGCGAACAAGGTCATGACCATGACCAGCACGTAGCCGCCCACGACGATCATCGGCAAGGACCATCCCCGAAGGATTCGCAACACGCCCAGGACGATGGCCACACCGACCGATAGTGCCACGGTCATGCGGACATGCAGGGCATACCGTTTAATAGCCGCTGGGATATTCTCGATAAGGCCGGCTTCAGCCGCTGCCCTGGCACCTTCTCTGGTCACGGCAATCAGGGCCGGCTCGGCAACGGTGGTGCCAAAGCCCAGGGCAAAGGCGAACACCAGCAACCAGACGAGGCTGCCCTTGCGGGCAAACTCTTCAGCCAGGGCTTCACCGAGAGGAAACAGGCCGATGTCCAGACCCACCACAAAAAGGGCCAACCCGACAACGACCAAAGCCAGTCCGCCCAGGACCGATACCAGGTCAGGGAAGGGTTGGCGCAAGATCAGAAGCTGGAACAGGGCGATGACGATGACGATGGGCGCCAGATCACGGCATGCGCCGAGAAGGGCGGCGCCCAGGGCTTTCATCAAGTTTGGTATAGGTCCGGTGTGCATGGCCTGCTTTCACGGCGGTGTAAGGTTGATTGGTCTATGAAACAGCGTTTTCTGCATCAAATTATCGATCCGGCCTGCTTGTCGCCAAACAGCTGAAATCAGTTTGCGGCAATTATTTCAAAAAAAAGGTTTTGGAGCAAACAAATACATCGGAGGCATCCCCAAAAAAAACGGCCTGGGCCGGGAGTCGGGCGTGTTTAAATGCGCCAACGGCGTTCCCCCCATTACGCGACATCATATTAAGGTCAAACAATAAGAAGCGCGCAAACCCGGGTTATTGCTTTTCGAGAACATGCGACCAAAGACTATATTGCACTCACATGGTGTTTTTGATATCATGCAACATACTGTATTGTTATAAGGATTGACACACAACACCATCTTGACATACTTGTTTGTACACACAATCGCAACCATGGAGGAAAAGGTCCGATGGAGACATTCAGGACGTACGATCCGGGGGATTTTTATGATGAATTGATCGATGCTGACGGCAGCCCCCGTTCCGGGGCCCAGCTGCTGGTGGACAAAATCGAGTCACTGCCGCCTGGGGACCTGGCCATACGGCAGAAAGCCGCCGAGGCCCTGCTCCTTAAAATGGGCATCACCTTCAATGTTTACGGCCGCGATGAAGGCACCGAGAAAATCATGCCATTCGACATCATCCCGCGCATCGTCTCGGGCAGCGACTGGCAGCAGATCGAGAGCGGCCTGAAGCAGCGGATCTTCGCCCTCAATGAATTCATCCAGGACGTATACAACGACAAGAAGATTCTGAAGGACAAGGTGGTTCCCGAAGACCTGGTCCTCACCAGCCGCACCTACCGTAAGGAGTGTGAAGGGTTTACCCCGCCCCGGGGAATCTGGTGCCATGTGACCGGCACCGACCTGGTTAGGGACCGCGACGGGCGCTTTTTTGTGCTCGAAGACAACCTGCGCTGCCCCTCCGGCGTCTCCTATGTGCTGGAGAACCGCCAGGTGCTCAAGCGCACCTTCCCCCAGGTGTTCGAGGCCTCCCGGGTGCGGCCGGTCGACGATTACCCTTCCAATCTGCTGAAGGTGCTGGAGCACCTGGCCCCGGACCACGTCCAGGCCCCCACCATCGGTGTGCTGACTCCCGGCATCTACAACAGCGCCTACTTCGAGCACTCATTCCTCTCCCAGCAGATGGGTGTGGAGCTGGTGGAAGGCCAGGACCTGGTGGTATCCGACGGATTCGTCCACATGCTTACCACCAAAGGCCTCAAGCGCGTGGATGTACTCTACCGGCGAATCGACGACGACTTTATCGACCCGGCGGTGTTCCGTCCCGACTCCATGCTGGGGGTCAAGGGACTGATCGGCGTCTACAAGGCGGGACGCATCGCCATGGCCAACGCACCGGGCACCGGCATCGCCGACGACAAGGTGATCTACGCCTATGTGCCCAAGATTATCAAATACTACACCGGCGAGGAGGCGATCCTGCCCAACGTGCCCACCTACATCTGCCGGGACGAACAGGACCGGGCCTATGTATTGGCGCACCTGGATCAGCTGGTGGTCAAGGCGGCCAATGAGTCCGGCGGATACGGCATGCTGGTGGGCCCCCATGCCACGGAGACGGAGCGGGCGGCATTTGCCGAGAAGATCACCGCCGAACCGCGCAACTACATGGCCCAGCCGACCATTTCGCTCTCCCGGGTGCCCACCATCGTGGGCGGCCGCATCGAGGGGCGCCACGTGGACCTTCGGCCCTACGTGCTCTTTGGGGAGGAGATTTACGTGCAGCCCGGCGGCTTGACCCGGGTAGCGCTGACCAAGGGCTCCCTGGTGGTCAACTCCTCACAGGGTGGGGGCAGCAAGGACACATGGGTGCTATAGGAGGAAAGCCAATGCTTAGCCGCGTAGCCAACTCAATCTACTGGATGTGCCGATATATCGAACGGGCCGAAAATGTAGCCCGCTTCATCAGTGTCAACCTCAACCTGCTGCTGGACATGCCATCGGAACAAGGCAAGCACTGGGAGCCGCTGGTGATGATCACCGGCGACCAGGCGTTGTTCGATAAAAAATGCCCGGACTGCATCCACGATCAAGAGGCCGTCATTCGATTCCTGACCTTTGACCGGGAATATCCCAATTCGATTCTCTCCTGCCTGGCAACGGCGCGGGAAAACGGCCGCTCCATTCGAGAGATCATCTCCTCGGAAATGTGGGAGCACTTGAACAATTTCTACCTGGAACTGGCCGACGGCAGCAGCCTGACCATGGCCCTGCAGGACCCCCACCGCTTCTTCAAGATCATCCAGATGCGCAGCCACCTGTTCACCGGCCTGATGGACTCGACCATGAGCCATGGCGAAGCCTGGAACTTCGCCCGCATCGGCATGATGATGGAACGGGCGGACAAAACGTCCCGGATTCTGGATGTCAAATACTTCATGCTGCTGCCCCAGGCGGACCTGGTGAACACCCCCATCGACAACATCCAATGGACGGCGGTACTTAAATCGGCCAGTGCCTTCGAGATGTACCGCAAGACACATCACCACATTACCCCCCGCAAGGTGGCCGGTTTTCTGATTTTCGACAACCAGTTTCCCCGCTCCATCCGCCATTGTATCTCAAAAGCCCAGATCTGCCTGCACCGCATCAACGGCTCGCCGCCCGGATCGGCCAACAACCTCGCCGAAAAACGGCTGGGCCGCCTCAAGGCGGATCTGGAATACACCGACATCGACGAAGTCGTCGATCATGGGCTGCACGAGTACCTGGACGGCCTGCAAACCCGGCTCAACCAGGTGGACGGGGCCATCGGCGCCACCTTTTTCAACCTCAAGCCCCTGATCGAGACATCCACCAACGAGCAGTAGAAAGGACACCCCGTGGGAATCCATGTTGCCCTGAACCACAAGACGTCCTACCGCTATGACCGGCGCATTTCCCTTTCCCCCCACATCGTCCGGCTGCGGCCGGCGCCCCATTGCCGGACGCCGATCCTGAGCTACTCCATGACGGTGACCCCCGAAAACCATTTCATCAACTGGCAGCAGGATCCCTTCAGCAACTTCCTGGGTCGTCTGGTGTTTCCGGAAAAGACCACCGAACTCGTCGTGGAGGTGGATCTGATGGCGGAGATGATCATCATCAATCCCTTCGATTTTTTCCTGGAACCCGATGCAGAGACCTTCCCCTTCTACTATGAGTCGACGCTCAAGGCGGAACTGGGGCCTTATTTGGCCAAAGAACCGGCGGGCGAACGACTCAAGGCTTACCTGGCCCAGATTGACCGCAGCCCCAAACCAACCAACAATTTCATGGTGGATCTGAACCAGCGGCTGAGCCGCGACATCCGTTATCTCATCCGCATGGAGCCCAATGTGCAGGGCTGCGAGCAGACCCTGACTCTGGGCAGCGGATCCTGCCGGGACTCGGCCTGGCTCCTGGTCAACATCCTGCGCCATCTGGGCCTGGCCGCCCGCTTCGTTTCCGGCTACCTGATCCAGTTGACCCAAGACGTCAAATCCCTGGACGGCCCGTCAGGCCCGGAAGCCGACTTCACCGACCTGCATGCCTGGACCGAGGTCTACCTGCCCGGGGCCGGATGGGTGGGCATGGACCCCACCTCGGGTCTCTTTGCCGGCGAAGGGCACATCCCGCTGGCCTGTTCGCCGCAGCCCCAGAGCGCGGCGCCCATCACCGGGGCACTTGAAAAATGCGAGGTGGATTTCAGCCACAGCATGAGCGTGCAGCGCATTCGCGAAGCACCCCGTTCCACGCGGCCCTACCCGGAGGCGGTCTGGACCGCCATCTTGGAATTGGGCGATCGGGTGGACCGTCGGCTGGCAGAGGCGGATGTACGCCTGACCATGGGCGGTGAGCCCACCTTCGTGTCCATCGACGACATGGACGGTGACCAATGGAACACCGGTGCCCTGGGTGAGGAGAAGCAGCAGTTGGCCGAAACCCTGCTCAAACGGCTGCGGCAGCAGTGGGCCCCCGGCGGACTGCTGCACTACGGGCAGGGGAAATGGTACCCGGGCGAATCCCTTCCCCGCTGGGCCCTGGGCTGCTATTGGCGCCGCGACGGCCAGCCGGTGTGGACCGACGACCGCTGGATCGCCGATGTGTCCAAAGATTATGGCTTCGGCATTGCCGACGCCAAGGTCTTCATCGACACCCTGGCCGACACCCTGGCGGTAAGCCGGCGATTCATTCGCGAAGGCTACGAGGACGTCCTGTACTACCTCCACAAGGAGCAGCGGCTGCCGGTAAATGTGGATCCCACCGACCCCAAGCTGGACGATCCCGAGGCCCGGTCGCGCATGGCGGGCGCCTTCCAGCGCGGACTGGGGGCGGTGGTAGGTTACGTCCTTCCCATACAGCACGGCTCCTGGAAGAGCGGCCCCTGGCCTTTGCGGGGAGGGCACATGTTTCTGCTGCCCGGCGATTCCCCGGCCGGGCTGCGCCTGCCGCTGGAGTCCCTGCCCTGGGTCACCAAGGCGGATTTTCCCTATGACCATCCCCTGGACCCCATGGCCGACCGAGGACCACTGCCCGGACTTCACGAGGGCCAGCAGGTCCTGCAAGGCAGACCGGCGGAGCGAGTGGGTGACAGCGTGCGCACCCAGCCCAGGCCGTTTACCGAACCGGCCCCGGCGGTCGGCGAATCTGCCGCCTGGGTGGTCCGCACGGCCCTGTGCGTACAACCCCGTGAAGGCCGCCTTTACGTGTTCATGCCGCCAATCGTCTCCTTGGAAGGGTACCTGGAGCTGGTGGCCGCCATCGAGGCCACCGCTGCAAAGACCGGCTTACCGGTATTGATCGAAGGCTACACACCACCCTATGACCCGCGCCTGGATAGTTTCAAGATTACGCCAGACCCCGGGGTCATCGAGGTGAACGTCCAGCCCATGCACAGCTGGCAGGAGTTGGTCGATTGCACCACCGCGCTTTACGAAACGGCCCGCCGGAACCGCCTGGGCACCGAAAAGTTCATGGTCGACGGCCGTCACACCGGCACAGGCGGCGGCAACCACATCGTCCTCGGCGGTGCAACGCCAGCAGACAGCCCCTTCCTGCGCCGGCCGGACCTACTGCGCAGCTTCGTGTCCTTCTGGAACAACCACCCGTCCCTGTCGTTTCTGTTTTCCGGCCTGTTCATCGGCCCCACCAGCCAGCAGCCGCGAATCGACGAGGCCCGGCACGACAGCCTTTACGAACTGGAGATCGCCTTTGCCGAACTGGAGCGGCAAACGGGTTCTGACCAGCCCTGTCCGCCATGGCTGGTGGACCGCCTCTTCCGCCACCTGCTGGTGGACGTCACCGGCAACACCCACCGGGCCGAATTCTGTATCGACAAGCTCTATTCACCGGACAGCGCCGCCGGCAGGTTGGGGCTGCTGGAGTTCCGCGCCTTCGAGATGCCGCCCCACGCCCGCATGAGCCTGGCCCAGCAACTGCTCCTGCGGACCTTTGTGGCCTGGTTCTGGCAGACGCCCTATCGCCGGGAACTGGTTCGCTGGGGCACGCGACTGCATGACCGTTTCATGCTGCCCCAGCCGCTTAACGATGATTTCGCGGATGTGCTGAAGACACTGAACCGGGCCGGCTTCCCGCTATCCATGGATTTTTTCCACCCCCATTTCGAGTTTCGCTTCCCCATCCACGGGAAAGTGGCGTGCCAGGGCATGGAGATCGAACTGCGGCAGGCCCTGGAGCCATGGCATGTGCTGGGCGAGGAGCCCGGCGGCGGGGGGACGGCACGATACGTGGATTCGTCGGTTGAACGGCTTCAAGTCAGGGTTTCCGGCATGAGCGGCAAGCGTCACGTGGTGGTCTGCAACGGACGGCGCGTCCCCCTGCAGCCGACCCGCGCGGAAGGCATGTTCGTGGCCGGCATTCGTTATCGGGCCTGGCAGCCGCCGTCCTGCCTGCACCCCACCATCGGCGTGCACACCCCATTGACCATCGACCTATACGACACCTGGTCCGGTCGGTCCGTGGGCGGCTGCACCTATCATGTGGGTCATCCGGGAGGACGTCACGATGAAAAGTTCCCCGTCAACGCCTACGAAGCCGAAGGCCGGCGGAATGCGCGGTTTGTGGCCGGTGGCCACACCCCCGGCATGGATGCGGCGGCCCTGGAATCGAAAAGCAATCCCTATTTTCCATATACCCTTGATTTGCGGTGGTGAACGGGGTAAATCCGCACTGGTGTCCCATGGGGGCACCATAGAACCCAAGACAAGGCATCAATTGGATGATCAAGGTGGACCTTAGCGACTCGGCAGCCCCCCAGCAGGTACCGGCGTCCATATTCGACTCAATTGCATTGCCTGGCGATGCCTATGGCGAGGCATTTTTGTCACCAAGAAGCCCTCGTGAACAGTGGGGATCGCTGATTGCGACGTTGGATGCAACGGGAACCGATGTGCTCAACAAGCGCCAGGATCGGGTCAGGCGCATGCGCCACGAGGACGGGGCCACTTACAACCCCTTCGACGATCCCACCGGGCGGGGAACCCCCTGGGCCCTGGAAATGATTCCGCTGCCCCTCACCGCAGGGGAATGGGCCGGCCTGGAGGCCGGTCTGATTCAGCGGGCGCGTCTGCTGGAACAGATCCTGGCGGACACCTACGGCCCCCAGAACCTGCTGAATGGCGGCTTGATTCCCCCGGCCCTGGTCTTCGCCAACCCCAATTTCCTGCGGCCCTGCCATGGCATTCAGCCCGCCGGCAACCGGTTTCTGAGCTATTACGCGGCCGACCTGTACCGCGGTCCGGACGGACGCTTCCGGGTACTTCGGGACCACGGCGCCAACCCGGCCGGCCTGGGCTATGCCCTGGAAAACCGGATTGTCATTTCCAGGGTCTTCCCAGAACTGTATCACCAGACCCAGATCCGCCGTCTGGCGCCTTTCTTCCACACCTTTCATCACAGTCTGATCCAACGCGCCGCCCTTCGGCAGGAGGACCCCGGCATCGTGCTACTCTCGCCGGGGCCGGACAGCCGCATCTACTTCGAGCATGCCCTGCTCTCCCGCTACCTGGGCTACCCGCTGGTAGAGGGCCAGGACCTGACCGTGCGCAACGGTAAGGTATTTCTTAAAAAACTGGCCGGACTGGAGCCGGTGGAGGCCATCGTCCGGCTCACGGCGGATGACAGCAGCGATCCCTTCGCCCGGCGGCGGGAAACGGCAACCGGTGTGGCCGGACTCATCCAGGTCTCCAGGGAGCGGAATATCGACATCGTCAATCCCATCGGCAGCGGATTCGTGGATACGCCGGTCCTGTCGGTTTTCCTGCCTGCGCTCTGCCAACAACTGACGGGAGAGGACCTGCTGCTGGAAAACCACCCGGCCTGGTGGTGTGGAAACGCCGATGGGCTGAACCATGTCCTGGCCAATCTGGAGCATTTGACCGTGGAACCGGCCATGGACCGGTCGGCGGCGCCCACCCTGCCTAACGAACGGATGGCGGCGATTCAGGCCTCGCCCCACACCTTCATGGTACGCGACCCGGTCCGTCCGTCGGTGGTCCCCGCCTGGGAACAAGGCAGCGTCGGTTCACGCTTTACGCTGTTGCGGGTCTTTGCCTGCGCCACCGACGAGGGGTTCACCGTCATGCCCGGCGGCCTGGCCATCACCGCTGCAGATGTGCATACCCTGATGGGCGATTGCCCGGAGCGTCAGCAGAGCAAAGACATCTGGGTACTGTCCGACCAACCGGTGAAGCCCTTCAGCCTGATGGGCGGGCTCCAGACGGTGGCCGAGTTCAGGCGCAGCAGCGATCTGCCCAGCCGGGTGGCGGACCATCTTCTGTGGCTGGGGCGCTACCTGGAGCGGGCCGAAGGACTGGTCCGGCTCCTGCGATCCGTCTTCCGCCGTCTGTCCGGCGAAGCCCGGCCGGGAGACATCCCCGAACTGCCCTTTCTGCTGAACCTGCTCAGGGCGGACAATATACTGCCCCGGATTCCAGAGGACGGTGTCGATATACCCCGCTATCGGGAGTTGTCGGCCCACCTGAATGCCGCCCTGTATGGCAAGGACCGGCCCCACAGCGTGGTCGCCATTCTCAAACGGGTGCAGGACGCCGCCCGCAATGTGCGCGACCGGCTCTCCCTGGATTCCTGGCGGGTAATCAACCGGCTGGAAAGCTTTGCCGACAATCCGGCCAGCGACCCGTTGGAGCTTCTGGACGACACGCTGTTCACCCTGAGCGCCTTCAGCGGCCTGGCCATGGAAAGCATGACCCGCGGTCTGGGGTGGCGCTTCATGGACATGGGGCGGCGGGTGGAGCGTGCCATGAACCAGACCGGTCTGATCCGTATCGGCCTGCCACAGGTTTGCCGCGAATCGCGAAGCACCCTGGAGGCGCTGCTGGAAGTGGCCGACAGCATCATGACCTACCGGGCTCGCTACCGGACGGCCTTTCAATTGGCGCCGGTGCTGGACCTGCTCATCGTGGACGAGAGCAACCCCAAATCCCTGGCCTTCCAGTTCAGCCAGTTGGTCGCCCACGTCGAGCACCTGCCCCGCCAGAGCGACCGACGCTTCGCCAGTCCGGAAGAGCGATTGTCCTTAGAGATACTCACCGCCGTGAGGTTGCTGGACCTCACCGGCCTGCGCTGCAGCAAAAGCGTTGCGCAAACCGAATCATTGGCGGCATTTCTGGATCTCATGGATACCCGCCTCAAGGATTTCGCCCAGCAAATCAGCGCCCACTACTTAACCCGGGTCCAGGCAACGCCCCATTTCTCCACGATCCTCGGCAACCGTAAACCATGAAATACCGCATCACCCACAAAACGGACTACCGCTATTCCGAACCGGCCTCTCTCTCCCAGAACGAACTGTTTCTGCACCCCCGCGAGACCCACAATCAGCGGGTGATTCAAAGCCAATTGACCATCGTACCGGAGCCCCAGTACCTGCACCAGCGAACGGATTATTTCGGCAACATCGCCCACGTGTTCATGGTGCAGCAGCCCCACGGCGAGTTGGCCATGAGCACCGTCAGCATGGTGGAAACGTCCCTGCCGGTCGCACCCGAAGCGGCAGACACGATCCCCTGGGAGACCGCGGCCCGGCGCCTGGCCGCCCATGAAAATCCGGCGGAACTGGCCGCCAGCCAGTTCATTTTCGTCAGTCCGCTGATCACGCTCAGCCCCGATGCCATGGCCTATGCACGGACTTCATTCACGCCTGGGACGCCCGTGCTGGCGGGCGCCCTGGACCTGATACGGCGGATCTTCACGGAATTCACCTATGACAAGTCGGCCACCACGGTAGACACCACCGTGGACAAGGTGCTGGTCGACCGCAAAGGGGTCTGCCAGGATTTCGCTCATGTTGCTATCAGCTGCCTGCGGGCACTGGGGTTGGCGGCCCGCTATGTGAGCGGCTACCTGGAAACATCGCCGCCGTCGGGAA
>Ga0272441_10012340_pt1 | contig 12500 bp, 11 predicted proteins | sample SSMProp6N_FD_193582 | JGI IMG/M metagenome (GOLD analysis project Ga0272441, IMG submission 193582) | Marine sediment archaeal communities from Little Sippewissett salt marsh, Falmouth, MA, United States - SSM-Prop-6N | ecosystem: Environmental > Aquatic > Marine > Wetlands > Sediment ...
CTTTTTACGGGCTCGAAACTCAAACGGTGCACCGGCGAAGGGCCGTATTTTTTAAGCGTCCTGAAATGCGCGGCCGTGCCGTATCCCTTATGCCTTATAAATCCGTATTTCGGATAAAGCCGGTCGAGGCCTTCCATTATCCTGTCTCTTCGGACCTTGGCCACTATAGAAGCGCACGCGATAGACAGGCATTTCCTGTCCCCGCTTTTCACGCTGCGGCCCGCGCGCGGAAGAAAAAGCCCGGAGCGTCCATCCACCAGCACGTAATCCGGCGCGGCGGCCAGCCCAATAATGGCCTTTTCCATCGCCAGCCTCGAGGCGTTATGTATGTTTATGAGATCGACCGCCTCGCGACTGACGACGGCGACGCTATAGGCGCAATTCCCTACTATTTCCTCATACGCAAACTTGCGCGCCCTTGCCGTAAGCCGCTTGGAGTCGTCTATCCTGCTTTTAAATCTGTATCCGCCCGGCACCACGGCCGCGGCCACGACCGGCCCTGCCAGAGGGCCCACGCCGGCCTCATCCACGCCGGCGATAATCCTGTAGCCGCTCCTAATCGCCCTGTTTTCGTACCGAAGCGTCGGGCCCCGTCTTCTCGGGCTCCGTCTTACCGGGCGCCGCCTCGCCGGACGCCTCCGACCTAAAGACATCTTCGCCCTCTATCTTGGTCTTTTTCCCGATTTTTTTCCTCAGGTAATACAGCTTCGCCCGCCGCGACTTGCCTTTCCGGACTACCCTTATGCTGTCTACCGACGGCGAATGTACGGGGAAGGTCTTTTCGACTCCCTCGCCGTAGGATACGCGCCTTACGACGAAACTCTTCCTGATGCCGGAGCCGTTTATCGCTATGACGGTGCCCTCAAAGGCCTGAAGCCGCGTCTTGCCCTCCTCGTGTATTTTGGAAAACACCCTTACGGTGTCGCCTACCCTGAATTCGGGGACGCCTTTCTTTGTCTGACTCGATTCGATATGCCTTATTTTATCCATCTCTCCTTTTCTCCGTTCGCTTAGTCGTCAGCTTAGTTGGACACTTTAGACGACGTTCAAACTGTCCAACTATTTGCTAAATCCGCGACTTCGCGTTTTTCCTTTTTGCCCTTAACATGTCCGGACGCCTCTTTCTCGTTCTCTCCAGCGCCTGGCCCTTTCTCCACTCCGCGATTTTATTATGATCTCCCGAAAGTAAAACGCGCGGCACCTCTATCCCGCGAAACGACCGCGGGCGCGTATACTGCGGATATTCGATAAGGTCGTTTTCGAACGACTCCGTCTCCGGCGAGTCCTCGCGGCCCAGGACGCCGGGTATAAGCCGCGCCACCGAATCGATAAGCACCATCGCCGGCAGCTCCCCACAGGTAAGTATATAGTCCCCTATGGATATCTCGTCGTCCGCGACGAGCATTCTCACCCTTTCGTCCACGCCCTCGTAGTGCCCGCATATAAGAAGTATCCTGTTAAGCTTCGCTATCTCTCTGGCGGTCTTCTGGTCAAGCCGCCTGCCCTGGGGCGTCAGCAGTATCACCCTGCTTCCCGCGCCTCTTCTGGCGCCCAAGATGCGCTTCACGGCCCTGTAAATCGGCTCGATCTTCATCACCATGCCGGGGCCGCTTCCGAAGGGCCTGTCATCAACCGTCCTTCTTTTGTCGTCCGCGTAATCCCGGAGGTCGTGGATTTTTAAACTGATCTTCTTTTTTTGCCGGGCCCGTTTGATGATGGACTCCCCGAGAACGGGCTCGAACATCCCGGGAAAAATAGTGAGAACGTCTATCTTCATTGCCTTTGTCTCCGCCCAATCCCATAACTTTACACTTTGAACGTCGTTCAAAGTGTAAAGTTAGCGCTATCCCGTCCGCGGGGAAGAGCGCCGGACCCGTTTCGTCGGGCCCTACTGCCGTTTCGCCTTCTTGAACAGGCTCTTTACCGTAGATGAGGGCTGGGCGCCTACCCCTACCCAGTATTCCATCCTTTCTTTTTTCAATTTCACGAAAGGCGGGTTTTTCGTCGGGTCGTATGTCCCGAGCTCCTCTATAAAATCTCCGTCTCTGGGGCTCTTGGAATCGGCGACCACTATCCTGTAACAGGCCCTTTTTTTCGCTCCGATCCTCTTAAGCCTTATAGCAACTGCCATTACTCCTCCTTGCTCTTCGCCGCGCGGCGTATTGTCCGCTACGGCCTCTCGTGTATCCTCTTTATGTTCGCCCCCAACGCGCCTAATTTCTTCTCCAGTTTCTCGTATCCGCGGTCAAGGTGATATATCCTCGATATCTCGGTCTCGCCCCTCGCCGCCAGTCCGGCCAGGACAAGCGCGGCGCTCGCGCGCAGGTCAGAGGCCATCACCGGCGCGCCGCTCAACCCTTTTACGCCTTTTATTATCGCGCTCGGCCTCTCCAAAACTATATGCGCCCCCATCCTGCTGAGCTCGCTGACGTGAATAAAGCGCTCGGGGTATATCTTTTCCGTTATGACACTGATACCGCCGGCGAGCGTCATCACCGCCATCATCTGCGCCTGCAGGTCTGTCGGAAATCCCGGATAAGGCAGCGTGGTCACGTCCACGGGCCTGAGCTGCCGCGCGCGCCTCAGGCGCACGCCGGTCCTTTTTCGTTCGACCTCGAGCCCGGCCTCCTTCAATTTGTCTATAAGCGCCAGAAGCTGGTCATAAGGCGCGTTTTTCAAAAATACATCCCCGCCCGTAATAGCGGTCGCCAGCATATATGTACCGGCCTCTATCCTGTCGGAAATAATCGTATGACTCGCCCCTCGCAGTCGCCTAACGCCTGTAACCTCAATTCGATGAGACGCCTCCCCGCGGATCTTCGCGCCCATTTTTTTGAGAAATACAATAAGGTCCGATATCTCGGGCTCGCAGGCGGCGTTTTCTATGATAGTCCTGCCTTTCGCCAGGACAGACGCCATAAGCACGTTCGCCGTAGCCAGGACGCTTGATCCGAAATGCCCGCCCAGATACACGCGGCCGCCTTTCATCTTTCCGGCGTCGGCGATGATATAGCCGTTTTTCACCTTGATGGCGATACCGAGGTCCCTCAGCCCCTTAAGATGCAAATCTATGGGGCGCGGGCCTATCACGCATCCGCCCGGAAAGGACACCTCCGCCCTTTTTCTCTTCGCGGCCAGGGGGCCGAGGACACATATCGAGCCGCGCATCGTGCTCACCAACTCGTATGGCGCGCGGCATTTTTTATTATCGCGCCCACTCACGGTCATAACGCCGCGCGAGACCGATACGTCTTTGCCGAGCCCGCGCAGTATCTTCGCCATCGTGTCCACGTCGGTAAGCGTCGGCGCGTTTTTTATAGCGCAAATATCGTCGGTAAGGAGGGTGGCGGCCAGCAGGGGCAGCGCGGCGTTCTTTGACCCGCTTATCCTGACGGCGCCTCTTAATCTCCTGCCGCCCTTTATGACTAACTTATCCAATTTTCTCCGCTCCTCGGCCGTATCCGGTTGTGACTATCCTGTGGTGTCCGCCGTAATCCTTAAAAAACTTTGTCCCGAAAAACCTGCCGTCCTTCTCTATCAGCCGCCTCACCGCGGCCGACTGGTCATAACCTATCTCAAAGGCGAATATGCCGCCTTTTTTCAGATATTTTACACCCTCGCCGAGGATGCGCCTGTAGGCCCTCAACCCGTCCTCCCCGCCGTCAAGTGCCCTTTTGTCCTCAAACGCTATCTCGGGCTGCAGGTCCTTTATTTCGGCGCGCCGGACGTAGGGCGGATTGGATACAATTATATCAAAATAATTATAATATATATGCGACAGGCCGTCAAAAAAACTACTTTTTATGAATTTAATCCGCTTTTTCGTGCCGTGCGCGCGGCTGTTTTTCGCCGCGACCTTTAACGCCTTATCCGAAACGTCGGAAGCTATAATTTTACAGCGTGAGGCCTTTTTTGTCAACGAAATAGCAATATTTCCGCACCCTGTGCCTATCTCAAGTATATTCACCCTTCTCGCGCCGGCGGGGCGTATGGCCTCGAGCACCTTTTCCACTAAAAGTTCTGTCTCGGGCCTCGGGATAAACACGCCGTTGTCAAGAAAGAACGTCTCCGCCATAAATTCCGCGCTTTTGAGTATATATTCTATCGGGATCCGGGAGGCCCTTAGCTTTACGCGCCGCTTAAAGTGCTGTATCTTTTCCATGCGCGGCCGAAAGACGTCCATGCCGTAGATATCCTCCCTCTTTACGCCGAAGCTGTGCATAAAGAGTTCCTCCGCGCTTCTGGCCGCGAACGGCACCTTTGAGCGCTCCAGCTCTTCCCTCGCCTTTCTAATAAGCTTCAATGCCTGATCGTTCATTCTCTCCTGCCTATCCTCAGGTCCTTCTCGGCCCTTTTCAGGCCTTCCACAAGTTCGTCCAGGTCGCCTTCCATTATCTGCGGCAGGCGATACAGGGTAAGATTGATCCTGTGGTCCGTTACGCGCCTGTCCGAAAAATTATAAGTCCTTATCTTCTCCGATCTGTCCCCGCTGCCGATCTGTTTTTTTCTCGCCTGCGTAATTTTCGCCTGCTGGTCGGACTTCAATTTATCGAAGAGGCGCGCCTTGAGGACCCTCATCGCCTTCGCCTTGTTTTTGTGCTGGGAGCGTTCGTCCTGGCAGCTCACCACAAGTCCGCTGGGGATATGCGTTATTCGGACAGCGGAATCCGTAACGTTAACGTGCTGGCCCCCTCTGCCCCCCGCTCTAAACACGTCTATCCGCAGGTCCTCCGGCTTTATATTGACCTCGACGTCTTCGGCCTCCGGCAAAACGGCCACGGTCACGGCGGATGTGTGGGTCCTTCCCGATGTCTCGGTGATCGGGACCCTCTGCACCCTGTGCGTCCCGCTCTCATATCTTAAATAGCTGTATACGCCCTTCCCCGAGACGGAGAATATCACCTCCTTGAATCCGTTTTTCTCGCTCAGTGAACTGCTCAATATCTCGGTCTTCCAGCCCTTGCCCGCGGCGTACTTCACGTACATCCTGTAGAGCTCGGCGGCGAAAAGCGCGGCCTCTATGCCGCCTGTACCCGCCCGTATCTCTATAATCGTATCCTTGCCGCTGTCAGGGTCATCGGTGTAGACGATATCCTCCAGCTCCTTCATGACAGCGGCCTTCTTCTTTTTAAGCTCCTCCAGCTCCGACGACGCGAGGGCGGCAAGCTCCGAATCGTCCTTGGAGGAAAACACGTGCTCGGCGCCCTCTATCTCTTTCTCTATCCGCAGGTATTGCCTGTATTTCGCGACAGGCGCGGCGAGTTCGGCGCGCTCCTTGGCGTATTTCCGGAAGAGCTCGCCCTTGGAGGCGGTATCCGGACGCGAAAGCAGTTCGTCGAGCTCCCTCATTCGTTTTTCTTTTCTCGCAAGCTCTTCGAACATATTCAGGGCCGCTTATCCGCGGTATCACCGCCTATTTTCTTTTTTGCGCCGTCGTCGGCCTTTGCGCGAACGGCCTTCTTCGCCGCCTTGGCCGCCCTCTGCGCCTTCTTCTCCTCGGCCTTCGCATATATCTTCTTGAACCTGTCGACCCTGCCGGCCGTATCCACCAGCTTCTGTTTACCGGTGAAAAACGGGTGGCATTTGGAACATATGTCTATCTTTATGTTCGCCATTGTCGAGCGCGTATGGATTACCTCTCCGCAGGCGCATGTAATTATCGTCTCTTTGTATTCCGGGTGTATTCCTTTTTTCATCGTCCTCTCCTTTGCTATCTCCTTAACTTGACACTTTGAACGTCGTTCAAAGTGTCAAGTTATTTTTTAGGGCTTGTTCATGCTCATTAAAAACTCCGCGTTTGTCTTTGTCTTGGACATCTTGGATACGAGAAGCTCCATCGCCTCGATGGCGTTGAGCTCATTGAGGACCTTGCGCATAAGCCATATCCTCTTGAGCTCCTCCGGGTCCAGCAGCAACTCCTCTTTTCTCGTATTGGACCGTTTTATGTCGATGGCCGGATATATCCTCTTCTGGAAGAGGTTCCTGTCCAGCTGGAGCTCCATATTGCCGGTGCCCTTGAACTCCTCGAAGATGACCTCATCCATCCGGCTGCCCGTTTCGGTGAGGGCGGTGGCGATAATAGTGAGACTGCCCCCCTCCTCGATGTTCCTGGCGGCGCCGAAAAAGCGCTTCGGCTTATGCAGGGCGTTCGCGTCCACTCCTCCGGAGAGTATCTTGCCGGAATGGGGGACCACGGCGTTATACGCCCTCGCCAGACGGGTTATGCTGTCGAGAAGTATTATAACATCTTTTTTATATTCCACAAGCCTTTTGGCCTTATCCAGCACCACCTCCGCCACCTGTATGTGCCTTTCCGCGGGCTCGTCAAAGGTCGAGCTTATGACCTCGCCCTTCACCGAGCGCTGCATATCGGTGACCTCTTCCGGCCGCTCGTCTATCAAAAGGACCATCAGTATCGCCTCCGGAAAGTTCTTCGTTATCGCGTTCGCGAATTTCTGAAGAAGCACTGTCTTGCCGCTGTAGGGCTGGGCGACTATCATCGCCCTCTGCCCCTTGCCCACGGGCGTAAGCATATCCATTATACGCATGGACAACTCCCCCGGCTCCGTCTCCAAAAGATACCTCTCGTTCGGATAAAGCGGCGTTAGGTTGTCAAAGAGTATCCTCTCCTTGGAGCGCTCCGGGTTCTCGAAATTCACCGCCTCCACTTTAAGGAGCGCGAAGTACCTTTCCCCTTCCTTGGGCGGCCTTATCTGGCCGCTCACGGTGTCGCCCGTCTTTAAGTCGAACCTGCGTATCTGCGACGGCGACACGTATATGTCGTCGGGGCACGGCAGATAATTATAATTGGGGCTCCTTAAAAATCCAAAACCGTCCTGAAGTATCTCCAGCACGCCCTCGCCGAAAAGCAGGCCGTTTTTTTCCGCCTGCGCCTGCAGTATCTTGAATATAAGGTCCTGCTTTTTAAGCGCGCTTATGCCGTTGAGCTTGAATTTCTTGGCCACCTTGCTCAACTCGGAGATCTGCATCTCCTTGAGCTTGTCGATCTCTATCTCGCCTTCTTTTCTCACGTGCGCCTGTCTGGGGCGCGCTTCCTTTGTCTTCTTATTGTCTTCGGCCACTTTTTATACCCTCCCATATTTTTTTAACCGCTTTTTCCGTTTCGCGTTTCGTTCCGTCGTTGGCGATGACAAAATCCGCCATTTTTATTTTCTCGATAATGCTCATCTGCCCCGCTATCCTTTTAAGCGCCTCCCGGCGCCCGAGGCCCGTCCTTTTCTTTATCCTCCTGAATTGCGACGCGCGCGACGCCCTTACAACCACTATATAATCCGCCATCGCGTGGAGGCCCGATTCTATGAGCAGAGGCGCCTCGATCACCACCGCCGGCGCCATCCCGCGGCGCAGCTCCCTCCTCACCGCGGCCCTGATTTTCCTTATTATATAAGGATGCGTGATGTCGCGCAATTTCTTAAGTGACTTTTTATCGCCGAACGCCGCGCCGGCGAGCCGCGCCCTGTCTATCCGGCCGCGCCTATCCAGTATGCCTCTGCCGAAGGCGCGAACCAGCATCCTGTAGCTCGGCGCGACTTTTTTAAGCGCGCCCCGGGCTATCCTGTCGGCGTCTATGACCTTCGCGCCCAGCCGTTTGAAATACCCGGACACCGTTGTCTTGCCCATACCGAAACCGCCGGTAACGCCTATGATCGGAATGTCGGCCGCCTTCTTCCGAGGCATATCACTCCCCTTCCGCCTCAAGCCAGTTTTTTCCCTCGCCCATACGCACAAGCACGGGTATCCTAAGTTTAAAGGCGCCTTCCATCTTCTCTTTTATGAGGCGGCGCATCCTCGCGGATTCGCCCTTTTTCACCTCAAAGACAAGTTCATCGTGCAGCTGCAGTATCATCCTGCTTTTAAGGCCTTCCGCCTCGACGGTCCTCGCGATATCGAGCATCGCTATCTTTATCAGATCCGCCGCCGAACCCTGTATCGGCGTATTTATCGCCGTCCTTTCCGAAAACTGTCTCATCTTCACATTGGCGCTGTCTATATCCGGTATGTAGCGCCTCCTGTTCAGGATGGTCGTAACGCACCTCTCGTCCCTGGCCGACTCGATCTGGTCCTCGAGATAAAGGCGGACCCCGGGATAACGCTCGAAATAATTCTCTATGAATTCCTCGGCCGCGGAGACGTCTATACCCAGGTCCCTCGAGAGCCCGTAAGGGCTCATGCCGTAGACTATCCCAAAATTCACCGTCTTCGCCTGCTGGCGCATCTTTTTGGTGACCTCGTCCTCCTTTACGCCGAATATAAGCGCCGCGGTATAGGTATGCACGTCTTTGCCTTTTTTGAACGCGGTTATCAGATTCTTGTCGTTGGAGAAGTGCGCCAGTATGCGCAGCTCTATCTGCGAATAATCGGCGGCGATGAGCGTGTCTTCTTTTCTGGAGGGTATAAACGCCCTTCTTATCTGTCGGCCTATCTCGGTCTTGACCGGTATATTCTGCAGGTTCGGCGAGCTGCTGGAAAGCCGGCCGGTCGCGGTGACGGTCTGGTTGAACGATGTATGGACCCTGCCTGTCTTTTTATTTATCAGCCCGGGGAGCGCGTCTATGTATGTGGAGGCGAGCTTCGCCAGCATCCTGTATTCCAGCATCAATCCTATTATCGGGTGCGCCGTCTCAAGCTTCCTCAGCACGCCCTCGTCGGTGGATATGCCTGTCTTCGTCCTCTTTATGACCGGCAGCTTCAACTTCTCAAACAGCACGTTGGAAAGCTGCTGATGGGAGTTTATGTTGAATTCGCCTCCGGCCATATCCCATATATCTTTTGTAAGCAGCTTGAGGCGCGCGGCCGTCTTTTCCGACATCTCTTTAAGCAGTTTGACGTCCAGCCCCACTCCGGCAAGCTCCATCTCGGCGAGCACGGCGACAAGCGGCATCTCCACATCTATAAACAATTCGTAGAGGTTCTTTTCCTTTAGCATCTTTTCGAATATCTTCATCAGGCGAAACGTGACATCCGAGTCCTCGCAGGAATATTCGCATACCTTCTCGACGGCCGCCTCCTCGAGGCCCGTCTTTTTTTTGCCCGAGCCGATAAGGTCGCTTAAAGGTATCTTCTTATATTCCAGGTATTCCAGGGATATGTCGTCCAGATTATGGTTCAGCTTCGAAGGATTAAGGAGGTACGAGGCTATCATAGTGTCAAAATATATCCCCTTGGGCGCTATCCCGTGATTGCGCAGGATGATATATTCATATTTTATGTTCTGTCCGGCCTTTTTGACCGCGGCGTCCTCAAGCACGCCCTTCAGCCGGCCGAGGGCCCACTTCGCCTCGAGGCCTCTTTTGTCGCCCTCGAAAAGCGCGCCCCCGGAGGAGTTTTTAAACACGACGTAATGCGCCTCGCCCTCCCTGAAAGAGAACGATATCCCGATGGGCCTGGCGATCATCGGATCCGGCGAGGTCGTCTCGAAATCAAGGACAAATAGGCCCGACTTTTTTAATTTTTTTATCAAATCCTCAAAGCCCTCCTCGTCGTCTACCATATGGTATTTTGACCCCAGGTGCCGCCGCGGCGCGTATTCCCTGATAAGGTTCTTGAACTCAAGGCGCTTGAATAGCTCGACGAGCGCCTCGCTGTCGGGCGCCTTTAGCTTTAAATCCTCAAGGTCTATTTTCAGCGGGACGTCTTTATCCAGCGTGGCCAGGTCCTTGCTCATCCTGGCGTCCTCGGCGTGCCGCACAAGCAGGGCCTTTTTGGATTCCTGTTTGATCTCATCGGGCCTGGAAAGCATATCCTCGAGCCCCTTGAACCGGCTCATAAGGGAAACGGCCGTCTTCTCCCCGAAACCCGGCACGCCCTTTATATTGTCCGAGGCGTCGCCCATAAGCGCGATGAGGTCCGTCATCTGTTCGGGCCTGACGCCGTAGCGCTCCTTCACCGACTTGGCGTCGTATATAAGGCCTTCCTTATGCGTGGAATATATCTTTATATGCGGGCCCACAAGCTGGAGCGCGTCCTTGTCCCCGGTCACTATGTAGACATCGAGCCCGGCGCCGGCCAGCTTGACGGCTATAGTGGCGAGCACATCGTCCGCCTCATATCCCTGCTTCTCGAAAATAGGTATGTTGTAGGCCCGCACCATATCCTTTATCACCGGCATCTGCGTCACGAGCTCCTCGGGCATCGGCTTCCGGTGTATCTTGTAGCGCTCGTATTTTTTATGCCTGAACGTGGGACCTTTAAGGTCGAACGCTATCCCGAGATAGTCCGGGCACTCGTCCTTTATAAGTTTCCTCATCATCGCGATAAACCCATACACCGCGTTCGTCGGCTCGCCGCTTGATGTGGCGAGCGCCTTTATCGCGTAGAAGGCGCGGTAACAAAAAGAATTTCCGTCAATCAAAAATAACTTCATATCGTCTCCCGGCCGGATTCGCTCGGCGCCGGTTAATGCGCGCGCCGCGGCCGCTTAATATCTGCCTCTTACGAAATCCAGCCATCGCTCCTCGAGGTCGTTTATGCCGTTTTTGTATTTCCACTGATATGAACTCTTGAGCGCCTCTTCGACGGAGGCCCCGCTCTTAAGAGAACTCAGGAATCTGCCGTAATTGGCCTTTATATTGCCCGTAATAAGATGGTCTACCACGCTTGCGGCCTGGACGTAAAAGATATCGACCTCCTCATCCGTAAGGCGCCGTAGTGTCCGTATGCCCATAAGCTCCCTTATGCCGAAATGCCTGCCCTTTCTCACGTATTTCTTTATCGCCTTCTTTCTTCTGCGGCTTATACCGACATCGTCTTCCTCGAACTGCGCCATCCCCTCGTCGAGCCAGAGAGGGACCCCTCTTTTATCCATAAAGATATGAAAAAGCATATGCGTCATTTCGTGGGGCAGAGTGGAGTTCATCAGGTTCGGGGCATCCTCATAACTTGAAAACCGGAAATCGGTGTAATTGGCCTGTCCCACCGACCAATCCGGCGCGCCCGTGCCTTCGCGATAATCCTCCTTCGTCTTATAAAGATATATAGGGCACTTATCCGCGCCCTCCCACGGCCTGAATCCCTTCACCCCGAAATGACCCACTATCCTTTTGTAGTGGTATTCGGCCTTCCAACTTAACTTGTTGGCCAGCGATTTATTCTCGTGGAACACGATGAAGTGGCCCCGTTCAAAGCGCTCGAGGTCCGCCCCGCCGGACAGCCCCGAGCCAAATAGGATAAACGCGCCCAGAAGCGCACTCGAAAAAGCGATCTTAGCGGATGACTTTATATACATTGAAGTCCCGGTTTTGATACACAAGTTTAAAATGCTCGAGTTTCGGATTGTTCACGCCCGAGGATATAGTGCCCCTGTAAAAACTGCCTCCCGAGTCAAACGTGAACTTATCGGACTCCGGCGGCAGGGCCTCCAGTTTGAACCCCACATCATCCGCGTCGAAGCCGTCGGCGGCAGTAAGATAACGCCAGCTGGATGTGCCCTTCGCCATATACGCGCCGGCGGCGAATACGATATAAGAGACCCCCCATTCCCCGCAAAGCTCGAATAGGGGCTCCTCCGAATTCTGAAAAAGCGTGCGCGCCCATCTCCTCGACTTATCGCGGATCTCCCTCGACTCAAGCTTGGCGTGCAGGTTTATCGGCCTGCCGGTATAGGCCAGTATCTCGGGCGAATACCTGGGAGGCGCGAGGATCACGTCTCCTCGCTCGGTGTTGTTTCCTATCCAATACAAGAGGTCCGTTATATACGCGACATTGCCGATATGCGCGCGCGCAACCGACATCCACCCTATCTCAAGCGCGAAGATGGCCGCCGTGCATAATACGGCCGCGTTCCTCCATGCCCGTCGGCGAAACGTCACAAGCAGGCCTCCCGCCCATATAGACAAAAGAAATATAGCGAAGACCATAAGCCGGTTCACCAAAAGATACAGCCCCAAAAAGGCCGCCAATAAATAAATAAGGAAGGCCTCGGCCCCGCCGTCACCCGCCGCGCCCCGCGATAAACGGGCGGCCCGGGCCTTCTTTATTATAAGAGGAAGGCCCAATAGAAGCGCCGGGACAAAATAAACCAGGGCATCCCTGAGGGCCGGCGCGCTGTGCGCCACGTCCCAGAGCATGCGGCTGTCCGGCGATATAAGGGCCGGATCGGACGGCTTTACCCCGAGAAATCTCAAGGAATCTATGCCCAGCGAATAGACATGGTAATAGGTGTCGAGATCCCTCGAAAAAAGCGAAAAGCCGCCGAATAAGAAAGACGCGGAGCATATAAAAACGACCAAAGGCGAAATCCTTCCGCGCCAAAGGCCCCGCGCGTAAAACACGGGAAATATCGAAAAACCCAAAAGCATGGTAAAGGAAATGATAAATCTGCTCTCTCTCAGATACGGTACGACAACCCCGGCGAGCGAAGCGGCGGCAATGAGCCATATATATTGTGAATAATCCCGGCTCGCGCGCGAAAAGACGGCGCGGTACGCCAGAAACGCGAAGACAAGTATCAGATAAAACTGCGTAAAATGCCACGACGCCAG
>Ga0272441_10012341_pt1 | contig 12500 bp, 7 predicted proteins | sample SSMProp6N_FD_193582 | JGI IMG/M metagenome (GOLD analysis project Ga0272441, IMG submission 193582) | Marine sediment archaeal communities from Little Sippewissett salt marsh, Falmouth, MA, United States - SSM-Prop-6N | ecosystem: Environmental > Aquatic > Marine > Wetlands > Sediment ...
CCTCCCCGGCCGGCTGAATGCGCGTGAGTCCGTCCCCCGGCCCCGCGAGGACCCAATCCCACCGGCGATCGTAGACCGCGTTGTTGCACAGATTGCTGCTCTGGCCGACACTGTTGCGGACGCACGGGAATCGCTTCTGCGCGCCCCCAGGCTCCGCTTCAGCGGCAAAGGCTTCGCCGCTGCCGGTCACCGTACCGCGCAGGACCAGCCGGGCGCCACCTTCCGATTTGGCCGGGGCGAACGCGAGGCGCTGCTCCATCTTGTCACCGCCCGTCGTCCGCTCGTCGAATGCAACGGCCACTCCCTCGACCTTGCGGCCGTCGGTGTCTTCGGCGGAGACCGTGGCATCGAGGATTATCCCGCCGTGATAGCGAAGCGTGAGGCGCCGCTGCCCAGCGTTCCATTCGACTGCGGCCGCTGCGTACGGCGGCCCGCCCTTCGGCGAAACCTCAAGCAACCCCGTATCCACGGACGGGTTGTCGCGGTTCGGGCCGTGAAACTCCGGCTGCTCGTCGGCGCCCGCCGGCGCGGCGACCCACAATGGCAGCACAATGAGCAAGGCAATCGGTCCGAATCGCTTCATGGGTCGAGGTCTCCTGTCGGGCAGGGCAAACACCAGGCTGGCTTTATCAGTCCACGCGCATCTTCCGTATCGTGTCGCTGTCGTAGGCCTTGGCCATGAACCCGGCCAGCAGCGCCCGGTCCTGGAGCGTGTACGCGGGGTCGCCGGCAAGGGTGCGGAGGTTCGCGTCGAGCTCCCTCTCCAGGCGCATGCCGATGACGAGGAGGTCGATCCGCTCGTCCTGAAGCACCCACCGGACGGCGGCGCCGGGTAGCCCCGCGAGGCGCTTCTTGTCGAACTCCGGCACGACGTACGGGGCCCAGGCGCCGAGCACCCCACCGCCCACGACCTTCATCGCGGCGATGCCCATGCCCCGTTCGTGGGCCTTCGCGACGCAGGCGTTACGGAGTTCCAGCATACGGGCGGAGAAGACCTGGTTGTAGCCCCGGCCAAAATAACCGTACGACACCATGCACAGGTCAAAACCGCCGGACTCAATCAGCGCAAGGGCCTTGTCGAAATACGAGTGGGCGGAGAACCCGACGGCCCGGACGACGCGTTCATCCCGCAGTTTGACGAGTTCCGCGTGGACCTCCATCGCGCGCGCGACCGTCATCTGCTCCAGCCCCGGCGTACCGTGGATGAGGATGGCGTCGAGGTAATCCGTCTGGAGTTCGCGGAGGGATTTCTCGACGGCGCCGCGGACCTTGGCCGGGTCCGTCGTTTCGACCTTCGTGACGAGGTACGCCTGGTCGCGGACCCCCTTCAGGCCTTCGCCGAGAATCGCCTGGCTCTCCATGTAGTTGCCGGCCGTGTCGAAGTACCGCACGCCGCGGTCGTAGACGGTTCGGACAAGTGTCGCGCGGTCTTCGCGCGACAGCGGATTGGCCCAGGCCTTGGGCAGCGCAGCCCCGCCGTAGCCGAGGATGGGCAGCGTGCGGCCGGTCTTTCCGAACGAGCGGGCCGGTATCGCGCCGGCCTTTCCCGCCGGTCCCCCCTTCCGTGCCGCCGCCGAGGCCGCAGCGGCGGGTACGGCAGCCGCGACGGCAGCCCCCTTCAGGAACGCACGTCGGCCAAGTGCGTGGTTCACCGGTTCGCCTCCCTGAATCCGTTACTTCGGCGACTTCTCGCCGTGGGGATACCGATAGTCGCCCTGCGGGTTCGTCGAGACCCGCGTCGTGGACCCGTCCTTCAAAGTATAGAGGTAGAGGGCACCCTTCCCGCCCTCGTAGGAGTGATACACCACCGCGGACTCGTCCTTCACCCAGCGCGGGTAGGCGTACCAGATGTTCTTCCGCTCCTGGTTGGCAATCACCCGGGCGCCCGTGATGGCGCGCTTCTCGGCGTCGAAGTCGGCAATGATGATGGCGTGGCCCGGCTCCCGGAACCGATGGCCCAGCAGATGACCGAAGCAGATCTTCTTCTCGCTCGGCGAAACGCTGATGCGGCAGAGCAGCCCCTGCTCCGCCAGCCCGCCGCAGTCGATGCGTTCGAAGCGGGACTCGCCGCCGGGCTTGGGTGTCATGAGATAGTAGCCCCACCCCTGCTCCGGGTGGGCGGACTCCACGAAAATCCGGCCGTCCTCCAGGCACGTGTGCGCCCACGTGTGATAGCGCGGGTCGGTGACGGCGACCTCTTCGCCGGGCTTCGCACCCACCCTGCTCCACATCACAAAGTAGCCGCCCTTCCCCTCGTTCCTGCGGTTCCAGATGGGCCGGTTCGTTCCGTCGCGCGTCCAGGTCGGGTTGAAGTTCGTGTGGGTGTCGTCGGTCAGTTTCTGGAGGTCCGTGCCGTCGCTCTTGATCACGCACAGGACGGTCTTCCAGTTGCTGACTTCGGGGTCGTTCTTGACGCGGCGGAAAAAGACGAGCCGGTCGCCGGTCTTCGACCAGGACGGCTTGAAATCCTCCCACCCTTCGACGGGCGGCACGGTGACCGGCTTCCCCTCCGGCGTGCCGAGGACGTTGACGTAAATGCGCCCGTTCATGTAATACGAGCAGCGCAGCCCGAGGGCGGCGACGTGCTCGACGTTGCCGGCCGGCGTCCCGGCGCGGCTGGCCGGGGCGGGCCCAAGTCCCCTCTTGCCACCGCGCTCGCGCAGCAGGGCGGCCATCGCGGGCCGTGCGGCCTTGATTCGCTCCCGGTCGAGTTCCATCCCGAGGGCCTTGGCAGCGCCGACGTAGAACTCGCCGAGCCCCTCGCTCCATGGCCTGGCCACGGTGTCGAGCGGCGTCTCCGACTTCCGGTTCTGGGCGTTGACATCTGCGCCGCTGTCTAAGAGCAGGTCCACGGTTTCGCGGTGACAGAAGAACGCCGCCGCGTGCAGGGCGGTCGACCCCTCCTCGCCGTTGGTGGTCCTGACGTCGGCGCCCGTGCCGATGAGCAACCTGGCCGCGTCAACCTGGCCGAAGAGAGCCGCCACGAACAGGGGGGTGACGCCGGACTCGCCCGGGGTTTTCACGTTGGCGGCGGCCGACAGATGCCGCTGGATGACCTCGAGGTCGCCCTTCGCGGCAGCCGCCCATATGTCGCCCGTCAGCGTAGCGGTTCCCGGCTGGGCTTGCGCTTGCACACACACGGCGAGCAGGGCAACAGCAAGAGTCCACACGGTGACGTTCTTCACGCTAATCCTCCTGTTCGTTGTCGTACCGCGGCCTCGCGCGGCGCCCGGCGGCACGGCAGTCCCGGCTCTTCCCTGGGCTACGGTTTGCACTTCCCGCCCTTTGCCCGGAGCATCTTGGCGATCTCGAGTTTGGCCGGCTTCCGGCTACCGGGATCGTAGTTGGTCGCATCCAGCGGCGTGTAGCCGTGGTTGTCCGGGGCGTTGACGTCGGCCCCGGCATCCATGAGGCGCTTGGCCATCCGGACGCGGCCCAGGACGGCCGCCCAGTGCAGCGGCGTCCCACCGTGTTCGTCCCCGGCCCGGGCGTTTAGGTTCGCTCCCCTGTCGATGAGGAATTCGGCAATCTCGGCCTGATCGGCGAAGACCGCCAGATGCAACGGCGTGGCACCGGATGCGGGGATGCCCGGCGCGATGAAGGTCGCGTCCGCGTCGACACCGGCATCGATATGGCGCCTGACGCCCTCCAGGTTCCCCTGGAACGCAGCCGTCCAGATATCCACGACGGACAACTGTGGCGGCTCTGTCGTCGGGAGCCGCGGAATCACCGAGGCCGTAGACGGCACCAACGAAATCTCGGTGACGCTCAGTCCGGCGTCCACGTCGATCGTAAAGCACCACACATCGACAAGTTCCAGGCCGATGGGCGAACCGGGGAACATCCTGGGAAACTTCTCGCAAAGCGCCGTGTCCTGCGGTCGAAAGTCCTCAAGACGAAGCTCAATCTCCAGGGGCTCAACTCCGCCAACAGGGTTCGGGAACTGCCGTTCGACCAGGAACTTGCCCGCAAAGCCACCCTTGGCGTGTTTCGTCGTGAAACCGAAAAGGACGCTTCCCGAACGCTCGACTCGACCGCACACGCGGAGCTTCCCACCGGACGTCAATAACACCGGCGCCGACTGGCCGCGGGACACCGAAAGCGCCACCAAGTAAAGCGTGATCGGGGACTCGCCATGCTTCCACAGCATCGGGGCGGCTCTCAGGCCGCCACCGCTACGGCCGGGCTCGGGACGCCACTCCCCGTGGATCGCGTCCGTCGGCAGGCCGCCCTCCCAGGCGGTGACCGGTCCCGGCCGAGGCGTCACTTCGAGTCTGGCGTCGCGATCGACCGACGCGACAGTCTGATGCTGCGCCGGAACGTCCACGACGCTACCGTCCGCCAGCCGTGTCACGCGAACACGCCCTTCGGTCACACTCAGCAGCGTCGACGACTCCTCAGCCTCCACGTTCAAGCCCGTCCCAAGAACCTCCAACCTGGCGGTGGGCGTGTGAATCAGCATCGGCCCCCCACGACCCTGTGCCACCACGTTCGCCGACAGGCTTCCCCCTCGCAGGTAGAGCACCTTCTGCTGGTCCTCAGAGATCGTCACCGTCGACTGCCCCGAGACGGCCACCGTCGAACCGTCGCGGAACGTCAGCACGGCCCATGAATCGGCCGAAAGCGATTCCAGCGTGCCGCCCGAGAGCACGGTGCCGGCCGCCAGGCCGCGGACGACCCGCCCGCCGTCGCCGGTCCATTCCAGGGCCCCGTTCATGTCGGTGATGGTCACGATCTTCGGCGGACCGCCCGGGCGTAACACGTAGAGGCCGGCGATCACGACGACGACGGCGGCCGCCATGGCCGCCCACGACCGTCCGCGGAGACGGGGCGCCCGGCCCCCCGCCGAGCGATCCGCCTCCCGCGGGCCGATCGGCGCGTCCGTCTTGGCGAGCGCATCGTCGTCGACCTCGTAGGCGAACTGCCGCCGGAGGGCCGAGTGCAGGTTCAGCCGGTGCAGGTAGAGCCTGCGCGCTTCCGCGTCGGCCATCAAGCGGGCCCCGAGCGCCCGCTTCTCTTCGTCCGACGCTGCCCCCGCCAGCACGTGCTCGATCAGTTCGTCGAGCGCTGTGCCTTTGGTTGATTCGTGTTCGTGCATCGTCATACCCTATCAAGCCCCAGAGTCCGCTGGACACACAGCGACAAGGCGGCGCGGATGCGTGCGAGGTGTTTCCGGACGGCGTTGGGCGTCCGCCTGACCTGCTCGGCGTACGCCTTGATCGTCGAGCCCTCGCGGTAACATGCGGCGAGCACGCCCCGATCCCGCGATTCGAGTTTCGCCACGCAGTGGGCGAGGGCGCGGCGTTCCTCCTCCAGCAGGGCCGCATGCTGCTCGGCGTCGTCCGCCAGCAGGAGGATGAGTTCGTCGCTGAACAGGTGCCGGTCCCGCTGCCGTTTGCGGCGGAAGTTCATGGCCTCGAAGCGGGCAATCTGGAAGGCCCAATTCCGGAAACTCGTCCCGGGCTCAAACTGCTCGAACTTCTTCCACAGGGTCATGCTCGTTTCCTGCATGACCACTTCGGCGTCATCCAGATTGGCGAGCAGCGACGTCAGAAACGAGTGGATCGCCGGTTCGTGCCGGACGAACAGGGCCATGAACGCTTCGTGTTTCGGGGATCCCGAAGACGCACGCATTGCAGGTGGCTCGGCCCTCTGCGCAAATGGTATCCGACGCTTCAGTGGCGTCCGCTTGATTCTATTACGTCGTCACCCCCGCGAACAGGCCCAAGATTCTGATGAAGAACGCATCGCATGGACGCCTTCATCGGAGGTACCGAAAGCCCGCGTGCCTCGCCGAGGGTTGGGTCGGCCGAATGCACGCCCTTAAGAGCACGAAGCACGAACGGATGCGCCTCGCGAGGGAATACGACACCCAGGCCGCGTTCGCGGCGACGCCGAACGAAGGACCCGCCGAGACGGTCCCGGCGGGCACGCCGGCCGGTCCTCCGGTCTGGGCTCCGCCCCCATTCGCCCCTCCGACCTCCCAGGGAACCCACTCGGGCGTGGTGTTAACTTTTTGGCATTTTGTGCTTGACGCAGCCGATTGTAGTGTTAGACTTTTGGCAGTTGGGTTCCGCACGACGCGGCACCCGTGGAGAGGAGCGAGCCATGAGCGAGCCCGGGCCTCTGCATTTGAGCCGGCGCGAACGCCAGATTATGGAGGCGGTCTACGCCCGGGGCAAGGCGTCGGCCGCCGAGGTCCACCGGCACCTGCCCGACGCGCCGTCGCGCACCGCCGTGCGGACGATGCTCGGCATCCTGGAAGAGAAGGGGCACCTCAAGCACACCAAGCGCGGACGCGAGTTTCTCTACGAGCCGACCCAGCCTCGCCGGCGTGTCGGCCAGTCGGTGCTGCGGCGCGTCCTCGAAACGTTTTTCGAAGGCTCTATCGAGAAGGCCGTGGCTGCTCACCTGAGCGACCCGGCGTCGGAAGCGACAACCGAGGAACTGGAGCGATTGTCTCACCTCATTCGCGAGGCACAAAAGGAGGACTGACATGTGGCAGGCAGCAACAATGTCCTACACTGTGTCGGTTCTGGTGGACGTGGGGCTCAAAGGCGTGGCCGTTCTCGCCTTGGCGTGCTTGGCGGCGCGGTTGCTACGCCGCAGTTCGGCGGCCGCGCGACACCTGGTCTGGTTCCTGGCCATGGCCGGCCTGCTAGTCCTGCCGGTGCTGTCGCTAGCGTTGCCGGCCTGGCAAATCCTGCCGGCGTGGGCGGGGGTGGACTTGGCGGGGCCCGTATCGCCGGCCCCCGAGGCGGCCGTAGAAACCGCTGTCGAGAACGGTGCCGAGACAAACGAGGCGCCGGCGCCCGGGGTTCCCCTGGCGGCGTCGCAAGACGTGGCGCCCGCCGGACGGGAGGCGTCGCCGGCGGAGGCCGGCGGTGGGGCCTGGCACTGGCTCCTGGCCCTGTGGGCCGCCGGCGCCGTCGTGGCCCTCGCGCCGCTGCTGTTGGGCGCGCTGAGCCTGTGGCGGTTGGAGCGCACCGCCCGGCCGCTGAGGAGCGGGCCGTGGGCCGATCTGCTCAGGCGGCTCCAGGTGGACCTGCGGGTCAATCGGCGCGTGGTCCTGCTCGAGAGCGACCGGCGGACCATGCCGATGGCATGGGGGCTGCTGCGGCCGCGGTTGCTGATACCCGCCTCGGCCGCGGCCTGGCCCGCCGAGTGCCGGCGCGTCGTGCTGCTGCACGAATTGGCCCACGTGAAGCGGTGGGACTGCCTGACGCAGTTCATCGTTCGCGTGGCGCGCGGGCTGCACTGGTTCAACCCGCTCGCGTGGCTGGGGGCCCACCGCGCCACCATCGAGCACGAAGCGGCCTGCGACGACCTCGTGCTGGCGAACGGCGGCGACGCGCCCCGTTACGCGGAACACCTGCTCCACGTGGCGTCGCGCCTGCCGGTCGAACGGGTTGCCGCGGCGGCGGCCATTGCGATGGCTCGGCCGTCGAAACTGGAAGGGCGGCTGCTGGCGATCCTCGACACGAAGCGCAACCGGCAGACGCTACAGGCGATGGCCGTGGTGATGGCGGTCGCCGGCGTGGTCGCCGTGGTCGTGCCCCTGGCCACGTTGCGTCCCGCCGCCCAGGCGGAACCCGCGGCTGCGCCTGGGCCCGCGGCGTCGGCCGAACCCGCCGCTACAACGCCGGCGACGACGAAGGCGTCCTATGGCCCCGCGGTTGAGCGGACGGTCAACGACCTCGACGACCGCGCGGGCTCCGAGGCGGTCGACCTGGATACCGGGAAGGTGGTGTCGCTGCCGCAGGAATGGGGTCGCTGGCCGGACGCCCAGCGCCAGGCATGGCGCCAGGGCCACGGCATCGACCTGCTTGTAGACTTCGCGCGGTCGCGATGGGCGCTGTTGAGCGCGGGGCTGGACCTTCGGCGTGTGCCGGACGACGCGTGGCAAAACCTCGCCGCCGGTGACCTCGAACGGGGGCCGGTCTACAACGCCCCCGGCGCGGAAGCGCTGGTGCGTCGCGGTGACCGCTTGTACCTCCTGCCCGAGGGCGCTTCGCCTCCGGCGACGTTCACCTTCAAGACACGCCAGGGCGGCAGGGGCATCCTCCAAATCACGGCCTTCCGCGACGCCCCGAAAGGCGTGGTGCTGCGATGGAAGGCCGCGCCGCCCGCCGTCGCGCCGCCTCATCCGGCTGTCCAGATTGCCCACGTCTTCATGAAGGCGGTTGCCGACGGCCGTGTCCCCGCCTCCGCCGACCTCTACGTGCCCGACGAGATCCACCCCAGGACGGCGAAACGGCTGCGCGAGGCGTACGACCTGTCGGCCTGGCACGCCGTTCAGGCCTGGGCCGACCCCGACCGGGCGTGCGTCGTCACGTCAGTCGTCGAGCCCAAGGTGGGGGACGCCCGCCGCGGGGCGTTCGGCATCAGCCTGATCCGGCCCCGTAGCCAGTGGGTGCTGCGCGACATGGATTTCCTGCCGGATGCGGGCGCGGTCGACGGCTTCGTGACGAGGCTCCGCCGGGCGGTTCCCGCGGTCAGGCAGGTGTTCCCGTCATCGGTCAAGGCCCCGGCCCCGGTCCTTCCGGGCGATCTTGAGGAGCGCCTCAACCTGACGCCCGAGCAGCAGGCAATGCTGCGCCAGTGGGTCGAGCATGAGGAGGGGAAGGACATGCTCTCCCCGGAAGCCCTCGCCGCTTTCCTGCGGACCATCCTGGACGAGAAACAGCGAGCGGTCCTCGAACAGACGACGGCAGCACCCGCTGCACCGGTGCCCTCGACGCAGGCGGAACGGCAAAGACTCCGCAAGGTCTATGGCCAGATGATGGCCATCGGGTCGATGTTCCAGGGCGTCGATCGGGCCATCCCCAAGGATCGCGAGAGAGCCTTGGTACTGGTGACCGAGATCCTCGCGAAGGAGCCTGAATTCGTCGCGGCCGCGAAAGGAACGCCGCTGGAACCGTTCGCGACGATTACGCCCAACGAGACGCGCCGCCTCCAGAAAGCCCTGAAGGAGGGCAGGATGGACGCGGCCCGCGACCACCTGGACGCCATCGCCCAACAGGGCACCGCCGCCGTGGACCTTTGCCGAGAGCTCCTCGGCGAGAAGTCCCCGGGCGCGGCGCCCGCGGACCCGTAAACAACGCACGGGGATCAGAGTCGGCGTCACGCGGCATGGCGCCAGGCAAGCGCGGTCCATGAAGGCCGTCCTTGCCTGGCCCGTCGGCCGCAGAGCGGGATCGGTTGGCAGACGCGGGCGGCGTTCACCGCCACGTTGGACGCGGAGATTGCCGCGATGGCATCGCCGACAGCCGGGACGGTCGCGGCAGCGAGGCCGCCCGGCCCTGGCTCTGATCCGCGGCCTTACGACTCGACGAGTGGTATCCGCGTTGGGGGCAGGTCATCGGTGTCTGACGCGTCGCTGTAACGGGCACCGGGATGCCCGGCTTCGCCTCCGGGGGCCAGCCTTCTGTCACAGCTTGATAGGCCCGGCCCCTCGACAGCAGGCGTCAAAGCCCGCCCGCGGGATAGACCTCACCGCCGGATCACGATCTTCGTGTCCCGCTTTCCAACGGGCATCTCGGCCGTGTAGAGCCCGCCGCCGGCCTGGGTGAAGGTCACGTCCTCGGCGGTCGGTTTGCCACTTGCGGTCCAGATGGCCAGCGGTCCGCTCTCCAGGAGCCTCAACTGCAGGCAGTCCGGCGTCGCCTCGACGACCTCCGCGGCGGCCGGCGAGAGGTACTTGTCGGTCCGTCCGATGACGGCCCAGCCCGCCCGGATGGGGCAGAGCAGCAGGAGACGGTCCGCCAAGCCGTCCAGGGTCACGCGGTACGGTCCTTCCAGCCGCCGAGCCTTGCGATGATCCCAGTCGTAGAGCACGAGTCCTTCCTCGGGCACGGTCCACGGACCGCGGTACGGCTGAACCATGCCACCGGCGGTAGCGTAGTCGGCCGGGGTAACTTCGGCGACGGTCTGCTCGCCGTCCTTCCGGAAACCGTAGACCGCCACCGCCGCCGCCCCGCCCGCCAGCGGCGCGACCACCCGGTACGGCGCGGGCTCCGTCACGGGGTCCAGGAAGGCCGACTCCGGCAGGGGCACCGCGGGGGCGATGGGACGGAGCAGTTCGCCGTCCGCGGTGCACAGCGGCAGGATGGCCTCCGGTACGAAGTCCTCCGGCGCGTCCGACAGGTAGACCGGCCCGCCCGAGAGGGCCTTGGACCGGGCCATCATCCGCCCCGCGTACCGGTCGCTGGAATGGAACATGTCGTGGTCGCACCAGACCAGTTGGCCGAGCCAGAGCGTGTTCGCGTACGACTGGAGCAGGTGCCGGCCGGCCGACGCCCGGTTGTTCTTTGAGTAGTCAATGCTGCACCGGCCCACGTTGCTGAAGCGGCACTGCAGGAAGTTGGCCGGGTTGTGCCAGTTGCAGTTGATGAGCGGCAGGCCGCGGGCATGGAGGGCTGCCTCAAACGCCTGCGAGTTCCGGGCGCACCGTTGGACGGCGTTATCGACGCGGCCGGCCAGCCGCTGGAGTTGGGCGGACTGGAAGTCGGTCTTGACGAAGTCGAATCCCGCCTCCTTCACCGAGCCCATGAACGCGTCATAGAAGGCCCGGGCGGAGGCCGCGTCGTTCCGGACGGTCAGGCCGGGCCGGCCCTCGACGGGTTCCAAGTGGGCCCGGAGACCCTCGGGCAGGTCGTTCTCGGCGGCGATGCCGTTGGCGAACCCCTTGAAATCGTGCCAGAGGCCCATCCATCGGACGCCGTCGGGCGAGCGGCGGGCCAGCAACGGCCCCCAGCCGCGCGGGAAGTTCTCGTTCGGTTGGAAACTCGTCATCGCGCCGCGCTGGACGGCCGTGTGCCCCATGTCAATCAGGACGTACCGGACAGGCACGGGGGACCCGGCCATGCGGTCCATGACGGCGAGGAGCTTCGCCTCGCTGATCTTCCCCCGGTACTGCTCCCAACTGCACCAGCCGAGGTAGCGGAAAACGCCGGCGTAGGGCTTCCGGCTCCGCAGCCGCGCGCCCCCTTCCATGGCTGGAATTTCCAGCGCGGCGGTCATGGCCCGATGGCACGCCCCGTACAGATCGTCGGCGCGCGCCCAGGCCACGACGGGGAGGTCGCCCGCCACGGGGGCCGTGCCGAAGGTCCCCACGCTGACAAGCAGGTTCCCGTCCAGGTCCGCGTGGAACCAGGACTGGCTGAGCGGCCCGTCCATGGCCGTCACCGCCAGGTAATCGCCGCCGCCCAGCCGCACAAGCAGGAACACGCCCCCGTCCTGGAGGCGGGCGATGGTCCCGGGCTCCGGTGTAAACGGGTGGGGGTAGGCTCGGTTACACATGTTCGGCCACATGCCCGGGCTGAAGTGGCTGAACAGGACGCCGCGATCGAAGGCCGGCAGCGAAAGCCGCAGCGTCCGCAGGACGCCCCATCGGCTGCCGGCCGGCCGGCCGGAGAAGTCCTCCAGGACCTCCCCCCCGGCACCCGGCGCCCCGGCGAGATCGGCCAAGTCCACGGTGCCGTGCACCTCCGGGTCCGGCTGGTGCTTGGACTTCGGCATGCGGGGCGGGGGGATGGCCCGGACCTTGGCGGGATCGGCCCCCACGAGGTGGGCCTCAGCCCAGTCGGCGTGGTCGCACGTCAGGCCATCGCCGGCGTTCGTGACGCGGAGGTCTAACTGCTTGACACCGGCCAGGTCGACCCGGACGGTCTTGGGGCCGTCGCCCAACCGCATCCGCCCGCTCTCCCACAACACCTTACCGTCGCCGAGGACTTGGAAGACGACGCTGGCCTTGGCGGCATCGGGCTTGCCGCGGACCTCGTCGTCGACGCCGACCCGTGCGGTGAAGGCCGCGGCGGCGCCGTCGAGGCGGAGGACAAAGCGGCCGGGGGCGTGGGTGCCGATGCCGCGATCGAACGCCTCCCCCGCAATCCGCAGGGGCGAGCCGCCCAGGGCCCGGTTCCGCTGGGTCTTGCCCCATCCGGACGCCGCCTTCGAGACGTCCAGCGTGTCGAGCCAGACCGTCTCTCCGGCGGTGCAGTTCAGGCAGGTCGGGGCGGCAAGCAGGGCCAGCAACACGATACACGGGAGACGGTTCATGGGCGTTGAGTTCCGGGGTGCGGGGTTACACCAAAGGAGCGAGAAGAAGGCAGTATACCCCTTTACACGGTGATAGTCAAGGCTGGACCGTCCGGTGTCCCAGCAACGTGATAATGTCCGGTTCGTTCAAAGTAGAATTGTCCTCTTTCCGGGCGGATTCCGGGAGGAGGACGGGGCATAAAGCTACGCATGAGCCGGAAGGAACGGGATCGGTTGAAGGTCATCGAACCGCTGACCGAGGGGCGGCTGACGCAGACCGACGCGGTGGTCGACGAAGTGATGTAGGTGGCGGGCCGGATGGCGTTTACCCTCGAGTGTTTCCGCCACGCGCGCAAGGCGGGGCCCGACGCCACGCTCCTCATCAACGATTACCGGACGGACCCGCCGTACGAGAAGGTCATCGAGGGGCTCGTGGGCGACCACGGCCGCCGCCTCTACGA
>Ga0272441_10012342_pt1 | contig 12500 bp, 11 predicted proteins | sample SSMProp6N_FD_193582 | JGI IMG/M metagenome (GOLD analysis project Ga0272441, IMG submission 193582) | Marine sediment archaeal communities from Little Sippewissett salt marsh, Falmouth, MA, United States - SSM-Prop-6N | ecosystem: Environmental > Aquatic > Marine > Wetlands > Sediment ...
CGCCGGTAATCCTGTCGGCGCTCCGGTGACCGTGCCGCAGAGCTATCAGGTAACTGTCGCGTCAGACGGGACTGTCAGCGAACCTACAGCATTGACAGCGGAACAGATAGGCCAGATCGAGGATATAGCCGCCGGAGCTTATGGTACTACAACTGAAGAAGTCGAAGAGGTCACAGTAGAAGAACCGGAACCGGACCCGAAAGACCTTGAAGAAGATAAGGTGAAAAAAGAGGAAGAAGAGCCTTGCGTTAGCCCGTCATGTTAAAAAAAGGGGAGAAAAAGATGAGATTTAGATCGATAGCAGCAATAACAGTAGTAATATTCATAGCCGGCACAATTATTTCTCCCGGCACTGTCTCAGCATGGGAAAAGGGCCACATGAAAGTTGTCCCCTCAGTAAAGTTTAATGAACAATACGACACTAACATCTTCTATGACAGGGACGACCCAAAGCATGACTGGATATCTATTCTCACTCCTGGCATATTCGGTCAGTTCGGCTTTGGCGCCAACGGCAAGCACAAGCTGACCGCTGATTACAAGGTTGATCTTGGCATGTTCGGCAAATACCACGACCAGAACTATGGCAACCAGGATGTTTTCGCGGGCGCTTTCCTGGATTTTGACGAGATCACGGTTGATGTAAATAACAGGTTCCAGTTCACTTCTTCCCGCGCGGGGACGGAATTCGAGCACAGAAACCTCCGTAAAATTGACACCCTGAACGCTGTCTTGGGTTGGCATTTCAATAAGATCGATTTCGACACTGGCTACCAGTTTTACATTGTAAATTACCTTAGCGATACCCTGGAGCAGCTTAACAGGTACGAAAATGCCGGTTGGATAACAGGTTATGTCCAGGTAGCGCCGAAGACAAAAGCGCTCCTCGAGTTCAACTACAGGAACCTGCAGTATCCGGACGCCAGCGGCAGGAATGGCAACGCTTACAGCGTCTGGGGCGGCGTAAAGGGTGAAATAACGGCTAAAGTTACCGGTATCGCCAAAGTGGGTTTGAAAGCCAAGGATTATAACAGTTCATCAAGCAATGACTATTTCGGCATTACGACGAATATAGCGCTTCTTTATGCCATGAACGACAGGACAGATTTTACGTTTTCTTACAACAGGGAACCTTACGAGTCGACGTATAACAACAATAACTTCTACACGGGTGATCATTTCCTGTTCAACGTTCTTTACAGGTTTGGTCATGGTTTTGTGGGGAAGTTTGACACAATGTATTTCCATAACTCATATCCATCACCCGGTGTCACCGAGGACAAGAAAAGAAGAGATAACGAGTGGGCGATAGGGCCCAGACTTGAGTACCACTGGAAGGAATACGCCATAGCGGGTATCGGTTACAGGTTCCACCAGAGAGAGTCGAACATCAGCTCCAGGCGCTACGACCAGCACGTCTTCAACGCCGACATCAAACTGATGTTCTAATTGTCATTCCGAGCGAGCGAGTGAAACGAGCGAGTCGAGGAATCTAAAATAAAACAAAGGCCGGGGGACCTAATCCCGCGGCCTTTTTGTTGAGATCTGGGGACATTTCCCGTGTGAGTTCACGATGCGACTGGAAGGGAAGTGTCCCCACCAAAGAAAACTAGATACAAGATACTAGATACCCAAATCGTCTGCGTGACGCGAAACTATTGACTTACAACACAAACATATATATAATACCCCTACCATGAAAACCCTGTTTACCTTTATTTTGTCATTTACTCTGGCTTTTTCAATAGCTTTCGCGGCAGAAAACTCCGAAAGGGGCAGATCCGACCAGAGCGGTTACCAGATAGGACCCGAGAACGTTTTGATCATAGATGTCTATTATGGCCGGGACAGAGAGCTTTCACGAAAAGCCCGGGTTTCGTCCAAAGGATATATAACGTTCCCTCTTTTGGGTGAAGTAGAGGTCAGCGGACTTACAGTGGCAGGGCTCGAAAGAAAACTTAGTCAAATGCTTGAAAAAGACTATCTGGTAAATCCGCAGGTATCTGTTTTTATAGAAGAATACAGCACTGTTTCCATTCTTGGACAAGTAGATAAGCCAGGCACTTATGAACTTAAAGGAACAGTTTCGGTAGTAGAGCTCATTTCATTAGCCGGAGGATTTACAAAGGTCGCCGACACCAATAACGTAAGAGTGATGAGGACGAATCCCGATGGATCAAAAAGCACGGTAAGAGTGAAGGTGAACGACATTATCAATAAGGGGAAAGAAGAAGACGATATAAGGCTGCAACCGGGAGACATAGTCACGGTAGCGGAGAGTTTCTTTTAAACCACATAGTGGATCAGATCCTTACTAGCGATTAAATCATGGAACCAAATAATCCTTTTTTTGAGCAAGAGTTGAATATTAGAGAGTATCTCCATGTCATCTATAGGAAAAGATGGCTTATATTGTCAATTACGGTGGTGCTGTGTACTTTGACCTTGATGCATTCTTTCATGATGAAACCTGTTTACCGGGCGACCACAAGGGTCTTGATACAAAGAGAGTCGCCGCGCGTTGTTAATATAGAGGAAGTTGCGCCGGCAGACTACGCTGCAAGGGAATATTATCAGACACAGATCAATATACTTGAAAGCCGCGCATTGGCGGAAAGGGTGAATAAGGCGGTAGGAGGATATACTCCATGGAGCGAGTGGTCTGGCCGTAGAGAAAAAGAATATTACGCCCGTATGAAAGATGATATCCGCGCGAAAGCTCTATTGAAGAGAGTCGAGATAAATCCTGTTCCAGGTACGCAGCTTGTCGAGATAGATATAGAAGATATTAAGCCCAAGCTTGCGACGACCTTAGCCAATCTCTGGGCGGAGAACTATATATCATACATTCTCGATACAAAATTCGACGCTTCTGAATATGCCTCCGGCTGGCTGCAGACAAAGATAGAAGAAGCGAGGAAAAAGCTGGAAGACTCAGAATCGCGCCTTCAGGAATATCGTGAAAAGAATAAGACGACAGTCGATCTTCTGGATAAAGAGACGACAGTCTTGCAGCGGCTATTGGAGAGAAAATCGGAACTTGAGGTGTCACTTTCGGAGAACCTTGAGTACTATAAGGAAAAGCATCCCGAGATAATCGGTATCAGATCTGAACTTGACTCGATAGACAAGAAGATCGAAACAGAGAAAGACAAGGCCCTACGGCTGAAAAACAATGAAATACAGTATAACATTCTCAAGAGAGAGGTGGATACAAACAGGGAAATATACGAGTCTCTCCTTATGCGCGTCGGTGAAACCGAGGTTATGGGTGAGCTGAGGACCACCAACATCAGGATAATAGACAAGGCTCTTGTTCCGAGAAGACCGGTCAAGCCCAGGAAAAAGCTTAATTTTATTATCGCTCTTTTCGTGGGAGTGTTCAGTGGAACTATACTGGCCTTTCTCTTCGAGAGTCTTGACCAGAGTATAAAGACACCGGAAGACATCAAGAATTACACAAAACTGCCTGCTCTCGCCTCTATAGCTCTGCCGCAGGAGGAGGAAGATAAACAAACTTCTCCGGAATTCATAACTGTTGAGAAACCCCATTCCACCATTTCCGAGTCCTATAGAAGTCTCAGGACGAGCATAATGTTCACAGCGGTCGAACACAGGAGAAAAACACTTCTTTTGACGAGTTCAGGCCCCAAAGAAGGCAAGACGACTAACGCGGTAAACCTGGCGATAGTCATGGCTCAGGCGGGGGAGAAGGTCATATTACTTGACGCCGATCTCCGGCAGCCGCGAATAGAAAAAGTATTCAACATCACCCCCGGCCGCGGTCTCACGGAAGTTCTTGCTGGAGGGGACGATCTTGATAATGTCATCCGCAAAACGGATATTCCTAACCTCGATATCATGCCCTGCGGATCTATACCGCCTAATCCCTCAGAACTTCTGGGTTCAGGCAAAATGGACGATTTGCTGAGGACCCTTCAGGAAAAGTACGATAGGATCATACTCGACACGCCTCCAGTCCTTGCTGTAACGGATTCAGTGGTACTTTCAGCTAAAATGGACGGGACAATATTGGTGGTGAAAGCAGGGGAAACCAACAGGAATGCCGTTCTTAAGACAAAAGAGATATTAGAAACGGTCAGTAAAAGTACAAGCCTGATAGGCGTTGTATTGAACATGGTAGAGTCTGGCCGGACGGGTGGATATTACTATTATTACCATTACTATGGTAAATACGGCAAATATGGAGATAAAACCGGGGGTAAAAAGAGCACACGAAGGAAAGAACAACCCTCCGACACCAATACATAAATTGTGAAATAAGCAGCAGGATAACTGCGGCGAGTTATCTTAGATGAAGCAATTATTTCTAAACCGCTCTCGCTCCGAGAATATTATCCTGTTCGGCCTTTTGTTTTTCGCCCCCCTTGCTCTCGGATCCGTCCACGTCTGGGCATACTGCGCAATGGCGATATTCTCGCTTTTTCTTTTTGATCTACATTTCTTATGCGTCAGTCATTACGAGAAGGCGCCAGTGCCTGATGAAGCGATCTCGATAACTAGAATAATAAAAATCCCGATCTCAATAGGCATGTTCTTAGTGCTTGGCGCGGTACTCTTCTATATCGTCCCCTTACCCGCAAATGTAATAAAAACCCTCAGTCCTGCAACGTATAACTTAAGACAAACATATATGTTGGACCCGTCTTTTTGGTCCCCCTTAAGTCTATACCCCAGGGCAACAATTACTTATCTTATCAAATTTCCAACATACATTATGATCTTTCTATTTGTCGTATCCAAAATAATCTGTTCGCCTTGTCGTTTAGAGGCCCCCGAAAAAAGTGAGGGCGACGAAGCAATTTCAATAAATGAACAACGAGCAAAACGGCATATAGACAAGCGAACCGGTAACTTCTTCATGCTTGGCGCTTTGACTAGCATTCTCGCTATTCTTTTCCACAGCCTTTGCGATTTTAATCTTCAGATACCTGCTAACGCGATCTATTTCACTGTTATGCTGGCAATAGTTACAGGATTAAGCTTTTCCGGGAATGAAATACAAAATACAAAATATGAAATACGAGATGTAATTAATTACAAATTCGTCAACAAACTAGTCAATGCTATCATCACCATTGGTTTTATTATCGCCCTTTTTGGCATACTACAAAAGCTAAGCTATAATGGCAAAATTTACTGGCTGATCACTAAAGACGGCGGACATTTCGGACCATACATAAATCGTGATCATTTTGCGGGTTATATGCAAATGTGCACATTTTTGGCAATTGCTAGTTTTATCGCTAAAATAGCAAATTCATCCTTTCCACACATAAAAAGATTTAAGGATAAAATAGTCTGGTTTTCTACAAAAGAAGCAAATACAACATTGATATATTTGTTTTTATCTGTTGTGATGGTGACGGCGCTGTTCATGTCAACTTCCAGGGGCGGCATCATGAGCTTTTGTGCCGCCTTATCGGTATTTTATTTTATATGTATAATCAGCGCTGAAAGAAAAAAGCGCAATCGTTTGTTGTTTGCATCAGTTTTGGTTATTATTCTTATAGTAATAATGATTATTTGGGTCGGTCCCGAAGAAACATTGAACCGGTTTGAAATATTAAATAAAATTGTAAGAACTATCATAAAAGAGCGAGCTGTATTAAGTGAACTTAGGCCCATTATGTGGGTGGACACCTGGACCCTCATCAAACATTTTCCCGTTACCGGGGTGGGGGCAGGGAATTATTCCTATGTATTTCCCATGTGTCGCACGTTTGCGACCGATTATGGGGTTTTACGCGAAGCACACAATGACTATTTACAGCTCATAGCGGAAATGGGCATCATTGGTTGGTCAGTTATTATATTTTTCTTTGGGTGGTATATTCGCAGATTTGGAGAATGTTTTAAACGACTGGGTGAATGGTAGAACGATATGATGCAAATATGGGGATTGTTCCTATCAAAGTTGTCAATCCGAAAGAGGGAGTGTAGCGAACGAATCGAGAAAACTAAATGAAAAACCGCACTATAAAAATAATACTCATTCTGTTCTCCATAATATTCGCGCTTCGAGTAATAACCATCTTTACCGCCGATCGCCTCTACAGTATGAGCATGGCTGTTGAAACGGGCAAGATTCCAGCGGATAGAGGGATTTTATTCTTAGGTGTTGCTACCAAACTTGACTCCACCAATGCCAAACTCTATTTTCAAAAATACGAGATTTTAAGAGGACTGTCCCCGAAGGGGACTGTCCCCGACGAAGAGCACAAAATTCAGAAGCAACAACTTCACCTCCTCAAAAAATGCATCGATCTCTGTCCTTCATGGGCTGCTTACCATATCTATTATGCCTTTACATTGAGAGCGTTGTCACCTAAACCCAATATAATTACAAGGGATATGATAGCGTCTGAGTTTAAGAAGGCATCCGACTTGAAACCTTATAGCCCGCTATATTGTAAAATATACGAAAGATATATAGAGCCGTTCTCCAGATAATCACCTATCATATATTATACTTGACTCTGATCTTTGGTCAGAGTATAATGTTCAAGTTTTGAACAAGCCATCTATCTCGTATTAATACCTTATATTTTATCTGTTCATTATCCGAACAAATGAACCAATCACAAAACTAATATGAAAAACATTGAAGAAACAAAGAAGCTTTTGGATCATATTCAGCAATGTCCGGAGGCTACCCAGCGCGAACTAATGGAGAAACTGAACATCAGCCTTGGAAAGGTCAATTTTCTCATACGGTCACTTACTGAAAAGGGTATTATTGAGCTTAAAAGGTTCAAAAACTCAAAAAAGAAGAGAGGTTATCTCTATCTTATAACCCCAGGTGGTATAGCGGAAAAATCAAGGATCACCAGGAACTTTTTGACTAAAAAGATAGATGAGTACGAAAAGCTGAAAGGTGAAATAGATTCGCTCAAGAAACAGCTGGAAGAGACAGAAGAGGACATTTATGCCTAAAATATTGTGTGTTGTCGGCGCCAGGCCCAACTTTATGAAACTTGCGCCGATCTATTTAAAACTCAAGCGGGATAATGATTTTAATCCTGTAATAGTACATACCGGACAGCATTATGATTACGAGATGTCACAGGTATTTTTTGAGGACCTGGAACTGCCGGAGCCGGATCATTTTCTGGATGTTGGTTCAGGTTCCCATGCCGAACAGACAGGCAGGATCATGATCGAGTTTGAAAAGGTCCTGTTAAAGGAGTTGCCGGACCTCGTCATGGTCTTCGGCGACGTGAATTCCACACTTTCCTGCAGCCTTGCGGCTAAAAAGCTAAATATACCTGTAGCGCATGTTGAGGCCGGTCTCAGGAGCTTTGACGAGACAATGCCCGAAGAGATAAACAGAAGATTGACGGATTCCATCTCGGATCTGCTATTCACGCCCTCCAGGGACGGAGACGATAACCTGATGAAGGAGGGGATCAGTAAAGAAAACACGTATTTTGTGGGGAATATCATGATAGATTCCCTGGTAAAGGTCCTTGGGAATATAGACGAAATGTATGAAAAAGAGATGCTCGTTAGACACGGACTGTCGGCCAAAGAGTATGCGCTTGTCACATTGCATAGGCCGTCTAATGTGGACCGCAAGGAAAACCTTATACGTATAATTGATTTCCTTGGGGGACTTTCAGGTGACTTGAAGATCCTGTTCCCCGTCCATCCAAGGACAAGCAAGAACATACAGGCCTTCGGCCTTGCTGAAACTGCAGGTAAAATCGATATTCTGGAACCCTTAAGATATAAGGAATTCATAGTTCTGCTCAAGAACGCGAAATTTGTTCTTACCGATTCCGGGGGAATACAGGAAGAAACAACTTATCTCGATGTCCCTTGCCTTACTTTGAGGAATAATACCGAGAGGCCTGTCACCCTGACCCAGGGCACGAACGAGCTTGTGGATATGGATAACATCGGCGGCAAGGTAAAACTTATACTCGAGGGACGGTGGAAACGGACCCGGATCCCAGAGTTTTGGGACGGCGGGGTCTCCGGCAGGATCTGTTCGGTCCTGAACGATAAATGGGGGGCGGGAGCGGCATCTATTTCCAATGTTTGCCAATAAAGGAGTTGAAGACGTGAAGAAGATGTCTATGCCGGAGAGCAAAATACAAGACAAAGATCTTTTTGTAAGCGGGACATTGCATGTAGGAGGGCCGAATATCGGTGACCGGGAGCGTTTCCACCGGTATGTGGACGAGATCTTCGAGCGCCGCTGGCTTACCAACCGCGGCAGATTTGTGCAGGAGCTTGAGTGGAAATTGGCGGAGTACTTGGGGGTAAGGCATTGCATCTCGATGTGTAACGGGACTGTTGCCCTGGAGATCGCCATACGCGCGCTTGGGCTGACAGGCGAGGTTATTATCCCTTCATTCACGTTCATAGCGACGGCGCATTCACTGCAGTGGCAGGAGATCATTCCTGTCTTCTGTGATATAGAGCGGGAGAGTTACGACCTGGACCCTCGTCAGATCGAACGCCACATTACCCCAAAGACGACCGGCATTATCGGAGTGCATTTGTACAGCCAGCCGTGTAATATTGAAGCCATCCGATCAATGGCGGATAAACACGGCCTGAGGCTTTTATTCGATGCTGCGCATGCGTTCGGCTGTTCATACAAGGGGCGGATGATAGGCAATTTCGGAGATTGCGAAATATTGAGCTTCCACGCTACAAAGGTCTTCAACACCTTCGAGGGAGGAGCTATCGTGACAAATGACGATAAGCTGGCCGAAAAGATACGGCTTATGCAGAACTTCGGATTTTCCGGAAAAAGAACCGACGACGTTATTTATATCGGGACTAACGGTAAAATGAGCGAGGTCTGCGCCGCGATGGGATTGGTGAACCTGGATCATCTGGAAGAGTTCATGGAGATTAATAAGAGGAATTATTTTATCTACAAAATGCTTCTGGAAGGGATAAAAGGGCTTCGTATGATCGAATTCGATGAGGCCGAAAAATGTAATTGGCAATATGTCGTGCTGGAAATAGGGGATGAATATCCGTCAAGCCGCGACGAGCTCATTGAAAAACTGCATTCGAAAAGCGTGAGAGCCCGACGTTACTTCTGGCCGGGGTGTCATAAGATGGAACCGTACCGTTCTCTGCAGCCGAATGCCGGCATGATGCTGCCCGTAACGGAACAGGTCGCCGAACGCATAGTGGTGCTTCCCACGGGAACCGCGGTGGGTGAGAAAGAAATAAGGGAGATAGCGGGTATTATCAGGCACCCGGGACAGTGAGCGATAGTTATGAAGATAGCTATAATGCAACCCTATTTTTTACCTTACATAGGATATTTTCAGTTGATTAACGCAGTTGATAAATTTATTGTATTAGATGACGTATGTTTTATCAATAAAGGTTGGATAAACAGAAATAGAATTCTCATCAAAGAAAGGCCCTACTTATTTACAGTTCCGCTAAATGAAGCCAGTCAGAACAGATTGATTAAGGATATTGAGATATTCGATGATGGAAAATGGAGAAAAAAGCTTATAAGGTCTATAGAGCTCAATTATACCAGAGCCCCCTTTTTTAATGAAGCATTTCCACTAGTAAAGAAAATTATTTTACAGAATAACAAATCAATTTCAAACTTTATTCTAAAAAGCATTTTAGCAATAAACAGTTTTCTAGAAATCAAGACCAGCATAGTGGGAAGTTCATCTATATATAATAACCACCATTTTAAGGGTGAGGACAGGATACTGGATATATGCAAAAAGGAGAAAGCATCGGAATATGTGAATCTTATCGGTGGTTTGGATTTGTATTCGAAAGTTAAATTTAATAAAGAGAAAATCAAAATCCATTTCCTTAGATCTAAATCAATATATTATAAGCAGTTTCTCAATGATTTTATACCATCATTATCGATAATTGATGTAATGATGTTTAATATAAAAGAGGACATTAAGAAGATGCTCAAATTATACGATTTGGAGTAAAACATGAAGAATACCCTGGACAAACATGTTGTTGCGTATGAGGGCCTAAGTCTTTACGATTTTGACAACAATATTATGCTTAACTGGTATCCTAAGAGGGTCCTGGAACTGGCACAGGGTGCCAAGTCCATCCTGGAGCTAGGAATAGGCCACGGGATAACCACGGATATCTTCTCAAAACATTTTGAAAGGCATGTTGTTTTAGATGCGTCGCCAGCCGTTATACAGAATTTTAGAAAAAAATTTCCCAATTGCAGTGCACAAATTATTGAAACGTATTTTGAGAATTTTATGAGTAATGAAAAGTTTGATGTTATTGTTATGGGATTTGTTTTAGAACATGTTGATAATCCCACATCAATCATAACTATTTACAAAAAATTCTTATCTCCCCAGGGAAAATTATTTATTACCGTTCCAAATGCCGAAGCGTTAAATAGAAAACTTGGAAATATTGCAGGTCTCTTACCTGATATGCAAATATTGTCAGAGAACGATGTCATGCTCGGGCATAAACGCTACTATACTGTTGCGTCTTTGAAAGAACAAATAAAAAATGCTGGATATTATGTAGAAAGAATAGAGGGCATATATTTAAAACCATTTACTACTAACCAAATTATGTCTTTGAATTTTGAACCTAAAATACTTCACGCACTTTGTGTTGTAGGGGTTGATTATCCCGAGTTATGTGTTGGAATGCTGGCGCAGATAAAGAAAGCTTAGTAAATAGGTAATATATATTTTTGCGGACAAGTATTTCCACTACAACGTTTTATTTCTACAAATGCTGCAAGGAAAGCAATGAATAACAAAGTTAATGTTTTGATATTCCCAGCGGGAGCAGAACTCGCATTAGAAATTTATTACTCTTTAAGATTTAATTTGCATGTCGAAGTTTTTGGTGCCTCAGGCAAGTCTGATCATGCAAAATATGTTTACGATAAAAATCATTACTTTGAGGGCAATTATTACATAAATGCACCAGATTTTGTTGAAAAATTTAATCAATTAATTGATAGGGGTAACATTCATTTCATTATCCCAACTCACGATACGGTAGCTTTATTTTTAGCCCAACACAGAGAGAAGATAAATGCGATAATTGTAACATCATCTTATCAGGCAGCATGCATTGCTCGAGAGAAAAAATTGACATATAGTCTTTTTAATGAATATAGTTTCTGCCCAAAAGTTTATGAATATCCATTTAGTGAAGCCATTTATCCAGTATTTTTAAAACCAAATATTGGGCAGGGGGCAAAAGAGACGTGTGTGGTAAGTAGTAAAGAAGAGTTGTTCTCAATTACAAACCAGAAATCCGGGCTTATTGCATGCGAATATCTTCCCGGAGAAGAACTAAGTGTGGATTGTTTTTCTAATAGAAATAGGGACCTATTATTCGTAGGCCCACGAACTCGTGAACGAGTACAAATGGGGATATCTTTCCACTCCTCGCCTGTTCAGTTAACATCTGAAATAAGATTTATTGCTGATACAATTAATAAGATGGTAAATATTAGAGGAGCTTGGTTTTTTCAGATTAAAAAAGATCAAAATGGCATATTTAAATTGATAGAATTCGCAGTGCGGCAGGCAACCACAATGGGCTTATACAGACAGCTCGGTGTTAATTTTGCACTTTTAAGTATATTTGACGCCATGAACATGGATGTTAAAATTCTTAAAAATAATATTGAAATAGAATTGGATAGATCCTTAATGAGTCGATATAAGCTTCAATTAGAATATGACAATGTTTATATAGATTTTGATGATACTATAGTAATAAATGACAAGGTGAATGGGGAAGCGATACGGTACTTATACGCATGCAAAAATAACAATATTAAAATACATTTACTAACCAAACATAAGCTTGATTTAGATCAAAGTTTAAGTAAGTATTGTCTCTCAAAAACATTATTTGACGAGATTATTTTAATTGGAGAACATGAAGATAAAACGAAATATATTAACCCCAGCAAGTCTATATTTATCGATAATTATTTTTTTGATCGCGAAAAAGTAAGCAGAACGCTAAATGTGCCTGTTTTTGATGTGGATGCTATCGAATGTTTGTGACGGGGGCGGGGGATATTAAATATTTTTATGGAAAAGTTGGTAAAGATATTTATTCTAGTACAACGTTGTAGTAGAAGTTGACAATAGCATTTTCCTATTTTATCAGAAAAGTGGATAAGGCGAATATTTTTTGGACTAGTATTTCGATAAGTCAGTGACAAGACATGTTAAAAATATGCCATGTATTACATGATAGCAAATTTATAGATCATACTTTTGATCTCTTTCAATCCAAGCTTTTTGCGAATAAAGCGGTTTTTCTTGGTAGTGAAAAAAGCTACCGGGGAAAGTACGTAGATTCCATATATTTTGCTGGCTACGTAAAGCGTGGGGTGAATAACTTTCTTAAAATATGTTCCGGATACGACGTGGTCATATTTCATTGCCTTGATTATTATAAATCGATGATCGCCAATCGGCTGCCAAAAAAGCTTAAAAAAGTATGGTTTT
>Ga0272441_10012343_pt1 | contig 12500 bp, 6 predicted proteins | sample SSMProp6N_FD_193582 | JGI IMG/M metagenome (GOLD analysis project Ga0272441, IMG submission 193582) | Marine sediment archaeal communities from Little Sippewissett salt marsh, Falmouth, MA, United States - SSM-Prop-6N | ecosystem: Environmental > Aquatic > Marine > Wetlands > Sediment ...
GCCGCCCAGGGCGGCCAGCAGGAAGAGCGTCCAGGTGCCCAGCGGCTGCAGCCACACGCGCCACGGCACGATGCCGTCGCGCGTGGACTCGTAGAAGCCGGTGACCGCCTGATTGTCCTGCGGCACCCACAGCTCGGGCAGGAACTCGTCGATCTCGTCGAGGCTGTCGTAGTAGCGCGGGACGGTGATGAACGCCAGCAGGTTGCGCGTGAAGAAGCGCCCGGACATGGCCACGCTGAGCACCAGCACCGCGTAGACCGTGAGCAGCTCGCCGCGCGACAGCTCCCAGCCGCGCCGCAGCCGGCGCAGCACCGGGTTCACGCTCGCGAGCAGCAGCAGGCACATCACCGCCGGCACCGGCGGCACGCTGCTCTCGATCTCGCCGGCGTTGTACACCAGCGCGACCTGCTGCACCACCAGGCCCATCAGCACCGCGAGCACCAGCGCGATGATCAGCGCGCGCGCGCTGGGCAGGCGCGGGCGGACCTGCTCCGGAGCATCGTGCGCCCGGGTTGTCGCTCGCTCGACCGTCACGTGATCCCTCGCGCGCTACGGCAGGTGGTCCCGAGCCGTGGCGCTGTTCGCCGTGGCGTGCGCGCGGACCTTGCCGGCCGCACGCCGCCTCACCTGCGGCGCAGGAGGTGCGTGGGACCGGATGGCGCAACACTCCGGCCGAGACCGCGGCGCTGCGTCGTGCACGCCGCCGCGAACGGAGGCGATGCGTTCATGTCCGGACCACAGCTCAGGGCCGCAGGCGCAGCGGTGCCCATCCCCACGCAGGCCGACGCCGACCCGTCGGACGGCCTGCCGCCGGGCCAGGAGGCCGAGCTGCGCGCGTGCGCGCTGGCCATCGAGGCCGACGGGCAGCGCCTGTGCGTGGTCACCTGCGACACGCTCGTGATCCCACCCGATGTGCTCGACGCCGCGGTCGCGGAGATCAGCGCCCGCACGGGCGTCCCGTTCACGCACCTGCTGATGTGCGCCACGCACACCCACCACGGGGGCGCCACCCTCGACATCCTCGGCGCCACGCGCGACGTGGCGTTCTGCGCGCGCCTGCAGGACGCCCTCATCGGCGCGGCGGTCGAGGCGTGCGCGGCGTTGGATGGCGCGCAGGCGGACGCCGAGTTGCTCTTCGGGCAGAGCCAGGAGGCGACGGTGGGCGTCAACAGCCGCTACCTGCTGCGCGACGGCACCATCGCGTGGTACAACTACCCGTGGGAGGACGTGGTGCGGCCCACCGGTCCGTGCGATCCCGACCTGCCGGTGCTGGCGCTGCGCGGGCCCGGCGGGCTGATCGGCATGCTGTTCAACCACTCGTCGCACAACATCGGCACGCTGGTGAAGGGCGCGCGCTCGCCCGGCTTCTACGGCCTGGCCGCGCAGGAGCTGGAGTGCCGCCACGGCGTGGTGACGCTGTTCCTGCCGGGGGCCTTCGGCTCGACGCACAACACCGGCGAGTTCGGCTCGAACGAGAACATCCACGCCATCTCCGGGGCCGAGTGCGTGCACCGCGTGGTCGAGGCGGTCGAGGAGGGCCTGGGCTTCGCCGAGCCGGCCCCCATCGCTCCCGTGCGCGTGCTCAAGCGTGAGTTCGGCTACCGCATGCGCGCGTTCGACGAGGCGGCCGAGGAGGCGGCGGTGCGCTCCTGGAGCGAGACCTATGCGCCCGGCGACCCGGAGGGCACGCAACGGGTGTTCCGCGAGATGCGCGCGCAGATGGCTCCCGTGCAGGGCGACGAGCGCCGCACGTGGCTGCAGGTCATCAGGCTGGGTGAGGTCGCGCTGGCCTGCGTGCCGGCGGAGCTGTTCGCGCGGCTCGGGCTGGCGATCCGCCGGCGCTCGCCCTTCCGGCACACCTACGTGATCGGCCTCGCCAACGGCACCATCGGCTACGTGGGCGATCGCGCCGCCTACGATCTGGGCGGCTACCAGCTCTGGGCCGGGCTGCACAGCCCGTCCGCGCCCGGCACCGGCGAGGCCATGGTCGAGCAGGCGCTGGCGATGCTGCGCGAAGTCCACGAGGACTGAGCCCGGGGAGGTGCCGGGCGCCCGGGCGCGCAACCGACTCACGGACGCACCTGACCGGCAGGAGGTCGATGGCATGAGGCGTTCGGCGATGGGGCTCGCGGCTGTGGTGTTGATCGTGGCGACAGTCTCCATTCTGGTGGTGAGCACCGTGCTGGCACAGCAGGCCGACAACCAGCTCACGCTCGAACAGCTTCGCGACATGCGCCGCGAGCTGGCCCACGCCCCGCGCGGCATCATCGCCAACAACGATGGCTGCGACTGCCTCTACTTCCCGGGCGACCGCGAGGTGACGGTGCCGGGCTTCCTCGACCTGCGCACCACCGCGCTCGCGGACTCGCAGGTGGGCACCATCGCCTACTGTACCATCAGCTCGGGCTTCAGCTTCTTCACGCACAACACGCAGGTGGGCACACTGCTCACGCGCCAGCCGGGCGACTACGGCCTGCTGCCGACCACGCGCAACATCTCGCAGGACCTCATCGACCTGGGCTCGGACTGCCTGCAAAGCGTGGTCGAGTTCGCGCACGCGAGCGGCATGGAAGCGTTCTGGTCGATGCGCATGAACGACACCCACGATGTCGCCTGGCGGCCCGACAAGCCCTACCTGCTCTACCCGCCGCTCAAGGAGGAGCACCCGGAGTGGCTGGTGAGCGACCCGGTGCATGGCACCGCAGTGGGGCGCTGGAGTTCGGTGAACTACGCGCTGCCCGAGATCCGCGATCTGGCCTTCGGCTTCATCGACGAGGTGTGCCGCAACTACGACGTGGACGGGATCGAGCTGGACTTCTTCCGGCACATGTGCTACTTCGCGAGCGTCGCCGAAGGGGGCGTCGCCACCGACGAAGAGCGCGAGATGATGACCGACCTGATCCGGCGGGTGCGCGCCATGACCGAGGAGGTGGGCATGCAGCGCGGGCGGCCGATCCTGGTCAGCGTGCGCGTGGCCGACTCGGTGGAGTTCGACCGCGGTATGGGCCTCGACATCGAGCGCTGGCTCGAGGAGGGCCTGGTGGACATCCTCATCACCACCGGCTACTTCACGCTCAACCCGTGGGAGTACAGCGTCGAGCTGGGGCATCGCTACGACGTGCCGGTCTACCCGTGCCTGAGCGACTCGCGCGTGCGCGGCGAGACGCGCTTCCGGCGGGCGTCGGTGGGGGGCTACCGCGGGCGGGCGATGAACGCGTGGGCCGCGGGTGCGGACGGCATCCACACCTTCAACCTGTTCAGCCCGACCTCCGCCATCTTCCGCGAGGTGGGCGATCCGCAGGCGATGGCGGGCCTCGACAAGCTCTACTTCGCGACCGTGCGCGACGGCAGCGCCAACTCGTGGCTGGTCGGCGGCGAGCAGCACCGGAACGTCCCGCTCCTGACCCCGCTGCATCCGGTGAGCATCGGGCCGGACGAGCCGCTGGCGATCGACATGCGTGTCGGCGAGGACTTCGCGGCGACGGACGCCGAGCCCACGGTGACGCTGCACCTCGAGCTGCCGGGGGTGACGCGCGCCGGGCAGGTGCGGGTGACGCTCAACGGCCGCGAGCTGGACGAGGCCACCGTCGCCGACGGCTGGATCGACTTCCCGGTGCAGGCGGACTGGCTGGTGCGCGGCGCCAACCGCGTTGAGGTCGCGCTCGTGGCCGAGGAGCTGCCCGGCGCCGACGAGTGGACCATCGTCTGGGAGGGCGACGACACGCCCCAGGCGCCGTGGTACCGCGACCCGGGCTCGGAGCGCACCAGCCAGGAGCTGGCCGACGGCGCGCTCTTCATCGCCGACCGCGGCACGGTCTCCGGCGACTACCACTACTACCGCTACGCGTGGGGGGCCACGCCCGAGGAGCCGGTGGTCATCGAGGCGCGCGCGAAGGCGCTCTCCGGCGGCAGCTACGTCATCTTCGGCAACGGCCAGGCGCAGGAGCGGCTGGGCCTGTTCCCCGACCGCATCCAGCTCTGGAGCGACAACTCCATCCGCTGGGAGATGGACACCACCGACGACTTCCACACTTACCGCATCGAGACTGAGGGCGAGGACCTGCGGGTCTACGTCGATGGCGAGCTGCGCATCGACGCGCCCGGGCACTACGCCAACCGCCCCGGCTTCAGGCAGCTTGCCTTCGGCGCGGCCAACAGCACCGACGTCGGCGAGGCCTGGTGGCAGTCCGTGCGGGCGCGCCTCGCGAGTCAGAGCTGCCGCGACGTGGTCGTGAGCGTGGACTATCCGTAGGGCGATCGGGCCGGCCGCCGCGCATGCACCGTCCCGGAGAGCGGAGACGGCGGACGTGCCATTGCCGTGTGCCGTGCCGGCCGCGCCGACAGAGCATCGCATGGTCCGTGGCACGGGCGTCCTCGCCCGTGCGCCGTGCCGTTCGGGGCGCCTGCGTGTGCGACCCAGCGCTACCCCCCGTGCAGGCTCTCGAGCAGGCCGACCGCGGTGTCCACAATCTCCTCGCCGAAGCCCGGCGTGTACGAGCTTGACTCGGGCTCGTAGGCGCCCTCCTCGAAGGCGCGGGCGGTCGGGATGTAGCCCACCGAATCGTTGCCCAGCTCCACCACCAGGGTCTGCCCGAAGGGCGAGCGCTGCTTGATCGCCAGGCCCAGCTCGACGAAGAACTCGCCCGGCGCGCTCGCCACGCCCAGGTCGCCGATGCGCAGCGCCTGCACCACGGTGTCGCGCGGCTCGGGCGGGTCCTCGGCCATGCGCCGCACGCGGCGCGCGAACGAGCGCTCGCCCATGAGCACCGGCTTGCCCTCGGCGACGCGGGCCTCGATCTCGTCGGCGCGCGCCACATCGTCCTCGGTGGGCGCCGGGCGCGGCTGCAGCGTCAGCTCAGCCAGCGCCGAGCCGATGAGCACGTCATCGGTGAAGCTCGCCTCGTTGCGCCCCCACAGCGCGGCGGCGGCGACCACGCCGGCCACGCGCTCGGCGTGCTGGTAGTGATCGTTCGCCGGCCGTGCGTTGGCCAGCACATCAAGGTTGTTGATGTCGCCCGAGGCGCCGTTGGCGAGCGCGGCCACGAAGCTGCCGCCGACCATGCGCTGGATCATCCCCGAGAAGAAGCCGTAGTAGTCGGCGGAGATGGCGTGGTGGTCGTCGGGGATGCCGACGTAGTGCAGGGCGTAGTTGGCCAGCAGGCCGAGGGTGCCGCCGTCGGCGCGGCGCAGTTCCATGACGCCCACCTCCGGATCGACCGGACCGGCGGCCTCGACCACGTCGGGGTTGCCCAGCCCCGGGTTGGTCTGCACGGTGCCGTCCTTCATGCGATAGCGGCGGTTGAACACCACGCGGCTCTCGCTCCCGTGCCCCCAGCCCACCAGCGCGGGCTCGCGCCGGTCCCAGGCGATGCGCACCCCGTCGGCGATGCGCCCGACCACGAACTGCGTGTAGTCGTCATCGCCGGTGTGCGGGCCGGTGTGCGTGTGGGTGCACGAGACCATCACCTGGTCGGCGCGCAGGCCGGTGGTCTCGGCGATGCGCTCCTTGGCCTGGTCGATGTACTGGCGCTGCAGGCCGATGAGATCGCAGACGGCGATGGCGACCGCACCGGTGTCGGACTCGAGCGCGAAGCTGCGCACGAGGAGCGGATCGTGCACGGTGGTGGCGGTGCGGGCCTCGAAATAGCCCCTCATCCCGATCCCCAGCGGCGGGGTCACGTCCACCTGCGAGACGCCTGCGGTCAGCATTGCGGTCACTCCCTAGACTGCGTGGCTCGTGGTCAGGTGTGCTTCCGCCCGGGGCGCGCGTGGACCTGCGCGGGGGCGAACGGCCTCCTCACCCCCTCCGGCTGCTTCGCAGCCTCCTCCCCCTCTCCCTGGCGCGCCTGCGGCGCGCAAGCGGGAGAGGGGGGAACGGCACGACATGTGTGTGGCCTCACTCCTCGCCCGGGACCGGCGGCGCGGGCGGCAGCGAGGAGCCGACGTGGTCACCCAGCGGGATGCCGCAGGGCGCGTCGGACAGCACGTACGAGAGCGCGTCGGCGAAGTCCTCGATGTCGAACGCCGGGCTGCCCTCGCGCGGGCGGAAGTCGCCGTGCTCCGGGTCCACGAACATCGGGTCGGCGACGCGGTCGAAGCTGCCGCCCTCGTACTCGCGCAGCACCGGGCGCAGGGCGTTCCAGTAGAGGTTGCCCTCGACCTGCCGGGCGGCGCTGCCGCGCGCGAGGGCGATGGCCGGTTGCGCGGGATCGGCGCCGACGATGATGTTGCGCAGGATCATCAGACGCGCGCCGACGTTGGCGTCGATGGGCGTGTCGCCGTTGCCCACGATGGTGTTGTACGCGATCCACACTTCGTGTGGCGGCTCGTAGGATGGCTCGAAGTTGTAGGGGTAGTCCGCCTCTTGCCCGCCGGGCCACGACGCCGCGTGGATGCCGCGGCCGCGGTTGCTGTAGATCAGGTTGTTGATCACGAAGTGGCTGGGGCTGTGCAGGCGGATGCCGTGGCCGTTGTCGTGGATCCAGTTGCCCACGATCACGTTGCGGGCGCCGTAGCGCGTGGTGATGGCGTGGCCGGTGTTGTTGTAGAAGTGGTTGCCGCAGATGATCTGGTCGGTGCCCTTGGTGTGCACCCCGTCCTTCCAGTTGTCGTGGAAGGTATTGCCCTCGATGATGTGGTAGCCCGGCGGTGCGGTCGGGTAGGAGCCGCCGCCGCTCTGCACGCCGTAGTAGCAGCCGGAGATGTCGTTGCCGCGGACGGTGATGCGCCAGTTGTAGCGCTGGCAGGCGAAGTTGATGCCTACGGCGCCGTGGTTGAGCTGGATGGTGTTGCCCTCGAAGAGCAGGTTCTGGCTGCCCGGGCCCTGGACGCTGATGGCGTTGCCGCCGCCGGATTCGCTGCGGATGGCCACGCAGTTGATCACTGCGGAACTGCGGCAGTACGGTCCGAACATCAGGACGATGCGCGGGATCTCCAGGAAACGGAGGTCGCGGATCTCGACATGCGCGCAGCGCTCGAAGACCAGGCGGCTGCCAAGAATGACGGCGCCCTGCGGGGTCGCGGGCCGGATGACGATAGGATGGTCGGGCGTGCCCGAACACTCGACGGTATCCTGGTAGAAGTCGTACTCACCGTCGGCCAGCACGATCTCATCGCCGGGCATGGCGTGCGCCGCCGCGTCGGAGATCAGGCCGAAGGGCGCCGCCTCGCTGCCGTCGCCGCCCTCGGCGCCGGGCGCGACGTGCAGTGTGCGACCCACCGACTCTCCGGGCGACTCGTAGGCGCCGATGCTGGCCATCGGCCCCCACGGGCGGCCGCTGCCATCGGCGTCGGTGCGCACCTCGACCGCCTCGGCGGCGTGCACGGCCGGGCTGTCGGGCGCGAGGTGGAAGTCGCCCTGGGCGGGGTTGGCGAAGCGCGGGTCGCCGATGATGGCGCCCTGGCCGGCCAGCGCTGCCGGGATCTCGTGGCTGAACAGGTTGCGGAACAGGTCGAGCGTGCCCGCGCCGGCGATGATCTCACCGGGCTTGGCGAGGATGTTGTGGCGCGCCTCGACCGCCGCGCCCTCGGCGACGTCCAGCAGCGCGCCCGCGTCCTGCTCTGAGTAGAGCGTGTTGTGCAGCAGCACCGCCCGCCCACCGGTCACCGCGACCGCTGGCCCGCCGGCGTTGGCGATCACGTTGCTGTGCAGCGCGACGCCGTCGCCGCTGAGCGTGGCCGCAACGGCATCGCGTTCGAAGCGGTTCGCGACCAGCAGCGTCGGTCCGGCGCTCACGCGCGCGCCCGCCGTGGTATTGCCCAGGAACTGGTTGTAGCGCGCGGTCACGCCCGAGGCGGCGATGTCGAGGCCGATGATGTTCGCCTCGAAGCGGTTCGCGCTGGCGACGTTGGTCTCGTCGGTGACACCGTCCGCGGCCGTGAAGGCGATGCCGGTCTCGCAGCCGAGCACCTGGTTGTGGTCGAGGCGGTTGCCGGTGACGCCCGGGCCGACGCGCACGCGGATGCCGGTGCGGTCCTGGCCCTCCTGACCGCGCAGATCGATGATGTTGTCACTGAGCAGCGTGTTCGCGCAGTCGTCGGCAGCGATCTCGATGCCCGCGTGGCCGTCGCCGACGCTGAGGATGCGGCACTGCTCGACCTGACAGCCGGTGGCGCCCTCCTCGAAGATGATCCCGCTGCCCTCGGCGCGGATGTCCAGCCCGCGGATGTAGATCCCGGGCCGCCGGACGGTGATTGAGCCCTCGACGATCACGTCGTACTGGCGGGCGGGGTAGATCCAGAAGCGCCCGCGGTGGATGACCACGTCCTCGCGATAGACGCCGGGCTCGAGGAAGACCTGGCCCCACTCGGCGTCATGCTTCTCGACCATCTCCTGGATGCTCGAGTAGGGGCGCTCGCGCGTGCCGTCGCCGCCTTCGGGCGCGCCGGAGCGCACGAACACGTCGCGGTTGGGCAGCAGCTCCTGGGCGCTCGCGACGGTGGTCACGAGCACGAGCAGGGCGAGCGCGGCGGCGGTCCACAGGTGCATGGCTGACCAACTCCTGGGGCGGTCGGGTGTCTACTGCTCGGCGAACATCGCCTCGATGGTGGCAACGGCCCGGTCCACGATGACCTGCCCGCCCGCGGGGGCAACGCGGCAGCTTGCCGGCACGGCGCCGTAGCTGCAGCCGCTGGCGGCGCGCTCGGTGGGCAGGTAGCTGCCGCCGCCGGCGAGCTGCACCACGAAGGTCTGCAGTGCGGCGCTGCGCCCCTTGATGCGGTCGCCGAAGTCGAGGTAGTACTCGAAGGGTGCGGTCACGAAGGCCACGTCGCCCAGCCGCACCACGTTCATCTCGACCGGGACGCTGGGCAGCGGCTGCTCGTAGCGGTCCGCCGCCCGCCGGCACCACGCCAGGCGCGAGCGCAGCGAGGTGTACTGCGCGCCCAGCGGGTCGGGGGCGTCGAGGGCATCGAGCTGCGCCTGCAGATCGGCGATCTGCTCCTGCAGGGCGGCGTACTCCTCGTCGGTCACGTCCCAGTGCGGCAGGTCCAGCGTGCGGTGCTCGTGCTTGAGGACGACGGTGTCGTGCAGATCGGTGCGCACGGCGGGCTCGGCGTCATCGACGGCGTCGGCAATGCGCCGCGCGATGTCGCGCCGCAGCGCCAGGTTGCTGCGCCGGCTGCGGCCCTCACCGTACTTGAGCATGAGCATGCGCTCCTCGGCGCGGTCCTGGATCATCCGGTGCGGCGTCTGGTCACCGGCGGCGGAGCACTGGGGCAGGATGAACAGGTCGGCGCCACGCCGCCGGCGGATCTCCTCGCGAGTGTCGTGCCAGTAGTCGGCGGAGACGAAGTCCTGGCCGCCCTCGCTGGCCTGTGACGGAGAGGCGACGTTGACCACCATCCCGGTCAGGTTGCGCTCGGCGTCATAGGTGAACAGCAGGTTGACGCCGTGGTCCACGTGGCCCTCGATGTGCGAGAAGTCCGGCTCGGCGGTGCTGCCGTACATGACCGCGCGGTCGTCGAAGTAGCGCACCCGGCGGTTCTCGCCCACCACCGCGTAGGAGTAGCCCCAGCCCAGGTGGCCCTCGGTGCGGCTGTGCCACGCCTCGCAGGCCGCCGACACGAGGGCCTCGACCAGCAGGGCGCCGTACTCGGCGGTGCTCATGTAGTCGGGGTAGCGGGCGAGGATGTCCGCCATGTAGTCCTGGTCCTTCTGCAGCCCCAGGGAGCCGCTGGCGAAGGGCGCGGTGTGCGTGTGTGTCGCGCTGACGACGAGCTTGCGCGCGTCGAACTCCGGCAGCCGCTCGGACAGCAGTTCGCGACTGCGGCCGATGATCTCGTCATCGGCGGCACAGGCATCGAGCGAGACCAGGATCGCCTGGTCGGCGTCGCTCTCGATCGCCAGCGCGGTCAGAGTCAGCGGGTCCTGCACGCGCGTGGCGATGCGCAGGTTGAACAGGCCTCGCAGAGAGACCGGACGGTCGGGGGTGATGTCGCGCGTTGCCCAGCCGATGGTGGTGCGTGCGCTCATGGCAGGTCTCCTCGCAGAAAGGCTCGTCTTTCGCGGCGGGTGATCGGTTCGCCGCCGGCGGACGCGTACCCTTGCCGGCGGTGGTGCGGCTCCTGCGTACGAGGTCACGGGCGGCGCGCGGGCGAACGAAGCCGCCGGCGCGAGGTCGCGATCACAGGCATCAGGGAGCTACCATGCCCAGCCAGTGGCAGGCCGTCCTCAACGACCCGTCCGGCGTCTTCGCCATGCGAGGCCGCGACATCATCACCGCCGAGGAGCACTTCGGCATCAAGGGCTTCATGCTCACCTGCTCGGTGCCGCATCGCGACGCGCTGTCGGTGCGCGGACTGTGGGCGCCGCCGTGGGCGAGTACCGACTTCCTGCTCGAGATCCGTCTCGACGGCGAGATCGTGCCCACGAGCGACTTCCTGTGGAATGGCAACGAGTGCGGGCGCCGCGGCCGCCTGGGTGAGCTGGAGGTCGAGAGCAGCCTGGTGGTGCCCATGGACCGGCGCGCGGTGCTGCTGGAGTTTTCGGTCACCAACACCGGGGCCGCGCCTGCGACCGTGCCGGTGCAGCTCGTGGTGCGCGGGGGCGTGGACTGCGTGAGCTTCTGGGAGTTTTCCGGGCCCGGCAGCTCCGAGGCGGCGCTGCCCTGGGCAGAACGCGCGCTGGGCTGGGTGCTCGATCCGGACGATGCCGGGCTGCTGCGCAAGCGCAAGCCCGATGGCGCGATCGCGGTGGGCACGGACCTGCCCATGGAGCGCTGGGAGACGCTGTGCGGCCACTGGGAGGGCACGCTCACGCTGCAGCCGGGCGAGTCGCGGACCGGCCACGTCGCCATGGCGCTGGGGCCCGCGGAGGTGGCAGACGATGACTGCCGCGGCCTGCTGCGCGCCGGACGAGAGGCAGTGCTGGCGGCGCGGGCGCAGTGGGCGGCGGAGGTCGAGGAGCTGTGGAGACGGGTGCCGCGGCTGGAGGCGTCGGACGCGCGCCTGACGCGCTTCTACGAGCGCGCGCTGGTCGGGCTGCTGCTCAACCAGTGGCGCGTGCCCGAGTTCGTGGTCGAGCGGTACTACTCGACCGGCGGCATCAACGGCGGCTGCGTGTGCTGCTACCTGTGGGACTTCGGCGAGCCGTGGGAGATGTGGCCGCTGCACGATCCCGAGGCGCTCAAGACGCACGTCCGGCAGTTCCTCGCGCTGGACATCACCAAGCACTTCGCCTTCGTGCCCACCACCGGCGAGGCCTTCGGGCCCTGGTACCCGGTGAACCAGGAGAAGATCATCTTCCTGATCTACTACCACGTGCTGCTGACCGGCGACACCGACTTCCTGCACGAGCAGGTCGCGGGGCGCAGGATCATCGACTGGGTTATCTTCCACGCGATGTACCGCGACCACCCGGAGCTGCCGGTGGGGCTGATCGACTACGGAAAGGGCAACAACCACCTCGAGCTGCGCGGCGAGTACCGCTACGACCACTACCTGCCGGACCTGAACGGGCGGCGTTGCGCGAACTACCTTGCGGCGCATGAGCTGGCGCAGATCGCAGGGGTGGACGCGGGCGACCTGCCCGCCCGCGCGCAGGCCCTGAAGGCGCTGATCAGGCGGATGATGTGGAGCGCCGAGGACGGCTGGTTCCGGCACCTCGACCAGAACTTCGCCCCGGACCTGCGCTGGACGGTGCAGATGTTCAAGCTCATCGGCAGCCCGGTGCTCGACGAGGATCAGCTCGACGGGCTGCTGGCCCACCTCAGCGAGGACGAGTTCCTGTCGGCGTGGGGCCTGCACAGCATGTCGAAGCTCGACCCGGCCTACGATCAGGTGGACATCGACAATGGCGGCGGCGGGAACTACACCGCGTTCACGCCGCAGGTCATCGAGCGGCTCTACAAGGCCGGGCGGGCAGGGCTGGCCGAGGACATCCTGGGGCGCGTGCTGTGGTGGGGTGAGCGCATGCCCTACTGGGGCGACTCGATCGTGGCCAACAACGTGGACTACCGCCGCGACACGCCGCTGCAGAACACCATCGGCGCGGTGGCGGGCGCGCAGGCGATCATCTTCGGCATGTTCGGCGTGCGCGTCGCGGCCGACGGGACGATCGGCGTCGATCCGCGCCCGCCGAGCTTCTCGCCGGAGCTGAAGCTGACCGGGCTGCGCCTGCGCGGGCGGTGCATCGACATCGCGGTCGCCGATGGCGAGTACACCGTCACCGTAAACGGACATGCGCTCAGTGCGCCGGTCGGCACGCCGACGGTGCTGCCGGCGTAACCCGCGGCTACGGCGCGGCGGTCACCACGCGCGCGGGATCGGGGCTCAGGTAAGGCGGCACCTCCGGGGACAGGTAGACCCTCAGATCGTTTGACAGCTCCTCAGCGGACAGGCACCAGACCCGGCCGTCGGCGCCCTCGGGCACCGTGACCGGCATCTCAGTGAGCACCCCAAGGTCGCCCTCGATGTGCGCCACGGGGGTCCCGTCCGGTGCGTACGCGGTGAGCTTCCCCCCGCGCCCGGCCGCCTGCCCTTCGGCCTTCGCGAAGACGCTG
>Ga0272441_10012344_pt1 | contig 12499 bp, 6 predicted proteins | sample SSMProp6N_FD_193582 | JGI IMG/M metagenome (GOLD analysis project Ga0272441, IMG submission 193582) | Marine sediment archaeal communities from Little Sippewissett salt marsh, Falmouth, MA, United States - SSM-Prop-6N | ecosystem: Environmental > Aquatic > Marine > Wetlands > Sediment ...
ACAGAGATTGATATCGCACCTGAGCCTGAAGCTGGTCGCAAAGAATATTTTCGACCCGGACTATGAGTGGACTCAAAAGGGAGAAACAAGAATAAAGTACAAAAAAGGTCGTTCCATTACCCTGGGTTTCACCTACAGTCTTTAGATCAGCAATCGAATCCACCGGTTCGTTCCGTATGAAATTGCGGAACGAACCGGATAACAAACCTCACGCAGGAGCAATACAGCATCCGGTTTCAGCGACTCTGTGCACGGTCGATCTGTAACGATGAATGGTTTCTCTCGGATTATAACGAGCGCCCTCTCGTCCTTTGAACTTATCGCGAAAGGAAGGGTATAACATGTCATCGCGTACTGCGCTCCGCGGGCTCATCGCGTGCACAATATACATTCTCGGAATCCTGTCTCGACCGATAAACGGTCAGGAATCATTTCCCCTCCATGGCGCATCAAAACTGGGTGATCTGGATGAAGTGAAGAAACTCCTTGTTGAAGGTACAGATCCGAACATCGTGAATTCATTCGGTGACACGCCACTACATGAAGCCGCGACCCGCGGGCATCGCGACATTGTAGCCATACTTCTCGTAAAGGGAGCGAATCCCAAGGCAGTGAACAACTTTGGCGAGACGCCATTGCATAAAGTCGCCCTATCAGGTCATGTGGATGTTGCACGTCAGCTCATTAAAAACGGGGCGGAAGTCAACATACGAACTCATCGCGGGGACGCTCCGTTACATAAAGCGGCGACATTTGGTCAGGTGGATCTCGCAGAACTCCTTGTGGAAAACGGTTCTTCCGTCAATGCCAGAAATGATGCCGGTGATACTCCCCTTCATATGTCTGCAATGCTCGGACACTCCAAATTCTGTAACTTCCTGCTCCGTTTCCAGGCGGATGTAAATGCTCAGAATGACCGGGGTGAAACGCCACTTCATTCTGCGGCTTCCATGGGTCATATGGAATTGGCTGATCTTCTCATCAGTAACGGCGCGGATATAGGGGCTCGGAACGGGGCGGGAGATACACCGCTGAAAACCGCTACAACCTTTGGTCATCAAGAGCTGGTCCAGTTGCTAATCTCTAAAGGAGCTGATCCGGAAAAGCCGGAAACATCTGACTCAACACAATCCGAATCCAATGTAAACGAGGAAACATCGCGGAATGGATGACTGGATGGTTGGATTGCCGTAGGAATATTAACTTCCATCCTTCCACCCTTCCGGGAATCACGGTAGAATCAATTCCTGAAACACGCGACTTAATACCGGATGCTGAGAATGCTTCATGCAAACGTTCTATGCATGATCAATGATTGCCTGTCTTTTTGAATCTCAAACCGTTGTTTCAATACAGCTTCATACGGGCTATTTGAGGCATATTCCTCATTGATCGATTCAATTCGAATCCGACGCACGGTTCGCGTGGGACGCGTAAACAGGTGCATAAGAAGATCCATACAGATTTCCATATCAGGATTGTCCGGTTCAACAAAAAACGTGAGTGATTTTCCATTACGAATTGATACGCAAATGAGTTCTGTGCCACTATATACCACATGATTTACGGGTAACCGACGGGGTAACCGCACATCTTTGATTTCAGGTATGCCACACATACTGGCCGGATCTGCGGCATTAAGCCAAAAACGTGCAGACTGCTTCGGGAGTGCATCGAGAGCGCTGAGCGCATCCGAGAACATGAACTGAGGCCCCGAAAGACCTCCAAAAAAACGTCCTCCCGCTATTTCACCGGATAACTCCATGATACGCATGGTTTTAAACAACTCGGACCAGCTGAACAACGGTATTTCTCTTCTAAGAAGTTCTCTGCAGAGTATCCCGTACCTTCCGAGGAGAAGACGAACGCGTTCCTTTTTGATTTCTTCCTCATCCAGAAGATCACGTGGCGTGAATTTAGATATAATCCTGTACCATAGACCGGCCGCAGGTAAAGAGCCGTGCCATCGTGAGAAATGACGTCGGCTGATCCGGTTTGTTCTGAATTGCGGTCTTTTCCTTGTTTGGTCGTCTTTAATTGCGAATCGATTCCGTACTCCCCGCCGAACAACGTCGAATCCATTATTGGAAAGGAGCCCATCCCACACGCCGGCCCAGAGGATTTTGTTTAGAGTCATGGCATCATAGTCAGTACGACGAAGTAGTGTCGTGAAATCATACATGGCTTCCCTATCAGGAAACAAATCATCCAGAGGGATTCGCTCATTTTCCTGATCGCTAGTTCCGTTATGGTCGGGTTTGTCAGCGATGAGATCGAGGTCATCGGGATAACAGAACATGATCTGTTCCTTCCCATGACCCATCCAACGTATTGCGCCCCCATGTAGGAGTCTATCCGTCCATTCGGTCCGAAAATCTGTACATCGTGCCACCAGAACATCAGATTCCCACAACCATGCAGGGAGCGGGTAAAGCGACAGCTGGTCAATGACAGATATGAAAGCATTCTCAGGCACATTCGACGCTGAAATCCCCTGCTGTGCAGCAAGGAAAAACGGAAGCCATTTAGAATCGATAGTTGAAACCGATCGTCTCCGTGATCGGCGCTGTAATCGAAGCAGCGTTTCGAGGTTTTCCGCGTCGCAATACTCATCAATGCTGCCGTGTTCGCGTAGAATTCCATAAATAAGCTTACCGGAATCTCGGAGTTCGGTAAGTACACTCCGAAGCAACGTTTCCGGGATACCGAGATCCTTACTAATACATTCCAAGGCTCGGGGGCCATAAAATCCGAGCCACTCAGAAAGGAATGATTGCAATGATGTATGGTGGTCAGAAGGCGATGAGATATTCAGGAGAACGGGTGCATCCGACCAAACCTCGCGCGCCTCAACGTCGTGATCATATCCGTAAACGTTTGAAACGAGTTCATGTACACGTTCCATCGAACAGATAATAGGTTGACGCGCACGGGGCACCTGAATACAACAGAGTTTCATTTGAAGGGTATTCGCGAGAGAATCACTGGTGATATCCGTGGTGTTTTCAATGGATTGAACTATTCTTATCCATTCCTCATACTGAACGAAACCACGTTCCTTCACATAGGCCAAAAGCTCTATTGCAGTAGCCGGATGGTATCCGGGATACAGACGAAGCCGTTTGTTTTCAAAATCGTCTATAATCCATTCATGGATCCGCGGTCGAAATGACTCATCAGTGAGGAGATCACGTATAAGAGTCGATACCGGTGCAGATTGTCTGTTACTCCTGTTCTCATCTCCCATATACATGTATTCATTGATCTGATTCCATGTTGAAGCCTGTGCGAATGGGCTCGGATATGCTGATCGTGATTCCGAAACAGAGATACGCCCCACCTCAATTTCCTCGATCACGGTTGAGAGACGGGGCAGGTCGAATTCGTCTTCAATAATTGATCTCCACGTCTCCAGCGTAATCGGGAATTCCGGATAAGGTACAACGGCTTCCATGAGTTTCTGTGAGTGTAACCGACTCATCCAAAGCGGCATTCGTTCACCGAATTTTCGTGGCCCCAGAAGTAAAGCCCGCCCGGCATTTTCTCTGAAATGGGCTCCAAAGATGCCAGACTCGGGTAGATGAGAACGTAATAATTCCTCAACCGTACTACCGGATACGAGAGATAGTATCTCGAATCCCGGGATGTCTTCGGAAAGTATGATAGTTATTGTGTCGTTCGTTGCATAAAGCCGGGGCCTATGGCCGTATCGCTCTTCCCATGCTCTTTCCAGCGCAAATGCATAGGGCAGGTTGACGTTACTCCCCCACATCGAATGAAGCACGATTTGCTTCCCCGGCACTCCGCCCGGTCCCGTATCGATATGTTCTATAACCATATGATGCCTATGCGGGAGCGAACAACCGGTATGCTGTCGCTGTCGCTTGAGGAAAGCAATGATCTGATCACATGCCGTCTCGTCCAGATGGTATTCCCCGGATAGTTCATCGTGTAACCCGGGATTATTCAACCGAGCGTTCACGTCCTCGAGAAATTTTCCTATCAATTCAGAGAAATGCGGATCACGGGATCTTCGTTCACCTTTCCAGAACGGCGCACTGGACTCCCCCGGTGAAGCAGGACGAACGAAAACATCATTATGAGTGATCTGCTCGATTTTCCAGTGTTGAGTTCCGAGGGTAAAAACCTGCCCGCGTTTCGCTTCCCACACGAACTCCTCATCGAGATCGCCGATTATGGCTTCAGATTCCTGAGTTCGAAGTCGGTAATATCCTCGATCCGGTATCACGCCGCCACTGGAGTATAATGCAAGTCGCGCACCGCCGAGAGCTGTAATCGTGTTGGAAATCCGGTCCACGAGAATCCGGGATTTCACTTCACGTATGCGGCTGTCTCCACTCATCCCCTCAAGCATCCGAAGAACAATATCAAAATGAGTCCGGGTAAGCGAATGATAGGAGTAACACATACGGATCTGGTGAAAGAGTTCATCTATATCCCATGGCTCAACCACAGTCATTGATATGATGATTTGAGCCAGAACATCCAGTGCATTCTGTACAGGTTGTACCGGCTCTATATCGTGCTCTTGCACTGCCCGGGTAACGACAGCGGACTCGATAATATCGAACGGATGGGTCGGAAATATGATACCCGTACTTACACTGCCAACTGAATGGCCGGCACGACCGATACGCTGAACTGCGGATGAAATCGACCCCGGGCACTGCACCAGGACAACCGTATCGAGCGCCCCGATATCTATTCCGAGTTCAAGAGAATTTGTGGCGACTATAGCACGGAGCTCTCCAGCCTTAAGCCGCCGTTCAACCACACTCCGAATCTCTCTGGATAATGAGCCGTGATGAGCATACGCTAACAATTCGGAAGCATGTTCATTGATCTTCAATGTGATGCGTTCTGTGAGCCGACGACTGTTCGCGAAGATAAGGGTGGAAACCCTGGAACGAACGACACTGAGGAGTTCATCTGCCAGAACATCCCAAAGCGATTCATCGATCGTGCGGCTAGCGGCCGCCTCCGGATACTGTATAGAAACATCGTATTGCTTCTCATGTTCAGGAGAAACAATGCAAACAGATCGGGCGTGTTGGTTTTTGTATTTATCATCAGGGCATACTGTGTATCCGCCGATGAATGCAGAAACGGTCTCCATTGGCTGAACTGTTGCGGAAAGGGCGATACGCTGGAATTCACCACTCAGAGGAACGACTCTTTCCACGGCACTCATGAGATGAACACCACGTTTCGAATTCACAACAGCATGAATTTCATCCAGTATAATGGTTTGTACTCCGGAAAGAATTCCACGAGCCCGTGGAGACGACAGTATCAGGTTCAGGCTTTCAGGGGTCGTAATGAAGATTTCAGGAGGATGCCTGAGCATTCTACGACGCTCATCCATAGGTGTATCGCCGCTTCGTGTTTTTACGTCAATTGATGGGTAGCTCAGACCCTTATCCCTGAAAAGCGTCTCCAATTCACGGAGAGGAACGATCAGGTTACGACGAATATCATTATTCAACGCTCGCAAGGGTGAAACATAGAGAACTCGTGTTGCACCGCCTGTCCACGCACCCGTGATAAGCTGGTTCAACGCCCAGAGAAACGCGGCCAGTGTCTTCCCGGTCCCGGTGGGGGCAACAACAAGGACGTTCTCACCCCTGGAGATTATTGGCCAGGCTTCTGATTGAACGGATGTGGGAGTTCCGTATCGCTCAGAAAACCATGAAACTATGGCAGGATGGAATATTCCGTTCATGAGACCAGAAGACCGCTTTCGATATCACTTCCATGATTCTGTAATCGTTCACCGGGTAAGATATGTGGATATGGATGAAAATGTAGCTCTTCTCTACTTTTGCATTCGAGAATGTCACGGCCGTGTCTACGCCTCCTGAATCCGAGCGTAACCGGTACGTAAACCTAGAGATGACCCGGTACATAGGGTCTATCGGTACTATTCTGCTTCGTAAATAGGGTTAAAGGAGGCACTATTCTAACGTTAGAATAGTGCTGGAAATTGAGCCCGAATTATCGCCATTGTATCCGCATGCTATCTGAAAAAGAACTATCTTGAACTGAAAGCTGATAGCTGACCGACAAAGTCCCTGAGCGGAGTCGAGGGGCTGATAGCTTGGTCGTCATGACAGAAGAATCATAACAAGCGTTCATGATCGGCGCAGGCTGCTATTTTCATCTTCTCAGGGTGTCTCGTCCCCGAGTCATGACGACTAATGTTAGAATAGTGACTGATAAATCCTATTCATGATGTGGTTCATCGTTCTTTCAACGCGCCTAATGATCTGATTGTCGCAATCGCGTGTATGCGCTATGGTTTCGTGAGCATGAACGATATCAGTCAAATATGACCGCAATGGCGGAGGCTGATTTCTTGACTTCGACTCTCGGATGTGATCCTACAATGTGACGACGCCACGGACCATGACCAACAACTGCGTGGTGCTGCTCGATATAAACATCCCGATCGATATCGTACTCCACCAACATCACGCCGTCGGCCCCGATATCCCGGGCTTTTTCCAGAATCAGGGCATCGAGTTCAGATCGCCGGGACCGTTTTCCCAACTGCGCCTCAATAATGCCGATAACCGAATGCGGACGTTCTATCCTGCCGCGACGGAATATAATTTCTTCGTTTTGAGACTTCTCTTGTGATTCGTAGAATTCGTCGGTTTGGATAAATCGTACCGGTGAGGAACATGAGACTATCATCAATACAAGAACCAGTCCATACATTTTCATGATCGGCTCCTTCTGAATATGCTCGCGGGTGGATGATGACTATAATCAAATCAGGTTATACCGAACTGTATCACCATGGCCAATCTGATCACTCATTAGATGGATAAATTCAAAATCGGTTTAATAGCGTGTATCCAAATCACCGATTTCCTGATTATAAACTTGTGTCTTGTGATACGACCCGTCTCTGGATTCGGGGATTCCTGTAATACTCGCGGCCCGCAAAGGAAACGCTGACCAGAAGAGCCGCTCTCCCCTTGCCAGTAATATCGAACCGAGTGGGAAGCCATAGATCGTCTTCCACAGGCGCCGACCATACGGTCATATCCAATTGCTTCAATTTGAACATGGTTCCGCCGCCAAGTTTTGACGGTCTGAAATCCAACCGCACCGGATGGAGTGATTTGGTATCTATATGGTACGTTCCATGAATACGCTGATCATGCTCCTTCAGGGAACGAACATCAATCACGTGACACAAGTACCCGCTTACAAGCGAATCCGATACACCTCGGTATGTAAACTCGTAGTACTCCCTCTGGTCGGGGAAAAACGGTGTCAGAATCGGCCATGAGATTCCTCTACTTTCGCTTTTTTCGCGACGTTCGATTCTCTTCCCGGCTTCTTTCCGCAACCTGTCCTCATCCTGAAGATCACCATCCCTGTAATAGGCGATATATTTCTCATCAAGAAGGGTCGTATCCGGTAAAACTGTAACAACGACTTGTTTTAAAAATCGATCTTCAACTTTCAATGCACCCGAATCATCCAGCGAACCTTCGAGAAGCTCGGCATCATATTCTACGATCTCCACATCATTCCACATCTCGTCGTATCGAATGACCATGCGATTGATAAGGTCATTTTCATCCATGATCGGTTCTGCATTAAGCAGTCCCACCATTCCGAGCACCACAACACCAATTATATATTTTCTCATCTTGGCATCACTCCTTTCTGAATCGACAAACTCAGCATTTTACATGCCTGAAAGAGAGACGGAGAGGATGAGGAAATGCTGATTGATGATTGAAGAATTCAGGAATATTATGATTTCCGATTTGAGCGATTGTTATCGAAACGATTTGTCACGGCATAGCTGTACAGCGAAGCTGAAGGCAATGAAGAGGCTTACGAGTCATGAAGTTGGTTTCTTTTTTCTCATAATGAACAATCTTCTTACATCTGAAAATCAGCAATCATCATTCATCATTCATCAATTCCCAAACAGAGCCTTCTGTTCGTGCAGTCGATCGTAATAGAATCACATCCCCCAGGCATTCAATAATTGGTTTTATATGAAACTAAAACACATACCGGGCTTTCGTACTATAATCTCTGCATATCTCCTGATATCTAAACGACAGGATCAGGACGCGGGGTATGATTTGTCATGAGATCGTACGAACGGGCAGAAGGCGAGGCCTGAGTATCGATCTGACCACAGGCGTAGCCAAAGTTCCGTCGAGGACAGATCGATGCGAAAACAAAGCCTTCTGTTCGTGCAGTCGATCGTAATAGAATCACATCCCGCGTCCTGATCCAATAAATAATACAATCTTAATAATCACTTTATATCCACTTAATCTCAAAACATATCTTGTTATTAGTAAAACCCGTACGAGCATGGGACTGCACAGATACTGCTTTCGTGACCGTTATCCACAGGCGGCCATTGTACGGGAAGGGATTACCTCTAAATGAGGACGGTCTGCCATGAAGTATCATTTGAAGAGAATACACCTCGAACGCCTCTTCCGGAAATTTGATCATGATCCCACGGAAGAGCTGGGACTATCTGTTTTAGATCGTTTCCGAGAGGACAGGAGTGACTGGTGTAGTGAACGACTGATGGACATTTTCGCGAGTCAGCGGTTTACCTATCGGCTACGCGCAAATGCAGCGCTTCTTATCATGCAGAGGGAGCGTTTTTTTGAAAACCTGCCTGTAAAAGACAGATGTAACATAGTGGCCTGGGTGATTTCAACGGTTGGAGAAAGCCCCTACATGGTTGAATATGAACGAACGGCGTTGAACGCATTTGTGAATTTACTCATGTACATCGATGAGAATATCGCACGTTCGTTACTCAATTCAATGGTCCTCAATAATTCCACCAACGGACTTCGCGTTCCCCCTGAAAACCGAATTACCATAGCGGAGCTTCTCATCAAACTGGAAGACGACAAGATCGATGACACCCTGGCAAATGTTGCCCTTATTGAAATAAGCGGGCAGCGTTCGGTTCTCATACCCATTATACGACTCCTATGGAACCGCGATCGAACAAAGACAAAGGACATTCTTCTATCAGCGCTGGAACGCTCGAACCGTACGGCAAATCGTGCTGCGATCTTGCTGTCGGAGTTCGATATCAGGGAAGCTGTTCCCGACCTTAAGCTCCGGTTAAGCGGTGAACCGATTCACGATACACCGATCCTCATGGCACTGGAAAAACTCGGTGATCCAACGGCTACCTTAGAGCTCCAGTCTCGGCGTACTAACGGAACATCGGTAAAATCATTCGCTTCTTGAAGTTGATTTTATTCTTCTGCGTTTGATACAACTACTACTGATTCATTCCTTTGAATATCCTGCATATAAGAAAATCAAATCTGGATACCGAGGTAATACCCCGGCCAAACCCGTACCCACGTATCGTTATTGTAACCATCATACCATGTCCCTTCTGTAAATTCATCTCCGTTGCTGTACCGGGACGTGTAAACATTAACAGATATTCCCGCGATTATGGCGAATCGAGATGCCGCCTGCCATCCGAAACCGATTCGCCCCTGATGCAACAGATGCACATCCTCTTCGTCCACGCCATGCTCATCTATTCCCATGGTAATCACATCGATATTTGAAAAATAGGGTTCGTGATCGAGATGGAGACTCAATCCGAATCCCGCAAAAGATCGCGAATCGTCTTCTCCGTTTTCACGGCCATACATGAGTATTGATTGAACCGTCCTGTTTCCCAGTTTAATCCCTATATTAAATCGGCCTGTATCGCTGCCCCACGCCGCCAGATTATGGCGACCATGTCGTACGAGACTAACCAGTCCTATCGGGGCGCCAACAACATCCTCCGCGACATTTACAAGACCTATTTGCGCACCTTTTACCGACCGTGCCACATTTATGAGCCCTATCTGGCTACCATTGGCAACTGCCGCAACATTGATCAGACTGAGTTGAAGTCCTTCCAGAGATCGGGCACTGTTGAACACTGAGGCAATCTGCGCTCCTTCAAACGCTCCCATTGCATAGTTACCCCCGCTGGTTAGTTGGCATCCCTCCATATCAGTACCGGAGATATTGAGAGCCCCTGAACTCTGTACTCCCTGATAGCCGCCTTTCGCAAAATTCAATACTCCCGCCACTTGGAATGCCGTTGCTTTTCCTTCGACTGCATTGATAACACTTGACGCCTGAATACCCTCAAATGCACCCCCCACTGAGTTCACCAAGCCTGCAAACTGCCCGAAACGAGCATCTCCCGCGGTTCGATTCCCGATACCCGCGGCTTGTATTCCAAGTACATTTCCCTCCACCAGGTTGACGCCGGCAGCGAACTGTGCGCCCCGGAGATCATGTAAAAGCCAGTTGGCAACATATGCCGCCTGTACTCCCTCGACACCCGCCGACCGCCCGAGTAGTAGATTCAATGAGATTTCTGAGATAGTTTGTTCTTCATACGGAGAATCCGTGCTCATCCCCGGCCAGATGCTGAAAGAAAACTTCGATCTTCGAAGCTTCACCATCGATTGACTTGGGGGATGTGGATATGGTACACCACCGCGAGGAGTGGTGAATTCGCTTGATATATACGATAACTCTTCTGGTGAAATTTCAGTATGTCTTCCGTCGACAAGGCCGATTTCTGTACCAAAGAATTCTCCGTCCCGTTCCACAATAACTCGGTAATCACCGGGTTCCAAACCCAATTCAATTGATCGTCCCGGAGGCTTGTTCAACTCCACTACAAGGGTATTGGACTTATCCCGGACACGGATTCTTCCAGTCATGTTATCGGCGAGAATGAGCCCCGCTGATGTTCCTCTGAGGTCGGTCATCACAAGATCACCCGCTCCAACCATCTGAATATCATAGGCCGGATGCTGGGCACCGCTTTTTGTTCCTTCCGTTCGGGCCATGGTCTCATAGAAAGCGAACTGGTATGCTTCATTCAGACTGACACGCTTGTCCTGAGTAACATCCGCCGCTCCCCGGAGGCCGGATACCAATGCATGGGTAAAAAACGATCCCCCTATACGATCTGATTCCTGCGCCGCCTCATCTTCTGAGCTTGAAGTAAGGAATGCATGGCCTTTCATCTGAGCGGATTCATCCATGAGAAAGGGAGGTTTTCGCGTTCCTCCTTTCACTCTGGTAAGTGCACCTGATGAACAACTATCGAGAATAATAACGCGAACATCTACCGGTATAGCGTCGACAGCATCCCTCAATTCGCGATACGTAAGAAGATCCTCACCAAGTAAAAGGCCTTTTTCATCTGAATGTCCTGAATAGTATACAAAAAGTTCAACTCTCGCGTGTTGGTCCTTTACCGATTGGATTCTTACGCGCAAAGAATCGAATCCTTCCCAGAATTTTTTTCTATCGGGTTCGCGGAGAAGAATCTGATTGTAAGAATCCACACCACCGAGTTCCGTAAAAACTCGAGACATGATTCCCGCATCGGATGTGGCATATCTGAGGTGCGCCCGTGATTGTCCGCCATAGTTCGCGCCGGCAGCGAGCATAAATCTGCAGACGGAGAACGGTGCGTTTTTCGTTGAAGCTGCGGCATCGTTCACCACAAGTATTACTATGAAAACGCATATGAGGCGTATACATATCTTCATTGACGCACTCCTTTCTTACGGAGTATGATCGACGTTTGTTTCATGTTTTCCGGGAGTTCTAACTGAAGTGAATCAGCGCCATCCGTCTTCCCGAGGACTTTGGCAGCATCAATTATACCTGAGACGTCAATGGGTGTATCGCTCGTTACAAAGAAGAATCGTTCAAATGCCGGAGCATCATCCAACTCATACGCATAGGGGCACTGCTGTCGCCCGTCCTGCTCCAAGCGAGGTGATTCATGGGCATATGCCGGATAGTGAAGAGTCGCGGCTCCTGCACCATCGATGGAAACTATGACACCATATTCCCGACCCGCAGCTGTATACCCGATCTGCAAAATATCCCCGGGCCTCACATGCACTGAGTCACTATTGAGTAACTCGGCTTCATCGTCGGTTTGTCTGAAGATCCACAGCATTGGCTCAAGGCCCTTGATACCGATGTATTCCGACTCGTAGATCGGCGCTTTCCCCGTATCATCTCCCGGGAGAAACAGCAACACAATCAGCACAAGTGTAGCTGATAGTACCGGCGCAAGTACAAAAAATCGTCGAGATCGCTTCTTTTCGGTGCCCCGAACTTCATCTGCAACCGTTAGCATCCGATATCGACGCTTCACCGATGCGACAAATTCATCAGCGGGATACTGATCAAGAATCTGCTGGTTTGATTTCTTTATACTGTCAATCCGACTGGCGACGAGTGGATCCCTTTGAACGAGGTCGTCGATCAGAAGCATACGATCCTGTGATAGTTCACCCAGTACATATTTTTCGAGTATATATTCGGGTACTGTTTTCGGATCTTCAGCCATGATGCGCTCCTTCCAACTCGATTGCATGAGCTCGCAACGTTCGGAGTCGTTTCCGCACACCCG
>Ga0272441_10012345_pt1 | contig 12498 bp, 11 predicted proteins | sample SSMProp6N_FD_193582 | JGI IMG/M metagenome (GOLD analysis project Ga0272441, IMG submission 193582) | Marine sediment archaeal communities from Little Sippewissett salt marsh, Falmouth, MA, United States - SSM-Prop-6N | ecosystem: Environmental > Aquatic > Marine > Wetlands > Sediment ...
GCAGTTCATACGGTGTCAACTTGCCGGACATGTAGGCGTCATAGCCGGTCAGGTCCATCAGGCCGTGGCCGCTGTAATTCATCAGAATGACTTTTTCCTTGCCTTCTTCTTTGGCCTTGTTGGCTTCCTGGATCGCACAGGCTACCGCATGACTGGTTTCCGGGGCACAGATAAAGCCCTCGGTGCGTGCCCATGTCAGGGCCGCCTCATAGCATTCCACCTGGTCAATCGCCCGCGGCTTAAACAATCCTTCAATGATGCACTGGCTGACCAACGGCGCCATGCCGTGATATCGCAAACCGCCCGCATGAATCGGCGGCGGTACAAAATCATGGCCCAAGCTATGCATCGGCAGCATCGGGGTCATGCACGCCGTATCCCCGTGGTCGTAGGCAAACGGCGCCCGTGTCATCGTCGGGCACGCGGTTGGCTCGGTGGGGATAATCGTGATATCCGCGCCGGCAATCTTATCCGCGGTAAACGGGAATACCAGACCGGCAAAGTTACTGCCGCCGCCGGCACAGCCAATTACAATATCCGGCTTCTCAATACCGATGCTCTTAAGCTGTTTTTTCGCTTCCAGTCCAATGACCGTCTGATGCAGCATCACGTGGTTCAGCACGCTGCCCAGTGAATAGCGAGTCTTACCGCTTGAATCGGTCACGGCCTGTTCGATGGCCTCAGAAATCGCAATACCGAGCGAACCGGGGGTATCCGGGAACTTTTCAAGAATCGTGCGGCCGGCGTTCGTTTCAGTACTCGGACTGGCTACGCAGTTGCCGTCCCATACCTGCATCATCAGTTTTCGAAACGGCTTCTGGTCAAAGCTGATCCTTACCATGAACACCTTGCATTCCAACCCAATCAGTTTGCACGCAAACGCTAGCGCCGAACCCCACTGTCCGGCACCGGTTTCGGTGGTCAGCCGCTCAATGCCGAACTGCTTATTGTACCACGCCTGTGCAACGGCGGTATTGGGCTTATGGCTGCCGGGCGGGCTGGTACTTTCGTCTTTGTAATAAATCTTCGCGGGGGTACCCAAATGGCGTTCAAGGTAAACTGCCCTTCGAAGCGGTGCGGGACGCCAGCGATACAGGATATCCAGAATCTCTTCCGGAATGTCGATCCAGCGTTCGGTGCTGACCTCCTGCTCAATCAGGTTCATCGGGAACACCGGAGCCAGCATCTCGGGGCCAATCGGTGTTCCATCCGGCGTCACCGGGGGAAGCGGCGGATTCGGCAGGTCGGCTGCCAAATTGTACCATTGACGGGGGATGTCTTTTTCGTCAAGTAAGATTTTTCGATTCATCTTGTTCTCCTGTACTCAAATAGTGTTTGCTGATGGAATGATCCTGTTTCAGGATTTTCGCGCCACGCGTTATTTTGCATAAACTGATGCCCAGGTCTTTGGCAATCTGCCGCTGCGGAAATCCCTGCTCGAGCCGGCACATCAGTTCCCAGCGAAGGGCCAAGTCCCGGTGTTCCGAAGGAGTCAGGACTTCGGCGAGAAAATGGTGCATCTGATCCGGGTCACAGATACTGCACAAAACCGTACAGATATCGCTGTAATCAGGCCTCAAATCGGGTTGCTCGTTTCTGGACATAGAAGCATCATAAAATATTCCAAAATAAATGTAAAGCAAAAATCCGCCAGAAATTGGGGGTTGTTTTTAAGGTTCATTTTTTTATGAGAAGCTGTTTGGGGGCGGAGTCTTTGACGACCTGTTTGAGGAAGCGGTTGAGGACGGTTTTTTCGAGGCGTTGTTTGGTTTTTTGCGTGCCGTCTTTGAGGGTGATCTGCCCGCCGGCATAGCTGGGGTGCCCCCCGCCGGTGCCCTTGCGGGCGACGATGTGATGGATGACCTTGTCGGACCGGGCATTTTCTTCATAGGTCCGCAGCGAGATCATCATTTTTTGCTTGCAATAGCCATAGACCATGACCCAGTTTGTCATGTCATCCCGCAGCAGCATATCGGCAACTTCAGCGATCATGTCGGGATTTTCAATTTGTCCGAGATTGGTCACGATGGCATTACCGAAAACCTGTGCGTTTTTGAGGGCATCGGCCATCATCTGGTAATAATCGCGGCTGACCTTACCACGCTGAATCTCGCTGAGTACGCGCTTGTTGGCCAACTGGTACAACTGACTGAAGGCCTCCATATCCGCTTTCGTGCTGTCCCGTCCCAGGTCCTGTGTATCGGAACGAATCGCATAAAGCAATGCCGTTGCCAGAGGAACATCAATCTGTGCGCCCGCTTCGGTCAGATATTCGTACAGGATTGTGGCAGTGGCTCCATATTTATTGCGTACGTCGGTAAACCGACAATGCCGCGTCATCTGGCGGCAGGTGTGATGATCAATCACGATGTCCGGTTCGATTTCGACGGGCATGGAATTATTACCGGTTCCGGGTTGGGTATCGACGACCGCAAACAACTCAAACTGTTTCATGTCCAGTTGGCAAAGGTGTCTTAGATTCAACCCGATATATTTGACCAGTGCGCGGTTTTCCGCCCTGCCCACAGTGCCTCCGTGGGCAATGGAACATTGGATATTCGCCAGCGTATTGGCGAGCTTGCGTAAGGCAACGGCAGCGGCGATAGAGTCCGGGTCGGGATTGTCCTGCATTACGATGAGCATCGTCTTGTGTCCTTCAAGGACGGCTTTGAGCTGGGCGAGTTTGGATTCAGTTTTAGGTGCGGAAGCCATTATTTGCCTTTTCGGAAGGGTTTAAAGAGAGATGTGATACGAATACCGCCAATGCCTTTTCGGGATGGGAAAAACCCCTTAGCAATGCTTGCGATTTCCTGGGTGGTGTAGAACGATTTGGGGTTATGTTCCTGAATAATGCTGAGTACTTCATTCATGTGGGTTCGAGGCACAATCGTAAAAACGAGTTTGACGGGATTAAACGCCCCCTGGGCCTGCACTGTTGTCACACCGTATTCTTTGTCTTTCAATGCGTTAATCAGATTGGATGGGTCACGGTTGGTTATAACCTGAATCAGAACGGTTCCAAGCGACATTTTTTCAGCCAGCGTAATACCGATATAATTGCCCAGCGCAAAACCGGAGGCGTAGGCAATGTAGCACATGGGATTCGACAGGTTCTTCATAATCTGCCCGATAGCCAACAGCCAGATGATCACTTCAAAAAAACCCGTTGCGGCGGCCAGTAATTTGTAGCCGCGAGAGACAAAGATGACGCGGGCGGTGCCGATGGTTACATCGACAATACGCGCCAGAAAAATCAGTATCGGAATCACGACCCACGTCATGGTATTTGCATTAAAAATAATCGCTTCCAAAATCTCTCCGGGAATTTACGTCTCATTATTTTTCTGTTCATTTTGGAACGAAACAGAGTTGCGAATGGAGTCGGTCTGTCCAAAGCAAATCAGTTCGTCGTTTTCCAGTATCTCCGTCGAAACCGGCGGATTGGCAATTGTATCAGAACCACGGATAATCGCAAGCACCAGGATATTCTGCCCTTTGAGGCCGGAGTCCAGCAATGTTTTGTGCAGGATGGTGCTCTTCGCGCTGACCGGAACCCGCAAGACACCATAGCCGCCGGTCGTGATGGTCAGTTCTTCAAATGAGACGGTACGTCCGCCTTCCTGCCGGGCAATCAGCTTTCTTTGGAGAGTATCCGTAAGACAATGTGCGGCGTTGGAGTTGACAAATCGATACAACCCATAAACCACCACAACAATAATCGCCAAACTGATCCATGGAATCAACCCTTCCGGCAATCCGCTCAAAAACGGCAATTCCAGCTTACGGGGACGAAGCGAGTTTACAGTGGTGGCAATCAAAGTCACCAAACCCGCATTCCCCAGTACCATCAGGATCGACGCGATCTTTCGTCGTTGCGTGTGCCCCACGATAAGTTCGGATTCTTTCGTCGTAAAACCGGTGCCGCTGAAACAGGACAGCGCCTGGAATTTCGACAGCGACCAATCCAAGCCGGTCAAATGGAAGGCGATGGCGCCGATCCGAACAACGATATACGAAATGAAGAGTACAAAAATAAATAAGATAAGACTTAACATTTTTCATGCTCCCGACTATTGCTTACGACATTTGGTTATAGCCATTTTTTTCGTTTAAAGAACCACACCATACCCGCAACGATGAGAACAATCAGTGACCAAAAACCCACCGGATAGGCCCATTGCCATTTCAGTTCGAGCATATTTTCAAAATTCATGCCGAAAACACCCGCGATAAAACCCAGCGGAATAAAAATGGTAGCGATGATCGTCAGGACCTTCATTACGGCATTCATGCGATTGCTGACACTTGACATGTACAGATCCAGCAGGCCGGACGCGACATCGCGAAAACTTTCGATGGTATCGATAATCTGTATCGTATGATCATAAAGGTCCCGAATGAAGATTCGGGTGCCTTTTTTTACCAATGCCGACTCCATACGCTCCAGACCGGAAACCATTTCCCGCAGCGGCCACACAGACTTTCGCAGCAGCGTCAGTTCTCGCTTGAGGTGGTGAATATCGTGAAGAATGTCTCGGCCGGAATTGCTCAGCAAGGATTCTTCAAGAGATTCAATCCGCTCACCAAAAACCTCTAATATATGGAAATAATTGTCCACAATGGCGTCAATTAACGCATACGCGAGGTAATCAGAACCCATTTTCCGAATACGTCCTTTGCCGGAACGAATCCGCTGACGAATCTGTTCGAAGACATCGCCTGTATGCTCCTGAAATGTCAGCAGATAATGTGAGCCGAGAATCATGCTGACCTGCTCGCTTTCAACCGATTGAGACCGCTCATTATAACTCAGCATTTTCAGGACGATGAAGAGATGGTCTTCAAATTCCTCGATCTTGGGCCGCTGGCGAACATGAACAATATCTTCAAGAACAAGAGAATGTAGATCGAAATGCTTCCCGATCTGTTCGATTATTTCAACGTTGTGGACACCATCGATATTGATCCAACTGACCGTTTTCGAATCTTTGCAAATAAAAGTCTCCTGCACGGATTCGAGCTTCTTTTCGGTCAGATTGGCTTCGTCGTAATCGATCAACGTCAGTTCAGGGGACTTGTCGGCATGTGCGCCTGTATAGACAAGCGTTCCGGGAGGCAGCCCTGTTTTGAGCGTCGTCTTTTTGTATAAGCTTGAAAACTTGAGAGGTTTAAGCGGTTTCATGGCAAACTCCTTATGCTTTTAGCTCGATTGGAACGGGTTGGTTCTTTTTCCATTCATAAAGCTTGATCCGGCCGTCGGACTGAATCTGCACGAAATCAGATCGCAGGCCGACCCATCAGCCGCAGAGCAACGGCCGAAGCAATCGCGCCCGTATCGGGATTATCCTGCATGACAATCAGTATTGTCTGATGGACCTTGAAAATCTCTTGAAGCTGCTGGATTTTATTATCTGTTTGTGACATCTGTTTTTCCGAGCTTTCTGTTGAACTTATTTATTTGCTGTTTTTCTATGGTGATATAATAACCGGCCGTTTTCATCATAAAATCCAAAACTCAGCCCCGCCGGTTTTCCTTTTTCATGAGGCATCAGCGAGACCATCAAAAAACCGCCGGAGGCCTCGGTCATGCAATAGGGTTGTTTGATTTGGGCCTTGGGGTCGGTTGATTGCGGGTCTCCCGGCAGTCGTCCCACACGCGCATTGCCGTCAACCAGCGCGCCGCATGAAAACTCCTCGAAACCGGTCGGATGGATTGAATGATACTGCCAGTGTCGGTCTCCGCAGACGATGTAAAAATTCTTTTCGAGAAATCCATTTTCTTTGAGCCAGGCAAAAAATGCATCGCCTTCATTGCGAAAGCCCTTCTGATTGACATGGTTATCCGCCTTGTAAGCATCATCCGGCCCCACCATCGGAGTCGGCGAAATCAGCAGCTTAAAATCCGCATCACTGGCCAACAATGTCTCTTTCAACCAGGCCTTTTGCTTTTGGCCCCAAAGCGTTTTGTCAGGACCGTCCGGGGTTTTATTGGGACTTCGATAATCCCGCCCTTCCACCAGCCAGACCTGAAGATGCTTATTCATGCGATAGGTGCGATACGTTACGGCATCGGCGCTTTCAGGATCAACAACCGGAAGCTGCTCGGTAAATATTCGCAATCCCAACTCCACAGACGGATCTTGCTCACCCGTGTTGTCACAATCATTATACCGGTAGTCATGATCATCCTTTTCCCAATAGGTCGGAACATATTGGAAGAGTTCACGATAAGGCTGCTGGGAAAACTGCTCGTGGTATTTTTTCCGCATCTGCGATTCCGTCACAGCGGCGCTTTCAGTGGGAGTGTCGTAATAGACATTATCGCCGGTCCCAATGAAAAAATCAGGATGCTGGCTGTCAATCGATTTCAGTGCCGGATAACCCTTTTTTTTCTCATGGTCACTCATGTCTTTATAATTGTAAAATCTGTGATAGTTCATGCCGGTCACGACAACAAAACTGAGCGGCATGGCGGCATTTTTTCCATGCAGCGTTCGAAACGTACCATCATCAGAGGTTTTCAGCGATGTCTCATCGTTTCCATACACCACTCGGTATTGGTAAAAATGCCCCGGCGCAAGTCCGGCTATTTTCGCTTTGAGAATATAATCGTTACCGGCCTGTGCCTTCAGCATCTTTGATTTAATCGCACCACGATAGCTGACTCCAGCCGATTCATACGATGCCACCTCAAAATAGCCAACTCCCTCGCAACCGGCTAAGTCGCCGTTAACAGGGGCGTTTGTTTTGGTCAACCGGGCCTGCAGGATTACACTATGTGTATCCACCTCACCTGCCATGATTCCCTGTCCCAGAAATGGTGCAGAATTCGTGTTCGCTTGAGAGCAACCAGAGAACACCAATAAAAACATAGCGGTAATCATCTTATTCAACATATTTTTCTCCCTTGAATAATTACTGTATCGTATTTTCTACAATTAACGCCCGATCATTTTTCCATTCGCAGACGTGAATGTGACCATCGGGGGCGATTCGCAGGAAATTGGACCGCAGGCCGACCCAGCAGCCGCTGTTACAGTACCAGTCCTGAAACAGCCCGGCGCGATGGGTGTGGCCGGCGATAAGGTAGTCATAACCGGCAATGCATTTATCCTTGTGGTACAGCGCCAGAATTCCCTTGATCTTGGAGGGGTCCTGTGCGGGGGTGAGGGATTCGTATAAACTGTGCGCCCTTTCGTGCCGCTCGCTCTTTTCGAACAGATTCACCGAATTGTTCCACATCCACATAAAGCCCCGGCTGACTTTGAGGAGCGATTTTTCGGTAAATCCGCCTGCCGAAAGCAAGGGCGACCCTTTTCGGTCCTCGAGAATGCCGCCGAGAATGGCCAAAATGCGGCCCCATCGCGGGGTTCCGTCGCGATTGAACGGGTCCAACTCGTGTCCATGCATGAATTTATAGCGTTTGCCGGCAATGATCCGCTCGAACGGACCGCTTATCCGCTCGAAAAACGCATGCGCCAGCAGATTGGTGCCGATCAGGTGCTCCAGGTCGGCGTCGTGGTTGCCGACCACGTAAACGGCGTTCATCCCGGCCAGGCGGTCTATCAGGGGCATTTGATGCACGAGAACCCGGCTGACATTGGCCTGCCAGAATTCAAACAAATCGCCGAGTACAAAGAGTTCGCCGCCGGAGGATTCAACATAATCCAAAAAAAGACCGAATTTACGGGCCTTATCGTCGGCGGAAAAATTGTCCCGCGGGCCGCCGTCGCCGATATGCAAGTCACTTACAACAAAAATGTCTTTGGGATCAGACACTAAAAGTTATCCTTATTATTCAACTGTAATTGTGTCCTATTTTATCCGTTTGTGTATTTCATGTAAAGCGTTATGATTTTGCTCCGAGGGCAATTTGTGGTACAATCGAACCCTATGAAAGCCGTATAGACAGGATCCTTTTATGTTGGTTGGACTGCTGACCGTCACAATTCATTTACAGGGTGTCGATTCGCTCAAGGGCAAACGGAAAATCGTCAAGAGCGTGATCGAACGCCTGCGCAGCCGGTTTAATGTCTCCGCGGCGGAAATCGCGGCGCAGGACAGCAAACAACTGGCGGTCGCGGGGATCGCAGTTGTTTCAAATGACGGGTCGCATGTGGATGAGCAGCTCGACAAAATTATCAATTTTATCGTCAATGACGGACGGTTTCACGTTGGCCGTATTCAACGGGAGACATTCACATCGGACGACGATATCCACTTTTAAGTTAAAGTGTAAAATCCAAAAGTCAAAAACCTCCGCGTGAAATCAAATTTTTAATTTGACATTATGGTTTTAAGTTTTAATCTTTGACTTTTTTGTAACTTATACATCAGTTGACTTTATGAATGGGATTTAAATGCAGCAATATAGTAACCATTGGGGTGTGATTTTTGATATTGACGGGACGATGGTCAACAACACGCCCTATCACCGCGAGGCGTGGTTTGAACTGTGCCGTCGGCATGGTCTTGAACTGGATCATCAGTCCTACCATGACAAGATTCATGCGCGCAGCAATGATAAAATTGTCCCGAACCTGTTTAGTCCCGATGTGGACGAAGCGTTTATCCTCAGAATCGAGCATGAAAAGGAATCGCTGTATCGTGAAGCATTTCGGCCAGTGATGCAGGAAACACCCGGGCTGACCGCCCTGCTGAATCAGCTTCGTGACAATGGGGTTCCGTGTGCAGCCGCATCAAATTCGCCGAAAGCGAACGTGGATTTTGTGCTGGATGGCCTGGAGGTCCGAAATTTTTTCCGAGCGGTAACGTATCGGGACCTGGTCAAAGTTGGAAAACCCGACCCGGAATTATTTTTGACGGCGGCGGCGGGAATCGGGGTCTCGCCGGAACAGTGCCTTGTTTTTGAAGATTCGGCTTCCGGTTTTAAGGCCGCGCGTGCCGCCGGTATGCGGTATATCGCGATCACATTCGGCGCCGACCCGCACGAACTGAAAGAGGCCCATGATACGGCCGAAATCCATGAAGATTTCACACAGATATGCCTGTCTCAGCTAAGCTGCATTTTTTCTTAAATTGCGATTTTGGCCTAACGCGTTTTCAAAATGCCGGGAGTTGTCGAAAGCGAAGTATCGACCTGACCAGTATTAGGATTGACATACACAAAAGGTACTCTGACATTATCCACATTGACGGGCATGCCCGGTGTCCCCTCGATTTTCACCCAGCCGTTTGTATTAACTACATCATACTCCAGCTTTTGTCCGGTGATGGTATGTAGCGTCTTACCATTAATGTCTTTTTCTGTGTAATTAATTGGTTTGTCGGTAAAAATGCTCTTTAATTTTGGTTTTCCGGCACCATCCGTCATAAAGTTTAGTATGAATTGGATGGAATCAACATGGATAAATTTTTCCGGTTTTCCGTCAAGCAAAGGAACATAAGACAATTTCAATTGGTCCTGTTGTCCATCGGCAGCAATCGTTTCCTTTGCAAGATCCCATCGAATCAAATCAAATCCCTTAGCATAAACATAGCAGGGTTTGCCGAGATCGACGCCGGAATTGTTTCCGCTTGCGGCGGCATTGGTCACATGGCTGTTGTCCAGTTGGATCTCGCCATCAGGCCCTTTGGCGACAATTTCATCCTTGAGGCGGTCATAGGCGATTTCTGTACAATACAGCTTCACATTTGAAAGCGTTTGTTCGTCTTTGAATCTCTGGGACTGAGCATAGACCCTCCCTTCGGTCATGCGGATGCGGTCGATGCCTGTCCTGCCATCGGTGTCTTCGCCAAGAAAAACCGTTAATTTGTCGCCGTGGAAATTGTCCAACTGCGTAAATTCCGTTTGTTCCCAACGGCGTGTCGCCAGGACGTTTTCACTAAATACAACCTGCCTGATGGTGCGTGATTCATCGGCGATAAACTGTGCATCCTTATCGGCCATCACCACGATTGGAATCCATGGATTGGCTGTCGTGTCGTTGGAATCCGCCGGTTGGTAGAATGTGAACCGTACCGGGCCATACGCCTGGCCGGACCCTGTAAGGAGATCAAAATCTATTTTCCGGGCCTCAAACTTCGCGGGTGGGGTATTGTCTGAACCGGAAACGGTTTCTAAAACCGCGATGCTTTCCGTGTGCACTCCTTCCGGCTGCATGGTTCCGGCCGCATCGGGCTTAAAATCGATCGTTATATCCGAAGACGTCAGTTTCCCTGTGTCAGAAGCAAGGCGGACGGCCCCTTTGAAGTCTGCTGTTCGAATCCTGCTTTGGTCAAAATGAAACGTCGCTGTATTCGCCTGTGCATAAGACGGCTTATCATCCCGAACAGAATCAAAACGAACCCCGCCTGCCATGTGAGCCGAGGTCAATGTGTTCTGCGGACCGAATTCGAACGTCGCTGAATCCGCAACCGCTCGCTGAGGATTGTCTTTTTCCATAGATTCGAACTGTACCGCCCCGAGCAGACTGACCTGAGAGAGCGAATTTTCTGATCCAAATTCCAGTGTCGCCGAATCCGCAATCGTCTGATACCACCCGTTCTGTTTTAAAAGGGCATTCATGCCTCCGGTCAGGTTGATCGTCTGAATGGTGGGAGAGGAAGATAGACCGGTCGGGGGAGCAAACAACAAATCCATGGCTCCACTGAACACGATCTCACTGGGCTCGGTTGCCGCATCCGAGTTTGCCAGATACACCCTGCCGGGACCGGCCACATTGGCCTGCTGATTTTTCCGATCCCACCAGACATTGCCGAGCGTTTGAATGCGGCCCTTGGAATTCGGGGCATTTAAAACAATTTCGGGAAAGCCGTCCCGGGTGAATAACCTGAGGATATCTTCTGATGGAGCATATTTCAGCATCCCGCAGGAAATCATCGGTTCTCTGTCCGGTTGGATTCTTGTTATACTCAAGGGTGCCCCGCGCATTTCCACGGACAGTTCCGGTATTTCCGAGGCGGTTTGTTCCGCAGTTTTATCCGGCATCGGTTTCAGGATGATTCCACCGTCGCAGTGGATAAGCACCTCTTTGGCAGAATCGCTGTCTGACGACGGTTTTACCGGCTCTTTGGGCAACTGTCCGGATTTCCGGGCTTGTTCGCTCTTTTGCTCGACGGAACCGGGGGAGTTCTCAGCACCGTCGCCGCTGTCCAGTGCTGAGAATAAGATATTTTGGATGTTGACCTGATCGGCGCCCGATACAACAAGTTCGTTTCCGTAAGTAATTTCAACATTTTCATCGAAAACACATTCATAGTAGTCAGAAGGCGACGCGCCCTTTTCCTGAGAACCTGAGGTGACGTCTATACTCTGCGGGAGACTGCCGGATGGCTGTACAGACGAAGATGCCGCAGCCGTCCTTTGAGCCGATGTAGTTGGGTCTTTTGCTTCTGTTGCTTTTTCCTTTTCGGAAACATCCAGAATCCGAAGTATTTCCAAATCACGAATGTTCAGGTAATCAATCCGCCCCGCAGCAGTATCAAAAATCAAAATCAGACCGAAACCCTCTAACTGCACCTGTTCGGATTGAAAGCTTACGGGTCCATCAGTTGAAAATTCCGACCGCTCGCTGCTGAAAATCAGGTCGTCCATTACAATCAAGGTTTCGCTCATCCTGCTGTCAGCATCGGGAATGATATGAATCTTGACATCGCCGCTGAGTTGGGCATCTTTTGGAACAGCATTGGAGCCGTTCAACTGGGTTTGAAAAATTCCCTTTGCCGAATCAATCCGGCACTGATAGCCCGATTCATAAAAAAGAAGATACGGATTTTCGACCTCCCATCGTGACGATTCGGTGCCCGGATTCAGCATTTTTTCAAATCCGAGAATGCGTTCAACCTCTTTGGTGTCCGGATTAAGAACGACATACCGTGCCTGCCGGGCATCCCGAACATCCGTGTCCACTGTTTGCTGCCCCGTCCCGCGAGGTTGCGGCAAGTTGATATCCTGCACCTGGGCCGCACCTGGCGTTTGAATAGGAGCGGTGTCCGTGAAAAGCACGTAGCCAAGAAAAAACACTCCGACAAACGCAATTGCGCAAAGACCGATGATTATTTTTCGCATCTCTTTATCTCGATAAAAAAACGTGTCATCCGGATGCCGATACGAGCGGATTTATATCCAATACCGCTCCATCAGCGTGTCCCATTTGTTGTTGTTTTTCAATATATATTCGATCACCTCACCGACGGCCCCCTCGCCGCCCTTGTGAAGGGTTACAAAATCGGCGTGTTTTTTTAATTCCTCGGCGGCATTGGCGACAGCGATACCAAGACCCGCCCTGCGAATCAGGGGAATATCCATGACATCGTCCCCCACACAGGCGACCTCTTCAGGCGTCAACTCCGTTTGGCTCAGCAGCGCCTCGAATGCCGGCAGTTTTTTCAAGCATCCCTGCATGACATGGGTGATCCCAAGCTGCTGTGCCCGAATCGTTGTGGCCTGCGTTTCGCGGCCGCTGAGAATCGCCGTCAATCCACCGGCACGCTGCCACATGACAATCCGATGTCCATCGACGACATTAAAGCGTT
>Ga0272441_10012346_pt1 | contig 12497 bp, 9 predicted proteins | sample SSMProp6N_FD_193582 | JGI IMG/M metagenome (GOLD analysis project Ga0272441, IMG submission 193582) | Marine sediment archaeal communities from Little Sippewissett salt marsh, Falmouth, MA, United States - SSM-Prop-6N | ecosystem: Environmental > Aquatic > Marine > Wetlands > Sediment ...
GCCGCTGCACGTCGTCTTTGACGCGTGCGATACCAGCGCTCGTGATCGGGGGATCAGGGTCACCGGCTCGGAATTGGTGGGTCTGGTGCCGAAAGCGACGATTGTGGATGCCGGTCGGCACTACCTCAAACGGATGGGTCGCTCGCCCGGAGTGCCGGAATCGGATCTCGTGCATGCGGCGATCCGGAGCCTCGGCCTCAACGAGGTGGCCTCCTTTGATCCGTCCGAAAAGATCATCGAAGAAATCCTCGCTCCGGAACGTCCGTTGGCGTCCCTCACGGTGCAGGGATTTGCCGATGAGACCTCCCGCGATTCCGCCGCCCCGGGTGGAGGATCGGTTGCCGCCCTGGCGGGGGCGTTGGCCGCGTCACTGGCCGCCATGGTGTCCAATCTGCCTCAGCCCAAGAGCGATTACGCCGATGTCAAGGACCGTCTGGAAGAAATTGCGGAGCGCGCACAGGAGCTCAAACAGGATCTCCTCGACGCCATCGACGAGGACACGTGGGCCTTTCAGAAGCTCATGGAAGCCGCGAGGTCGGGAGACACCGTCCGTTCCCGGGCTGCGACCCTGCATGCCGCCGAGGTGCCCCTCGGGGTTGCCGAAGCCTGTGTCGAGATCGCCGGCCTTTGTCGGTCTGCGCTGGAAGTCGGCATGGCCGCGTCGTCCTCCGACGCGGGTGTGGGCGCGGGGATGGCCCGTGCGGCAGCTGCGGGCGCCGCCATGAACACCTATATCAATCTTCAGGACATGACCGATGACGCCGAGGCCGCTGCGCTGCTCCGACGTGCCGACGCTGCGGTGGATCGGACGGACGAGCTCGCAACGGCGGTGGAGGCAGAGGTGTGGCGCCGGCTGGGGCGAGACGGGAACCTGGTGGTCAAGGACTCGTAAATTCTCACGTCATGACGCAGGTGGGCCTCGGCGACGGGACCGATCTGCGGATATTCTGTGTGTCGGAAAGTGAGATTGGATGAATACTCGAATTGAATCAGCATCGACGACCATGACGGCGGGTGGGGCAATGGCCGTTCTGCTGGCCAGGGTGGTGGTGCCTCTTTGGCTTCTGACGGGCGCGGTTTTGAAGCTCATGGACGCGAGTCCAACCCATCTGCCGGTCGCTCTCATCAAATGGGCGGGTTCCGCCGGAATCGACCTCCTGTTCGTGCTGCAATTCAGCATCGCGGCGGAACTCACGGTGGTCGGCGTCATGCTGCTGCTGCCGGGACTGGCGCGCACCGTCGGGCTGGTGGTGCTGGGAGGGTTTATCCCGATCCTCCTCAGCGACGTTCTGATGGGTGCTTCGAGCTGCGGCTGTTTTGGTTCGGTACAGGTTCACCCGGGAATCACCCTTGTCATGGATTTGGCCTTCTTTCTCGGGCTGTGGTGGCTGGGTCGGGACGTGCCGTCGCTGGCGTTGACATCCACGCTGCCCACGTGGCGTGTCGTGGCGGCGGGTTTGTGGGCTCTCGCGAGTTTCGCCCTCGCCTTCGGTCTGACGGCGCAGGCCCCGGCGGAGACCGGGAACGCGGCGAGTTCGGATGGGCTTCGCGTGTCGGCGTTGCCGGCAGAGGGTTTCTACCTCCCGGCCTACGACGATTGGATTGGCCGTCCGTGGTCAGAGGTGCCCATCTCTTCATGGATTGTCGGGGCGGACGATCTCGGATCGGGCCCGCAGTACATTCTGTTCTATCGCAAGGACTGTGAACACTGCCACGAGCTTATGGAAGTGTTCTTTGCCGGCAGTCTGGCGGTCCCGACCACCGCGGTGGCGGTCCCCGAGAAGGGCGGGTACCCAACGACGGGTCTGATGGATTTTGCGTGTGGCGAATGCCGGCTCGCGGAATTGCCCAAGGGAGTGGACTGGTTCCTCCAGACTCCGGTTCTCGTGCGGCTCTCCGATGGGGTGGTCGAGTGCGCCGCCGAGGTCACGGCGGCGGACCCGGAGTGCATCGAGTGGTGATCCGCTCAACCAGTCGCTGGGACAGTTGTCGTTGCACGTCATGCTGCCGTTGGGATGTGTTATAGTCTTGCTTCGAAAGCCGATCTTTTCGGCCATATCAACACAGGAAAGAAATATGGAGGTGGATGATGCGAAAGTCCCTCACTCCGGCAATCGTGCTGATGTGCGTTGCCGCACTGACTCTGACCGGTTGCGCGACCAAGAAGTACGTCAACGAGCAGGTCGCTGCGGGTGACCAGCTGACCATGCAGAAGGTGGGCGAAGTCCAGAGTTCAGTGGAAACCAACCAGAAGGCGATCTCTGACCTCGAGGCCAAGAACGCCAAGCTCCAGGAGTATTACAACAGCCTGTCACAGGAAACCAAGGATGCCTTGCGTCGCGCCGAAGAGGCCGGCAAGCTGGCTGAAGGTTCCTTTGTGGACGAGGTTGTCTTGACCGACGACAAGGTCAAATTCGCGTTCAATCGGGCCGACCTCACCGCCGAGGCGAAGGCCGAGATCGAGACCCTCGTGAACGGCTTGAAATCGAAGAACGCCGATGTGTATGTGGAGATCCAGGGTCACACCGACAGCACCGGTTCCGAGCAGTACAACCTGCAGCTCGGCTATAAGCGCGCCAAGCAGGTGATGGAGTACATGAACGTGGAGCTGGGTGTGCCCATGCACCGCATGAATGTCACCTCCTACGGCGAGTACAAACCCATCGCCGACAACGGCACCAGAGAAGGGCGCGCCCAGAACCGTCGCGTCTCCCTCGTGGTGATGAAGTAGATCGATCTGATCATCAACATGACGACCCGGGCTTCGGCCCGGGTTTTTTTGTTCGAAGTCCAACGTTGAACGTCGAACGTCGCGTCGTGCTCGCCTCGGGGCGGGTCGGGGCTGCTGCTCGATGTGCTGACGACCCGCCACTCACCGGGTCGGCGCAGGATGACCGCTGCCCATGGTTCCCAGCAACCCGGGATGGGTGGGGGATCGACCATCGAGCATCGAGCATCCAGGAGCCAGAATCTGATCGGTCGCGAGCCGTGAGCCGCACGGCCCCACAGCCCCACAGCCTGATCGACGATCGGCCGGGTTTGTGCAGGCCGAAAGCCGGATGGACACGCGGCGTTCGGCTTTCAACTTTCGCCGTTCGACTCTAGACTGGGGCGATGGTGCACGCTCCAAGAAACCTTCCCATACTTGCCGTCCTCGGCGGAGGCGCGGCGACCTCCGAGGAAAAAGCTGTCGCGGAGCGCGTCGGACGTCTGGCGGCCGAGCGCGGATGGGTCGTGCTGACCGGGGGTGGTCCGGGCGTCATGGAGGCGGCGTCCCGCGGTGCTGCGGAGGCGGGGGGCCTCACGGTGGGGGTGCTGCCTTCAGACGGGCCTTCGGGGTCGTATCCCAACAGGTGGGTCGCAATCCCGATCTACACCGGTTCCGGAATGGCCAGGAATGCCTTCAACGTGTTGTCGGCCACGCTGTGCGTGGCCATCGGCGGAGGCGCGGGGACGCTGTCCGAGGTGGCCATGGCCCTCAAGGCCGGGGTTCCGGTTTGGTGCTGCGCGAGTTGGCAACTCACGCCGCCAAACGACAACGCTCCGATGCCGCGCAATTTCGATGGCGGGCAGGAGTTGCTCGCCACCCTCGAGGAGTTCCTCACGCGTTAGCGTCGACACGAGACGAGTTGCGCGATTCGGGTTGGGGTTTCCCAGCGCGGCCGGAGAGCAACCTCGGAATCCGCAACCCGTAACCCGGAACAGCCGTGATTTACTCGGCCTCCTCGTCCATCTGCCAGCGCGCTCCGACCTTCGCGAGCAAGAAGCAGGCCGCCACCAAGGCCGCCAACCCGATCACGCTCATGAGTTGGCCACCGAGGCCCTCATACCATTGGGCGAACACTCCTGCGCCGTTCTCTGACGCGTGCAGGATGTCGACGAAGAGCATGGGGGAACGGACCTGTGGCAGAAGCAGAATGGCGCCGATGGTGCCGATGATGGCGGCGCCCGCCATGAGACCGGAGGCGATGAGCGTTCCCTGGTCCCGGCGCGCGTCCCGTTCGGCCTCGGTGCGACCCGAACGCCCGATAAAGTGGCCGACAGCGGCGCCGAAGAAGACGGCCATGTTGATCTCGATGGGCAGATACATGCCGAGTCCGAAGGCGAGGGCCGGGACCTTTGCCATCTCCAACATCACGGCAACGATGCCGCCAAGAAGGAAGAGAATGAGAGCCTGCTGTTCTCCTCCCATAACGCTGGAGACGATGGTCGCCATGAGATTGCCCTGTGGCGCCGGCAGATCCGGGTTGACCACCATCAGACCGGTGGCGGCGTCCTCGATCATGAATCCGTATGACGTCGCGAGGACCCAGATCACGGCCCCGACACACAGCGAGGCGATGAGGATTCCCAGGAATTTCCAGCGCTCCTGTTGGTAGGGGCTGGCTCCGAGCCAGTATCCCACCTTGAGGTCTGTGATAAACGCCCCCGAGGTGGAAAGGGCCGTGCACACCGCACACCCGACGACGAGCGCCACCGACATTCCGAGGGCGTCGCCGCTGAGCCCGGTCGCCACCAGCGCGAGACACGCGATGATCAAAGTCAACATGGTCATCCCGGATACCGGGTTGACGCCGACGATGGCGATGGCGCGCGCCGCCACGGGGGTGAACAGAAAGGCCAGGATGAAGGTGATGATCGTGCCCACCAGTGCGGTGCTGACCTGGCCACTGATATACCAGAACAGCAGGAACATGCCGACCACCGAGCCGATCTGGATGAGAAAGGTGTTGCGAGGCGGCATATCACGGTCAGTGCGTACCGTGTCGCCGCCGTCCCCGCCGCCGACAAGCCCTTTGAACGCGAGCGACAACGAGGAGACGATGATCTTCCACATCTTCAAGATGCCGATGATCCCGGCCACTGCGATGCAGCCGATGCCCATGGGCCGGACATAGTTGCCGAAGATCTGGGCCGCGTCCATGTCGGCCACCAGAGCTCCAACCTCCGGGGGCGTCAGCGGCACGGTGAGACCGTGTCCGGCGAAGTAGACGAGCGGCACCAGGACCAGCATCGAGAGGACCGAACCGGCAGCGATGATGCCCGCGTACCGAACGCCGATGATGTAGCCCAGTCCGAAATAGACCGCGGTGGCGTTGAGCTTGAGCTCGAAACGTAGGTCGGCCATCCGCTCACCGAAGCCGCCGAAGAGGATCTTGGAATTGAGATGATGGTTCCACAGGTGGAGGAACTCCACGATCAGGTCGTAGATGAAGCCGATACCGAAGGCCATGAGCAGCACCTTGCCCGCCGAGCCCTTGGACTTCTCTCCCGTGGCGAGCACGTTGGCGATCGCCGTGCCCTCGGGAAATGGCAGTTGACCGTGGAGGTCCTTGACGAAATACCTCCGGAGGGGAATCAAGAGAACCACGCCCAGGTACCCACCGAAGAGGCATGACAGGAAGATCTGCAGGAACGATGGCTTCAGGTCGAGGATGTAGAGCGCCGGAATGGTGAAGATCGCGCCGGCGACCACGACGCCCGCGGCCTGACCGACGGACTGGATGATGACGTTTTCGAGCAGCGTGCTGCGACGTCGGAAGAGGGTGCCCAGAAAAACCGCGAGGATCGCGATGGGGATGGAGGTCTCGATCACGTTGCCGGTCTTGAGTCCGATATAGGCGGCCGCGAACGTGAAGACCACCACCATGATGACCCCGATGATGATCGATCGGGCGGAGACTTCGGGTCGTTGATCCTCGGGCGGAACCACGGGGGTATACACCTCGCCCGGTTGGAGTTCGCGGAATGCGTTGGCTGGCAGAACCTTTCCGGCATCTGGCTTGGATTCCATGGATTCCCTCCTCGTCGCGGAAGTGTAGCAGGGAGGGAATGGAACACGGAGCGCGGAATACGCGGCAAGGCGCACGGAACAAGGAGGGACGAGCAGGGGGCGAGAGCGTCATCGCCCCGGGGGCGGACGGCGTCGTCTCTTGAGAGCTGTCCCCTGTTCCGGGCGAGTGGGTGGGGGACTACTCGAGAGTGATCTTTGCGTCACCCACCCCCACCTCGAGTTCTATGGTGTAGGTTCCGTCGCCGCGCCAACTGGAGGAGTGGCTGACAAACCCGGAGCTGTTTTCCACGTCGCCATCCGCCTCGATGACGGTACCGCCCACGCCCGCGGCGCCATCGGCCGACCGGAACGCACCTGCGGGCCCGCGGACAGTCCCATTGCCGACGCCGACGTTGACGTTGACGTCGCCGCCCAGAACGGCCAACGAGGCCGTGCCGACACCCACCTCCATTTCGATGTCGCCTGCACTGCCGGTCACTTCGACGTCACCGACGCCCTGTTCCAGATTCAAAGCGAGTCGGGAAGGCCCGGTGACGCGCCAATGGGCTTCAAAGCGCGGCTCACTGGAACCGGAGTCGACCTCCAAGAACAGGATGCGGTCGTCCACGTCGCTCATGAGCGTTGCCTTCTCCACATCTTCTTCCGCCCTTTTCATGGAGGAAAAGAGCCCTCCCCGCCGCGGAGTCAGCGTGATCCGAACCCGGATGTCGCTCGAATCACCGGCGGCGAAGCTGAAGTCTCCGACACCATTGGTGACGCTGATGGCCTCGATGTGATCAGCGGGGAACGAGGCTTCTAGGGTTCGCTCGGCGGCGATCCCGGCGCTGGAAATGGCGATGATGGCGCAGCAGATCAGGATGCTTCGGTTTCGCATGTACCCTCCCTCGAGGTGGTCGTGACGTCGAACTCACACGATAGAACGAAGATGGGATAAAAAGGTTCACGTGGCGGTGCGTGGAGCCCGGCGTCAATCGGGAAAACGAAGGAGCGTACCCTCTCTCTGCTGCCCGCTCGGGTCGTCTTCGTCCAGCCGCGGATTCGACTCTGCGGCAAATGCCCGGCGGGCGAAACCGGGGTCGAGGCCGGTCAGGTATTTTCGAATCCGCACGCGCGCGGAACGCACCGTCGACGGATTGGCCGCCGCAGCACGCGCCACGCTCGTGGCCGAGGGATGGTGTCCTTCGAGCTCGAGAATCGCTGTCACGGTGGCTGCCCCCCATGGCTCCGGAGTCTGAATGCCCATGGGATGGCGGGCGCTGAAGCTGCGCCACAATCGGCGCGCGGCCAGGATGGTGAGGTCGGAGAGGTCCAACACGCTACCGCACCGCAGGATGGTCTCGTCCACCTCCGCAACGACGCCTTCCACCTCCTCGAGGGATTGCTGCCAGCTCTCGAGCAGCCGATTTTCGGCCCGCCGCCGACTCCATTCCCTGCGTATTGAATCGTGGGTTTCAAGCAGCAGTAGGGAGTCCGGATGGCGTCCGATGGCTTCTTCCAACACGGCTTCCGCCTCGATCCAGCGTCCCACTGTGGCCAGCAGGTTGGCCCGGAGTCCAACCAGGAAGACCTGCATGTCATCGGGGAGTTGAATGGACGGAACGACCCGGTCGAGAATATCCAGTGCCTCGGGTAGCCGGCCCTGGTCGGCGAGCAGCATGACCAGCTGGATCGGAATGTGGATCGCGTCTGGAAAGAGGTCGATGCCCATGGCGAGGAATTTTTCCGCCCGTTCGTCCTCGCCCACCGCATTCATCGCCGTGGCCATGAGGTGGCAGGCGTGGGGTGACGAGTTGAGGTCCCAGGAATCCGATGCTGCGGTCAGGGCTCGATCGGGACACCCCATGGAGAGGAGCGACTGAGCCTTCCAAATCAGGAGTTGTGCCTCGAGGTGGGCGTGACCCCTGGCCCGCGACAGCGAGCGTTCGACCTCGGTGAGGACCTTCCGATGGCGGCCCTGTTGGCTCCACTCCAGGCACCGTTCCAGAGAACGCTGAATGCGGCGTTCCAACTCCCCATCGGGCTTGCGGGCTCTGCCGGACATGGCGTTAGATTACCAGGAAACGGGGGCAGGGACAGAGTCAGTTCGGAATTTCGAAGTCTGGACGTGAAAGAGGCGATTCCCGCCCACCGGGTGAGCGGGGAGGAGCGTTCCGTCAGAGGTCGAACCCATCACCGTCGTCGTTGCGGGTTCGAGCGGGTTGTGTTTTCGCGTGACCGTGCGGAATGTTCTCTGGATCGTCCCGTTGCCGGTTCGGACGATTGGCCGGACGTCGCGCTGACCTTGGTTCGTGTCCGAGATACGGTACGATTTCGATCGACGTGGTCCGCCGGCGGTGCACCCCGACTTTCCGTGCGGTCCGTCGTCGCCGGTTTTGGAGAGGTGTGGTGGTGTCGGGTCCGACGGGCTTCGTCTCGGGACCGAGAGGTTGATGGGACGGTGCGGTCATCGGGTCGCCGCGGGGCAGGCTGTGGCGTGGCTGCCCGACTCGCAGGAGGATATCGTCCCTCTGCAGCTCTCGCGCGCGCCGTCGACGCGGTCGGGTGTGGGCCGGCGTCGGATGGTTTCGTCTCTTTCCGCAACGAGGTCCCGGTGGAGTTCTTCGTGACGGATCCCCGCACCGGGGCGGCGCGGCGCTCAGGGCCGTGCGCGACACCGGGTTGAGTTGCGCGGTGGTTCATTGTCCCCGCAGAGGGCGCGCCCGGAAGACGAGTGCGTTGGTCCCGCGCCGCGGTTCGACCCTCCGGGGCCAACGCCTGCTCCACAGTTCGTCCGCCATGGCGTTGGATCATCTGTTTCGCTCCGCCGGGACGCGCCGCGGTGACGTCGCGACCGTCAATGCGGACGGTGCGCGTCTCCATGGCCGTTTCGGGCACGACCACTCCCCTCCGGGCGAGTGCCGGCCGGTCGAGGTTTTCAGTCACGATCCGGGGTCCGCCGGCGACGGAACGTCGCACCGTGGCGGCCGTCACGGCGTGCCGCGAGAGATCCTCGGTCCCGAGGTGTTTCCATTCGGAGTAGGTGGCGTATCGGGCGTCGTTCCAACCGGACCAGTAGCCGTCGTCGTACCCAACGCGGTAGCCGTTCCGATGACCGTGCCGGTACCCGTGGTCGTAACCGCGGCCGTACCCCATGGCCGCATGGCTCCAACCTGGGGGCGGAGATGGGTACCAACCGATGTAGCCGCCCGCCGTCACCCAGGTCACGTTGGCCGCCCGGTAGGTATAGCCGGGCACCCAGACCCAGCCCTGGCGACTCATGGCCCAATGACCGTAGTGATGGGGGAAATAGCCCCATGGTTCATAGGCCACCCAGGTCCAGCCGTAGGATGACCAAACCCACCGGCCGTGGGTGTACGGCCGCCACCCCACCGCAACCATGGGTCGCCAGCACCGGCCGAGACCATCGACCCAAACCCAATCCCCGTAGCCGGACAGGGCGACGTGGTAGTCCACCCGCCAGTTCGGATTGGACCAGGATGATCCGTACACCGCCCAATTGGTGGATCCGAACGAGATGGAAAGTCCGCCGCCACCGATCTGTACGCCCAGCCAATCGGCGCTGCGGGCCGGAGCAGCGAGCAACGTGAGGCTGACGACAACCGCGATGATGAACATGACTCGGCGTGTGCGTTGCTCCATGGCGACCTCCCCGGGGCCGGAAACTTCGACCCCGCCCCTGGGTTGAGCAAACCTCGTGCCACAGGTGGTTCGGAGGATCGAAAGGTACGCGGGTGGAGGGAATTCGGGGCGATGTGCCGAGATCCGACAGCGCGTGCGTGTGTGAATGTCTGTCCTCCTGAGAGGACGGAATATGGAAGATCCGATCAGGAACGAGAGTACACGTAGGCGCAGTCCTCGAGGATCGGGTCAACGCCGGTCCGTGCAACGGCGTAACGGCCGCCCGACCACAGAGACGCTCCACCGGTCTCGCCCCTCGCGTTGACGGCATAGAATTTGACGTCGAATGTGGGCCTGCCGCCGTCGTCCAGCAGGTAGGGAACCCTGGTTGCGCGGATCAGTCGCTCCAGGGCACCGAGACACGCGTCGGTGGGCGAGGATCCGTTGCGCATGAACTCGACGACGGTGTGGGCGCCTGCGATCTGGATCACCGACTCGCCGCGTCCGGTGGACCCGGCGGCCCCGACACCGTCTTCCACGTACAGGCCGGCACCGATGAGTGGAGAGTCGCCGACCCGGCCCGGAATCTTGAAAAAAAGACCGGACGTTGTGGTTGTGCCGCCCAGATCACCGGCCGAGTTGGCCGCACAGAGATTGATGGTCCCGGTTGGTCGGATCGCACCGAACTTCTCGATGAACCATGCCACGTCGGGATCGTCGACCTGTCCCGGAGCCGGAATCCAGTCGTCGGCGTCGGACATGTTTGCCTTCCAATACAGCCAGATCTTCCGAGCCCGCTCCGTCAGGAGGTCGTGCTCTTCGAGCCCGATGGTGCGGGCGAACCGTGCGGCCCCATCACCCACCAGCAATACTCTGGTGGTGCGGCGCATGACCTCGAGAGCGACCCGGGCCGGGTGTTTGAATCCCTCCAGAGCCGCCACCGCCCCGGCGCGCATGGTGCGCCCATCCATGCAGCAGGCGTCGAGCTGGACCACTCCCTCGGAATTGGGCAGACCGCCGTAGCCGACGGTGACGTCCTCGGGGTCGGCCTCGACGATCCCAACCCCGGCCACCGCCGCTTCGACCGGTGGCAGCCCGGCATCCATATCGCGCACCGCGCGTCGAACCGCCTCCAGACCGTTGGCCGAAGCCACGGCAACGGCCGGGGCTCGGTTCCGTTGATCTTGGGCTTGGAGGTGAGAGCCGGTGGCGAGCGCGGCGAGCGTGGCGGTTCCTCCGGCGACCACCTCGCGGCGGGTGGGGCCCGGGACCTTCGCGGAATCAGCAGGGGACTCTTGGTGTGACATGCGTCATGGTGGGCGTTCCGGACACGCGGTGTCAAGGTTGATGCCGTCGCCGGGAACGGGCCTTGCATTGTTTTCCCGGGCCAACCCGACAGGTTGGTGGAATGGCGGCCATGGTCTACCATGAACAGAGAGCGGGATTCCGGGTTTCGCAATGCGTCGGTGGCGTCGGTGAGCGACGCAGGGAAGGGACGCCGAGGTCTGGAAGATGGATATCGGAGCGCAACATGAGACGCGACGGAGACTGCTGGCTCGGAGTGGGTTTGATTGCCTGTCTGGCGGTGTTTGTGACCGCCTGTAGCGCTCCCGGGAGCCCTTCGGGCGAGGTCCAGGGGAGGGACTGGGCGTCACGGCGATCGGAAATGGTGCGCGCCCAGATCGAGGCCAGGGGCGTCAAAGACCCCTACGTTCTGGACAGCATGCGTGCCGTCCCGAGGCATCTCTTCGTCCCGGATGTCTACCGCGATGCGGCCTACAACGATTCCCCGCTTCCCATCGGTCAGGGGCAGACCATTTCTCAACCCTACATCGTGGCTCTGATGACCGAATTGCTCGAGGTCGGTGACGGCAGCAGTGTGTTGGAGATCGGGACGGGCTCGGGCTATCAGGCGGCGGTGCTGGCGGAGATGGGCGTCGAGGTCTACTCCATCGAGATCAAGACGACGCTCTGCGAGAGCGCGGCGGCGACCCTCGGTGGTCTCGGTTACGAAAACGCCCACGTGCGCTGCGGTGACGGATACGGCGGCTGGCCCGAACATGCTCCGTTTGACGGCATCATCGTGACGGCGGCTCCGGATCGCATCCCCGACCCGCTGGTCGAGCAGCTCGCCGACGGTGCTCGAATGGTGATACCGGTGGGGGAGTTCTACCAGGAGCTCAAGGTGATCACCCGCAACGGCGATTCCTTTGAGGAACGATCGGTGATTCCGGTGCGCTTTGTCCCCATGACAGGTGAGATCGAGCGGCAGCGAAACTGACCTCGCAGCCAACCGGAAAAGCGAATCCCGAACCTCGAGTCTCGATCCCCGAACCGCGGGTCGTGAACAATGGTGTTTGGGATCGGCGAAACTCAGCTATAGTGTCCGCGCGGAGGGCACTGCACGATTCATGTGTGGCATCGTCGGCGTCATAAGCAAGAATGGGCGACCCGTGGTTCGCGATCTGGCCAACGGCGCCCACTTTCTCCAACACAGGGGCCCGGCGTATGCCGGTCTCTTCGTTTTCGACCCGGTTCACCACGGGTTGGCATTGGAGAAGGGTGAGGGTCTCGCCGACGACATCTTCAAGCCGCACGGCGATATTCCCGGCGATATCGGTATCGCCCACACCCGATACAAGACCTACGGCAGCGGCGGGATCGTCAACGCGCAGCCGTTCTTCGACGTCTTTACGGGCATCGCGCTGGCCCACAACGGTCACGTCACCAATGCGAAACAGATCGCCGGCGAACTTCAGCACCGCGGCCAGGCGCTGGCGAATCACTGCGACGCCGAACCGTTACTCCGAACGCTGGGGTTGTGGTTCGAGCATTTTCGACAGGCCGAACCGGGCGCGGCGGAGCCGGAGCTGATGTTCCGCGCCATGACCGAGGTCCAGCGACGGGTCACGGGCGCCTACTCAGCCGTGGCGGTGACTCCTCGCGGAATGTATGCCTTCCGCGATCCGCACGGCTTCAGGCCCATGGTCCTCGGGCGGCGAGATCGGCCCGCGGCGGTCATGGTCGCGTCGGAGACTCTCGCCCTGGAGCAGAACGGTTTCGAGGTTGTCGAACATGTTCCGTA
>Ga0272441_10012347_pt1 | contig 12497 bp, 13 predicted proteins | sample SSMProp6N_FD_193582 | JGI IMG/M metagenome (GOLD analysis project Ga0272441, IMG submission 193582) | Marine sediment archaeal communities from Little Sippewissett salt marsh, Falmouth, MA, United States - SSM-Prop-6N | ecosystem: Environmental > Aquatic > Marine > Wetlands > Sediment ...
GATCTTCCTGACGATCGAGTCGGAGAACGAGGACGAAGACGCGCGTCTCATCCTCTACCTTCCGTTTATCGGAGCGCCGAAGGAACTGGTCTCCGAGGAAGAGCGCGGCGGCAGCTTCGCCGGGAGCGCATTGTCCTACTCGGATTTGGGAGACCGAGAAGGACGCGCTGATTACGATGCCGTCCTGTTGGGCGAGGAAGAGCTGGACATTGACGGGCAGTCGCGAACCGCCTACAAGATCGAATCGACGGCCAAGCCCGGCGTGGATGTCGATGCGCCGCGATCGATCCTGTGGATCGACACGGAATTCCTCATCATGCTGAAGCTCGAGTCGTACAACGATCTCGGCAATCTCGACACCAGCATGGAGGTCCTCGAGCTCGGCGAGTTCGAAGGGAAACTGACCGCGGACGTCATGCTGGCAACCAGCCATTCGGACGACAGCACGACTACGATCACCGTGTTGGAGCAACGGAGGCCGGCGGGAGCAATCTCGCCCGATGTCTTCCTGCCGGAGAACCTCGGTGCGTTCGACGCGGCAGCGTGGGGATTCGCCGAGTAGCAGGTTTGCGCCCAGGATCACAGCACGGCGGGTCGTCGCTCCGGCGGCGGCCCGTCTTTCATTCGCTCTCGAGGAGGCGCCGAACCTTGGCGGCGGCCGCGCGCACGATGCCGCTTCCTTCACCGTTCTGGAGGCGCTCCGTGCGCAGCAACGAGAGGATCCGGGTCAAGGCATGGAGTGCCTCGAAGGTGGGGAGATGTTCGTCCGGATGACACGGAAGCGAGCGGACGGCGGCGTACCCGTCGAGATAGGAATCCCGGAGTTGCGCGAAGTCCTTGCGCGACGACAGCTCGCCGAGCGTCACCGCGAGGTCGTACGCATAGTGATTCCAATGAGTTCGTTCGAAGTCAATGGCGCGCGCTTCGCCCGCGTGATAAATCAAGTTGCCCTGCTGTAGATCGCCATGGATCACGCCCGCGACGTCGCGACCGTCTCCCAGGATGCGGATCGCCAGCAACGTTGCGGGAATCACCGCCTGCAATGCCGCGAGATCCTCACCGCGAATCCGTCCGCGCACCCGCAGTGCGGACAACGCTTCGGCCAACGCGGGCAGCGGAGACTGCTTGATGCTCAATTCCTCCGGCCAGCGGAACGAGCCAGCATGCTGGTGCAATGTCGCCGTCATGCGGCCGACGGCGCGAAGATGATCGACCGTCAGCTCGTCCGCCGGCCGTCCCTTCACCCATCGAAACAGCATGCAGGGATGAAAGCCGGAGATACCGGGCATCGAGACACTGCGGAGGAGTTCGCCCGAGCGCATGATCACCGGCTCCGGAGCGGACAGTGACGTATCACGGTTGATCGCGACCAGCCACAGCAACTCACGCATCAGGGTATCGTGATCGCGGTCCGGATGGCAGATGCGAAGCGCCCAACGCCCGTCATCCGTCTGTACGCGGAAGACGACATTGGTGCCCGGACCGAGGTAGCGAAGGCCGGCATCCTCCAGCGCGTAGACCGTGAGCGCCTTGCGCGCGAGTCTCTCGTATCGCTCGACGCGTTCGCTTTCCGATAGGGCCTCGATCGAATGCACGACACAACCTCCGCAGTCTAGGCTACACGTCCTCGTTCCCGGACGCAATCGCGCGTGGCCATCGCGCAGGCGTCGGCCGCTTTGCGGGGCGTCATCCGGCGGACTACCATCGCATCTGCACCGAGAAGGGAGGTCCGATGTACGGAGAGATGGCGCAATACTACGATCGCATCTACAGTTTTAAGGATTACGCCGCCGAGGCTGGCCGGCTGAAGGCATTCATTGCCCGCCACGGCAAATCCGGCGGCCGGCGATGGCTCGACGTGGCGTGCGGCACCGGCTGCCACCTCGCAGAACTCGCGGAGGCGTTCGACGCAGAAGGTCTCGATCTCAGCGCGGAACTGCTGGCTCACGCGCGAGTGCGCAACCCAGGGATGACGTTTCACTTGGGAGATATGCGAACGTTCGAGCTGCCATCGCGCTTCGACGTCATCACGTGTCTGTTCAGTTCGATCGGCTACATGACGACGATGGAGGATCTTTACACCGCGATCGCGAACATGGCCCGGCATCTGACGAACGGGGGCGTATTGGTCGTCGAACCGTGGCTGACGCCGGAGGCGTGGCAACCGGGCACCGTCCACGCGATGCTGATCGACGACCCGGATCTGAAGATCGCCCGGGTCAACACGAGCCTGACCCACGGAAAGCTCTCGGTGTTCGATCTCCACCACCTCGTCGGCACACCGGAGAAGACGGTCCATTTCGTCGAGCACCACGAGATGGGGCTGTACACGCGCGGCGAGATGGAAGACGCGCTCGGTTGCGCCGGACTGGAAACGGCCTACGATGCCGAGGGACTCACCGGGCGTGGGCTCCACATCGGGGTAAGACCGAATGCCTCGTAGAGGGGATTCCTCCACGCTGCGGCCCGCAACGCTGGAAGACCTCGATGTCTTGGTCGAACTGCGCGTTGCGCTGTTCGAGGCGATGGGGCAGCGCGGGCCGCTTCTCGACGCGGCCGTGCCGGCGATCCGTGCCTACATCGAGGACCATTTGCCGTCGGGGGCGTTCCGGGTTTGGGTCGCGGAACGAGGAGGCACTGTGGTCGCGGCGATCGGCCTCGTCATTCACAGCGTACCGCCGTCGCCACACAATCCGGACGGCCGCGAGGCGTACATCATGAACCTGTTCACACGCCCCGAGGTACGTCGCCGGGGCATCGCGCGGCGATTGATGAGGCACGTGCTCGACGTCGTTCAATCGGAGGGCACATACAAGGTGCGCCTGTACGCGACCCCTGACGGGCGTCCGTTGTACGAATCGCTCGGATTCGCTGTCGCAACCGGCGAACCCGAGATGCAGTTCACGCTGCCGAACGAGGACCGGTTCACAACGGAATGAATCGCGCGGTGCGAGGCTGTCGGACACTACTCGTCGGCGCCGACGAGATCGTCCGCAGGGACGTCGAATCCGCCGTCGAAGTAATCGGCCCGATACACGAACAGCGATCCGTCTTCCCCTCCTGCGGTTACGCCGAGCAGCTCGACGCCGCGGGCATAGAGGATCATCTCCCCGGTGTCGCCGGCAATGACGTAGCGGTCGACTGTCAGTTCGCGGTCTTGGTAGCGGATCACGCCATCGTCCACACGCTCGACGCGCATCATCGGAAGCCCGTCGGCATCTGCGTCGTCCTCGGCGCTGGGGGGACCTCCCAGTAGCAGCGTCTCGAAGTCGATGCGACCCTCTGGTTGGCGCAGTTCGAAGACAAGCGGGAGGAGTGCGTAGGTGCTGAACGTGTTGACGACGAACACATCGTCCTTGCGAAGATCGATCCGGCGTACGTCGTCGCCGGCGACCACGGAGATCGATGACGTTCCAACGTCGGCGCGAAGCTCGCGATCGAACCGCAACGGCCCGTCGAACGAGGCCGTCAACCAACGGGGCCGCAGCGTGCGATCCATCTCCAGCGTCTGTTCGAAGCCGATCGTGATCGTTGCAATTAGCGCGGTGAACCAGAACTCACCACTCGCCTTCAGCACGACTGCACCGTCCTGCAACGAGACCTCATACGCCTCTTCGCCGAACGGTTCGCCGTCGCCGCTCATCACGAGCGTGCCTGACAGCGGGAGTCCGATCGAATCAACCGTCGGCGGGCCTGTCGACATCTCTGCGGCGGTCGGTTCCGGGGTATCGACGCCGGCCGAGAACTCGGATTCCTCGCTCGTCCATTCCGTCGGAAGATCCCTGACGTCGATCGAAGTGAGTGTGGCCTCGGGATCCGAGTCGGACAGCAGAAGGAGTGCCGCGGCGATCGCGACCAACGCCAGCGGAATGCCAATCCCGAGACCCAACAGCCAGCGCGTGCGTCGCTTCATCGTCGCCCTCCTCTCATCTCATCTTGCACGGCGTACGTGGACCGTTCGTGGGGCAATCGTGAACCTTCGATGGTGCGAGTCTCGTTGGCACGTCGCTCCCCTGACGATACGATAACGCCATGAGCCGAGAAGGACGATACACGATCATTGAGCAAGAGGGATGGCCGCGCAAGGAGCAGTTCGATCTGTTCCGTGGGTTCGGGAATCCCTACTTCGCCCTGACCGCGAACGTCGACATCACGGCATATCGAAAACACCTTCCTCCACATCGGCGATTCACCGTCGGGGTGGTTCACGCGCTCGCCAAAGCTGCCAACGCCGTTTCGCCGTTTCGTCAACGCATCCGGGGAGAGGATGTCATCGAGTTCGACGTCGTCCATCCGTCCATCATCGTGCTCAACGACGAGGATGCGTTCCGATTCTGTTCGTTCCCGTTCAAGGCGAGCTACCGCGACTTCGCCGCGGACGCGGACGAACGCATGGATGCCGCCCGGGCCGCATCCACGATGTTCACCCTTGCCGATCAGGACGATTATCTGTTCATGACGTGCATTCCGTGGGTGTCCTTCACCGGTGTCGTCCACGCCGCGCCAACCCATGCACCGGATTCGGTGCCTCGGATTGCGTGGGGGAAGGCCCACGAGGACGAAGAGCGCGTAGTCCTCCCTCTGAACGTCCAGGTACACCATGCGTTGGTCGATGGGATCCACGTCGGGCGATTCTTCGCAGCGGTGGAGGAGATCTTCCGGGATGCCGGACATTGGCTCGTCGCGGACTGACGGCGGAGGCGTCCCAAGCGGGCGGATCGCCGCATCGTTTCGTTTCTACGCGGAGCTGAACGACTTCCTTTCTCCGGAGAGGCGGGGGCGTACGATTGAAGCGTCCTACCTCGTTTCTCCGTCCGTCAAGGACGCGATTGAGGCGCACGGCGTACCGCACGTGGAAGTCGATCTCATCCTCGCGAACAACGAGCCGGTAGGATTCGACTACCGTGTACGCGCGGAAGACCGCATCGCCGTCTATCCGGTCTTCGAAGCGCTCGACATTGCGCCGGCCGCTCGGCTGGGCCGTGCGCCGCTGTGCCGAACGTGCTTCGTCGCCGACGTCCATCTTCGTAAGCTGAGTCGGCTCCTTCGCCTGATGGGTTTCGATGTTCTGCACTCTCCGACGTCCACGGATCCCGAACTCGTCGACGTCTCCGTTCGAACCGGAAGGATCCTGCTGACGCGGGATCGCGCGCTGCTGAAGCACGGCCGGTTGACGCACGGGTACTGGGTGCGAAGCGTGCATCCCCGCCGACAAGCCGTGGAGGTCGTGCGACGGTTCGATCTCGCGGGCGAGATCAGACTTCTGTCGCGGTGCCCCCGCTGCAACGGAGTGCTGAAGCCGGTGGATAAGGCGGACGTGCTGTCCCGGATTCCTCCACGCACGGCGGCCTGGGTTGACGAGTACGTCGAATGTGTGTCGTGCGGGAAACTCTACTGGCACGGTACTCACGTCGATCGCATCCGGGCTGTGCTCGACCGGATTCTTCGCGACGCGGCCAGCTAGGTCTTCGCGATCAGATCGTAGTCCTCGGTTCCGACGAGTTCCGCGGTGACGAAACGGCCGGCCGCCAGATCCTCGCCGACGACGAACGTCACACTGTCCACGTCCGGTGCTTGATGCTGGGTGCGTCCGACCCAGACGCCCTCCTCTTGGGCCGGCTCGTCGAGAAGGACTTCCACCGTCTGCCCGAGCGCGGCTGCGTTGTTCTCGAAGGCGATTGCCTGTTGGACGCTCATCAGCTTCTCGAGACGCGCGTCGATCACGTCGGAAAGAACTTGATTGGGAAACCGTGCCGCCGGAGTGTCCGGCTCCGCGCAGTAAGCGAAGGCCCCAAGATGATCGAACCGCAGCGAACGGACGCCGTCGAGGAGAACCCCGAAGTCTTCGTCCGTTTCCCCGGGAAACCCGACGATGAACGTCGTGCGAATCGCGACGTCGGGGATTCGGGAGCGGAGACGCTCGATCAGGCGAACACAATCCGCTTGCGTCACTCGGCGACCCATGCGCCGCAGGAGGTCGTCCGCCAGATGCTGAAGCGGGACGTCGACATACGCGCACAGCTTCCGATTGTCCTCGTATTCGCGAATCAAGTCGTCGGAAAAGTACGCCGGGTGGGTGTACAAAAGCCGGATCCAATGGAGGCCGTCGATTCCTGCCAGATCGCGCAGCAAGCGGTGGATCGGGTATGGGGTGGAACGATCCGCTCCGTACGACGTCGTGTCTTGCCCGATGACGACGAGTTCCCGCACGCCCCCGCGCACGAGATCCTCCGCCTCGGCGAACACCTCCTCGGGCGAGCGGCTCGTGAGCCCACCGCGGATCAGCGGGATCGTGCAGTAGCTGCATCGGTTGTCGCAACCATCCGAGATCCGCAAATACGCCGTGTGCGGAGGCGTCAGGAGTAGCCGGGCTTCGTCCGAGGCGTCGGTGGAAAGCCCGCACGCCTCGACGATGGCTTCGTGCGCGTGAAGTCCGACGATCACGTCGACGTCGGGCAATTGCGCACGAAGCTCGTCGCCGAACCGCTCGGGGAGGCATCCCATCACGATCAATGTCTTGGGTGTCTCCTCCGTGGGGTACGCCGCGTACTCGGCGATCGTTCGGATCGATTCGTCGACCGCCGGTGCGATGAATCCACAGGTGTTCACGATGATGACGTCGGCCTCGTCCGGGCCGGCACCGACCCACGCTCCCGCGGTCGCCAACCGGGCCAGCAATCGCTCGGAGTCCACCAAGTTCTTGGCGCATCCGAGGCTGGCCAAGTGAACCTTTGGAGCCGACGTTCGATCTCGCGTCATCGTGTGCCTCCTCGTCGTGCGTCGAGATGATAGCACGCGGCCACAAGAACGGCCGCGCGGATACGGAGCGGAGACGGTCGCCTTCGATCGTGAGGTACGAGAGCACGCCCGGTTCAAGGAGGCCCCGGTATGAAACAGCGGATGTTCCGAACGCTTCGACGCGACGAAGACTTCCTCTGCGCGCTGGCGACCGTGGGAACGGACGGCCGTCCGCACGTCCGCTATATGCGCGCGACGATCCGTGACGACTTGACGATCCTCTGTCCCACGTTCGCGTCCACGCAGAAGGTGAAGGACGTCGACGCGTGTGAACAGGTCTCGCTCACGTGCGGAGACACGGATGCTGGCGTTCCCGGTTCGTACTTCCAGATTGCCGGGAGCGCGGTCGTGAGCCGGAGCCCGACGGATCGCGTCGGGGCGTGGACCCAACGTCTCGCGCGCTGGTTCTCGGGGTCCGAGGACGATGCGTACGCTGTCTTGGTAGTCGTCCCGGAACGCATCGTGGCACTGCCGATCGGCGGGGGACCTCCCGCGGCCGTGTGGGAGCGACATGCGTAGCGGCGTCAAAGCGGCCGTGCATCCGCAGGAAGTCAGGTCAACGGCTGGATCATGTGGATGTCGTCGGGCTCCAACCGGTAGAGTTCGGGATCCGGCTCGTTCGTGACCTCGAAGCCGCGACTTCGATAGAACCCGACCGCAGACTCCGACGGCGTCGCGGACACGTACAAATCGGTTGCCCCAGACGCGCGCGCCAACGCCTCGATCTCTCGACACAGACCGGAAGCGATTCCCCGTCGGCGATACCCGTGGCTGACGTGCAGCAGGGCGAGCTGTCCCATCGTTGCCGTCAACCGAGGACGGAACGCCGCGACCCCGACCAGGCGCTCGCCATCAAACGTGGCCAGGACGGTGCCGCCGTGGCTGTGGACGTCGTCAAGCGCCGCAACCATCGACGACACGGAGTGATCCGGTCCTTCGGGAGTCCACGGCGGGACGTCCCAGACGCCGTTCTGCGCGGTCAGACGACCGCGCTCGATGCGATAGCCGCGGCGAATGCGCTCCGTGCGGTCGATGTCCCCGATGCGCGCAAATTCCTCCGGCGTCAAACAGCGATGAGTCAGTGACGTCATGCCGCATTCTCCCTCACCAAGCGACGGCGATCCACGGTTCGGGGACTGGCAAGGCGCCACCCTCGGAGGTACACTATTCCATTATGGAACACTCGAGCCGTTCGCACGGCACCCGCGGGTTCGCGGTGGCATTCGCCGTGCTGGGATTCCTCCTGGAAGAGCCCCGGCACGGCTACGCGTTGCGCGCCCGAATCGAAGACGGGTTGGGCCCACTGTGGCGGATCGCGTCGAGCCAGTTGTACAAGGTCCTGCATCGATTGGAAACCGATGGATGGTTGAAGCGCGCGGCCGCCCCGCCGGATGCCGGTCCGCCTCGCAGCGTGTACACCGTCACGCAGGCGGGCGCGGATGCGTTTCGTCAGTGGATCGCGGAACCGGTGACGGCGATGAGAAACGTCCGCGTCGAGTTCGTGGCCAAGCTGTACTTCGCCCGTCTGCTGAAGATCACTCCCGTGGCCGGGCTGATCGACCGGCAACTCATCGCCGTCGATCGGATGCGCCGGCATCTGGAGGCCGACGATCGTGCAACCAGCGACGACGGCGTACTCAACGCCGCGTGGCTGGCATTTCAGCAGACGACGCTGACCCACTTCGCCGACTGGCTGCGCGACCAGAAGTCCTCGTTGCAATCGTCAAAGGAGATCCAACCATGAGTAGAATCACGTTTGCCGTCCTCGCGGTCGTCCTGTTCGCATGGGCGTCCGCCGCGCAGTCCGGAACCACCCTCGTCGATCAGGCCGGATACGAGGTCTCCCTTCCGGACGCGATCGAATCCATCGCCTCCGTGTACGGCATCGGAACCTACTTGGTGTATTCGTTGGGCGCCGGAGATCGATTGACGACGGCGTATTACATCGGGTTGAAGTCCGCCGCGCAGGCGACGGCGACGATGCAGCGCTGGGAACCACGGCTGTCCGACCTTCTGTCGTTCGGGGATCCCAACGTCGAGGAACTCGTGGCGGGCGGGGCCGATGTAGTGCTGGCCGACGCGTCACAACACGAAGCGGTCGCCGAGCAGCTGCGTGAGCTCGGCATCCCGGTCGTGCTGTTGTCGGCGGAGAGTCCCGATGCGATGAAGGAAGCGATCCAGCTGTTGGCAACCGCCCTCGGCGAGGAAGCCCAACGACGAGCGGACGCGTACGTCGACGCGTACGACCGAGTCACGGCGGCCGTTACGTCCGACGTGTCGTCGCTTGTCGACGGCACGCGTGTCCGCGTGCTGTTCCTTGGCACGTCGGCGAGCACCGCGATCAGCGGTGACATGTATCAAACGAACCTGATCGAGGCCGCCGGCGGTGTCTCCGTGACCGAGGAGCTTTCCGGCGGTTGGAGCGAGGTCAACCTCGAGCAAATCCTCCGCTGGGACCCGGACGTGATCCTGATTCCGCCGTACGGTCCGGTTCAGCCGTCCGATCTCCTGGAGAATGCGGACTGGCAGTCTCTCCAAGCCGTGCAAGCCGGCCGCGTCGTCCGCATGCCGCGCCTGATCGCGCCGATGGACACGCCCGTTCCCGAATCGATGCTCGGCGTCTTGTGGATGGCGACGTTGTTCTATCCCGATATCGTCACGCTGGATCTGATCGACGAGGTCGTTGCGTTCTACGCGACGTACTACGGATTGACGCTGTCCGACGAAGAGATCGCGGCGTTCGCTTTGTGATGAACCCCGAGAAGCGCCCCCCCGTGTGGCTGATCGTTCTGCTTCCGGCCGGGGTCTTTCTCGCCGCGTTGTTCCTCGGGCGATACGGGATTCGCATCGGGGACACCGTTCGTGTGCTGCTCGGCCTCGATGGACCGTCGGACGTGTTCCGGTCCTTGATCCTTCGCGTGCGTTTGCCGCGCGTGCTGGCGGCTGCGTGTGTGGGCGCCAACCTCGCGGTCGTCGGCGCCGGATTCCAGGGATTGTTTCGCAACCCATTGGTGGATTCCCGGATCCTCGGCGTCAGCTCGGGGGCCGCGTTCGGCGCGGCGCTCGCGCTTCTGCTCACGCACGAAGGGATTGCGGTACAGATGAGCGCATTCGCGTTCGCCATGGCTGCGATCGGACTCGTCATGCTCATCGGCTTTCGATTCGGTTCGTCCACGCTGGTCTTGGTGATCGGCGGGATTCTCGTCGGCGCGTTGTTCAATTCGTTGCTCGGGCTGATCAAGTACGTCGCGGATCCGTTGAGCACGCTGCCGACGATCACCTACTGGCTGTTGGGCGGGCTGAACGCCACGCAATGGGCCGATTTGCCGGCGTTGCTGGCGACCTCGGTCGTGGGCCTCTCGTTCTTCTTCGTGTTGCGGTGGCGGCTCAACGTGTTGACGGTATCCGACGCCGAAGCGACGGCGCTCGGGCTCCGCGTGCGGTTTCTTCGCGGTGCGTTCGTCGTCGTCGGGGCACTGATGGTGGCGGCCTCCGTTTCGATGGCCGGAACGATCGGTTGGATCGGGTTGGTCGTTCCGCACGTCGCACGTGCGCTCACGGGACCGGACTACCGAATCGTGGTCCCCGCATCGGCCGCCTTGGGCGCGGGCACCGTCATCGTGCTGGACACGGTCGCACGGACGGCCCTTCCCACCGAGATCCCGCTGGGAATCCTGACGGGGCTGATCGGCGTGCCCGCGTTCTTCCTGTTGCTGGTCCGATTCCTCCGAGCGAGAGGCGAGATCCGATGAATCTGAGCGCGCACGAGGTGGCCTTCTCCTACGTTCCGGGCGTGGAGATCCTGACGTCAGTGACGCTGACGTTGTCGACCGATGCCGTGACGTTCATTCTCGGTGCCAACGGCACCGGCAAGACGACATTGTTGGAGTGTCTGTTCGGACTGCGGCGGCCGACGCGGGGCCGCGTCGACGTCGCCGGCCGCGACCTACACCAACTGGCTCCCAAGGAGCGTGCAAGGAAGATCGGACTCGTCCCGCAGTGGCACGAGCCCGTGTTTGAGTTCTCCGTTCGTCAGGCGGTGTTGATGGGGCGGACGCCGCACCTCGGCCCGTTCTCGAGCCCCGGGCGAGCGGATCAACGCGCGGTGGACGAAGCGATGGATGCCGTCGGGATCGCATCGCTGGGCCGTCGTCCGTATACGCGAATCAGCGGAGGAGAGCGGCAACTGGCGCTGATCGCCCGTGGGCTCGCGCAGGGCGCGCGATGTTTGCTGATGGACGAACCGGCGGCTCATCTCGACCCGCATCATCAGCACGAGATTCTCGAAGCCGTTCGACTGCTCGCGGACGACGGGTTCGGGTTCGCCATTACGTCGCATCTCCCGAATCACGCGCTCCTTTACGGCGACCGGGTGGCGTTTCTGACCGATGGGCGAGCCGATCTTCAGGGGGATCCTCGCGAGGTCGTGACCGAGGCGTCGTTGGAACGCGTCTACGGGATGCGATTCGAGATCGTCGAGAGTCCGACCGGGGCGCGCGCTGTCCTTCCGCGCGTCCACCGCCGTCGATCATCGGACGACGGCGCGCTCAATCCGATCCCACCGCAGTCGGAGCCACCACCGAGCGTAGCCACGCGCGGCTCCTGAGCAGTCCGAACGAGGCCAGGCCCGAAACGATGTTGCTCAGAGACATCCCGAGCCAAACGCCGTCCGATCCCATGGTCAACGAGAAGGCAAACACGTATGCCAGCGGGATCCGCAGCACCCAGAGGCGCACGATGCCCAGGATCATGGGCGGGACGTTGTGCCCCGATCCACGGAATACGGACTCCGCGACGAAGAACGCGCCCAGGAACGGCATGCCGAGGGCGAACAGTTCGAGGAATCTCGCCCCCTCGCGGATGACGGCCGTGTTCCCCGGCATGAACGCTCCGACCAATGGCTTCCGGATCAGCCACAGCAGGCCCGCTTCCACGGTAAGAATGACGAACATCGCGGCCAATCCCTTTCTCATCAGCCGCCGTGCCCGGTCCTTCAATGCCGCGCCCAGGGCCTGGCCGATCATCGTCGTCAACCCGATGCCCATGCTGTTGGTCACGATGAAGATGATGCCGAAGATGCGATCCGCGATGCCGTAGCCCGCCAGCGCCGCCTCGGCGTTGTCCAGTCTGCCGATGACGGCCATCAGTACGACGAAGCCGAACGCGACGGTGGACTGCCCGATGCCGGCGGGGAGGCCAATTCGCATCGCTCGCAACATCCACGGGCCGTGGGGACGAAGCGCGGCGCGCTCGATCCGCAGAACGCCACGTCCCCGCACGAATAACGCCGCGAACAGGCATGTCGCTACGCCTTGCGCAATCACGGTCGCGTACGCGGCACCGAGGATGCCGAGCTGTGCGAACGGCCCCCATCCGAGGACGAGGAATGGATCGAGAACCACGTTGATGACGATGCCGGCGCCGTTGATGAGGAGCGGCGTCACGGTATCGCCGGTGGCGGAGTAGGCGCTGTAGAAGAGCCCCGGCAGCACCATTGTCGGGAGCCCGAGCAGAATCACGGAAAGGTACGACCCTGCTTGATGGGAGACCTGCGCCTCGTGGATCAGAAGCGACAGAATCCACGGAGCGAGCAGGAAGCCCGCGATGCCGAGCACCACGCTGCCGACGGCCGACAACGACACCAACTGGTTCAGCGCGAACCGCGCGTCGGCATGACGGTTCGCGCCGACATACTGTGC
>Ga0272441_10012348_pt1 | contig 12497 bp, 14 predicted proteins | sample SSMProp6N_FD_193582 | JGI IMG/M metagenome (GOLD analysis project Ga0272441, IMG submission 193582) | Marine sediment archaeal communities from Little Sippewissett salt marsh, Falmouth, MA, United States - SSM-Prop-6N | ecosystem: Environmental > Aquatic > Marine > Wetlands > Sediment ...
ATGTGCTCTGTAACTCAACATAATGTATCTGATTCACTGATCAAGGCTATGATTTGGCAACCTTTCAGTTCTGAATACCTGAATCAGATCCTTGTTTTTCAACAGAATCGCTTGCTGCCAGTGATTTTTCACCCAATTCCATTGCTATTTATCCAGGCAAAATGGTATAAGACAATTACATGGCATAGCAGGGCACGAAACGCTGTATACCGCCGATCTTGATCTCTAGCCAATCATCAGGGGCATCGGAAGTCGGATCTTTGCTGGAATTACCCATAGTCGCCGTGTAATCTATAATTGCGTCCAGATTGAGTTCACCACCACTCGGATCGATATTCAAGTGACCGTTGCTATCTGTTTGGAGCTCGGTGTAGATACTTCCAGCAGTGTAGGCCAATCTCAACTGCGGATTGGAAGAATCGAGTATATCAACTCTACTACTCGGGATGATCGTGCCTATACCAACGGAGCCACCATCGCTGATGAATATTCCGCTACCGCCTTTATCATAAAGTCTCAATCCGTCTGAGTTCCTGGCTCTGATCTCATCTGACATGATCTTCCTGTTATCACCAATATCCCAATCGGCAGAAAGCGAAACAGAACCATCGTGCTTAAGAACTTCATTTTCAGATGCCTTGCTATCTATCAGAGCTTGAGTAGCGGCAGGAATCTTTATCCTCATGTTATCTCTTCTCAGTCCCTCTATTCTGGCAAGATCCTCTAGCCGTAGCATCAATTGGCGATTTTCGCTCTCTGTTAAACTCAAGCCCGGATTTTGCTGACTTTCTCTCTCCACAGATTGGTTTCTATATTCAACCTGATCTAGACGACCTCGACTTCTGAATCGCGATCTCGGATTTGGCTTCTGATCCTTTTGTATAAGGTTCGACGGTCTCAGATTCAGTGCAAAGTTCGTTTTTCTCATAATCCAACCCCTAACTACATCAGAATTTCATTCTCCTGACCCCAAAACAAGACGAGCGTAACTTGAATTTGCTGCCCCTCCCGTACGCGTGGTCTCATAAGCACATATCGAGTTGAGAGGTGCTAAATGGGACAAAAGATTATGACATCTGCAAATAATCTGAAATTCAGTTCTCCACTGATAACCTAACGACATTTCCTGAGATGTCACCGAGAAGCACCCATGTGCAGTCAAAGATGCTGAAATCTGTTTTGGAAAATGGAATACTCAGATTCTGGCATACAGCCCTATTCGCCTCTATTTCCAGTTTTTTACCGTCACTTGTTTTGATCATCTGGAACAATACCTGAAGATAAGATGGATAGGAGTTCTGAGTTAACTGATAAACTATTGCTGAAGTTGTGCCATCGTTCAGTTTCCCAGAAGCATTTGTAGAAACATTCCACATAAGGTCGAGTACTGATGCCTTGAACATCATTTCTTCGAAGGTCAGCTTAGCTATTCCCGTGTGGTAATAGACAGTTTTTCCAAAGCGTTCTCGTTCGTTACGTATCTCGCTCTCAAATGAAATATCCAGCGAGACCCGGCCCCTGAATTCAGCTATTTCTTTGGAGGGAATCGCATTTACTGATGAATCATCAGCATAAACTATACCATTCACTCCCGTAGTAATACTCAATCCCGCTGTACTGTATAGTATTTCATATTGAGCAGTTAGATGCCATACATCGCGCGGTAGGTCATACTGATTATCATTCACCCTGGCCTCATAGATGATATGAACGACACAGGAAGTGTTAGATATACTATGCTCCTGGTTATGCAGAAGAAACTTGACGCGATCATAGATCATCCATAGCTGCTGTTTGTTAGTATCAGAATATATATCAATGATTAAAGTTGCTTTGGTAACGCCGGAGACCTCTGAAAAAGATCCCCCGGCATCTATACTCAAAGTGATACAGGGATAGTCAGCAGATTCCGCGTTATAACTAGACGTGATGTCATCAGCGTTGACTGTTGATGTTAATGTAGAGTCGCCGGTCAATCTTGCCTTGATGGCTTTGAGAAGTGAGTCCATATCTCCTATGCCCTCATATATGTGTTCGTATCTTTCCGAATCTGTCCTTCTTCATTTCCGCAATTCATAAATTGACCGCAGTAGCCATAATAGAAAGGGAAGTGCCAGTTCCGGAACCAATAGCGGCAGTGCTAACCCGGAAAAAGCACGCGGATATAGGAATGGAGATTATGATATTTGATGATGATTGTATATTTCTGTATGCCGGCTTGTGCCTTACATCGCCAATTGCATCCACAGAATATTCGCTCTCTTGATACCAGTTTACTCCGTCTTCTGAAAACTCTATCCGCAATCTGCACCCACCCGATTTGCCCTTCGTGAATGATACCCATAACTGGAGTTGGTTAGCACCCCGTATGTCAAAACTGTCCGAGGTTACATTCGATTTCCCCAGGGCGGATGTTTTCCTGACATCCATCAAGTTCGGGGTATCAGTGTATGGACCTGGTATTTTTTTGATATCTACCAAATTCGGGATATCAGTGCATAAATCTATAGCCAAGTCTGCTTGCTCTATGTCCAGAACAATACCCGGCGTACTGGAACCAACTAGAACTGTTAGCTTAGCACTGCCAGTGAGTTTTATCTTGGTGTTTTTGCCAACTATATCCATTCTTGATTTCCATCTCTGATTTCAGACTGTCACTCTAACGAGCAAAAATCTCTGAATATTTGAACTCAACTCATCTTCCTGAGAAACCCCTCTTTATGAGTGTGCCAGTTGATAACATGGAGAACGTCATACATCGTATCATCGTAGTCGGTAACAACGTATCCTGGCTCGATAGTCTGATTTGCAGATAGAGTTATGATAAATACTGATCGTTCGATGATGCCCTGACGTAGCAATTCTCTCAAGCCGCTTTGTCTTACATAGGTAGGAATTCGCGCCATTGCATCAATCGAACACCTGATATTCGTTGACTCTTGTGTTAGGGTTCGGCTAGGTTCTCCCAAGTCATTCCTTGATCCCTCCACATAGAAACTGATGCTGCAATACTCGTAATCAACTTGAAGTACATCTATAGCGGGAACTCTATTTCTCGCATTAAGCGCCATAACCATCACCTATCATTTGTAAAGCGTTACTTCCTGTAAGTTTTCACTACCATCGTGCTTCCTGGACCAGCAAGGTTCCTATGATATTTTGCCATTTCCATGTAGTCATAGTGGCTGTATTTGACGCTGCCTCGCTCCCAGGCTCTGGCTTTGTTTGGATCCATCGCCAACTGCTCGAGACATTCAGCAATGGCGCCGTGAAGGTTATACGATTTACCATCAAGATAGTAGTCATTATTCTGATCCTGAGTGAAAACGAATACACCATCCACCAGATTGGCCGCATAGCTGCTGGAGGATACCTCCGCTGCATTACCAGAATCGCTACCCCACAAAGTTACATCGTCCTCAAGCATACCAAATTTCGAGTAGTAGACCTTTTGATCCACATCCTTCATGAGGAGTTCGCGTCGCGCATGAACCCGATTCATATCCAGATGATCCTGAAGTTGATCATCTGTCCAGATCGTTTCATCAGTGTCGTTCACCTTTACTCTCAGGAGTGTTATAAGCCATGATATAGAACTTCTTGCCATTTCTTTCCACACCCTATATGTTGGCCATGGTCGCTACAATAGAAAGAGAGGTACCAGTGCCAGATTCGATAGCAGCAGAGCTAATTCGGAAGAAGGATGCCGATACAGGAACAGAAATCACAATATTCGACGATGATTCTATCTTCCTGTATGCCGGACTGTGTTTTACATCACCTGTACCATAAACACTATATTCACTCTCTTGATACCAGTTTGTTTCATCTTCCGAAAACTCTATTTTTAGTCTGCAGCCGGATGAGTTCCCTTCGGTAAAAGACACAAGTAACTGGAGTTGATTGGCACCCTGTATATTATATCTCTCTGAGGTTACATATGACGTTGTTAGCTCTGCCGCTTCTCTAACAATCATTGTTCTTATATTCGATTGTGAAACTAAGGTCTTTGCCAAATGCTTCACCTCCTCATCAATACCCGGGTTTGGCAGCTATAATCTGTAAAAACATAGTGTGGCTTAGTTCCCCGATTCTATTGCCTTAATCTATCAAGACACACGGTCGGCTTGCTATGCAATTGTGTCTGTACTTCGCCATTGACGCATCTCAGCGTCCACCTCAAACGTATCTGTCGAACCAGAACTCTGCATACCGAACCTGAAATGTCCGGCTCCATATGATCCATCAACAGTAAAATGATAGCAGTCTTCATTACCGTCGCTTGTGATGATTATGCTCCAAAGAGCTCTTTCATTACCGTCCCAGACAGAATTACGCCGTTTGTATAGAGACAAGACAAAATCATCTGTACTGCCACTACCTTGGAACTTGAAATCTACAGCAGCACCGGTATTGACCGTCAGATCGATATCATTTGTGTATCTCTCTGTATTGTTTACATCCGCACTAGTGCCACTATAGCCATCCGTCCTGTATAATTTTGTATCGCTTTCATCATAAAGATGCGACTCATGGGCCATTCCAATCACCTCTTTGCGCCAAGCGCGTCAAACAGTCGGACTATGTCCGTGTCAAACATCGTATCTTTTTCCTCTTTCATGTCGCCAGCTTCCACTCTTGTCCCCAATCTTCTTACTGATTGGTCGATTCTTCTTCAGTCACTATTTTGTCAATCAGTTCGACTTTGGTCATCCCCACTCGATACAAACCATGTCCAATCCTGATAAGTTCCTTCATTTTCCTCCTTTCCAGAACTTCTCGCGAGAATACTTGTCTAGGGTGCTGAGACAGCCCATTTTCTTCTCCCGTATTTTGAGGAATCTCGTCGACAATCTCTTCCGCGTATATGCACCGCCGCAATGCCTCGATTTCATCAGAATCGTCAGTTGTATATATCTCTCCTGCTTCCTCAAATCTGTATTCAGTAATTCCTGCGATCCATCCAAGCCCTCTGCCATCAGGCCCGGAACCGCCTGTTCGGAATTTTGCCATGACTACCTCCTAAATGATTCTATGGCCTGATAGTTAAGTTTCATAGACCTAACTCTGAATGTGAGGGACAACGGGCGAAATGAAATGAGCCCGTTATCCCCCCCGCTGGCAACTGAGATCATCCCGCGGATCGGGTTTGAAATGGACTTCGGGCTATGATGCCAGCGTATCCGGTGTTTGTGACGATAAAGAAGTCGGTTTAGAAGAAGAAAGCGAACCTGATCCAGACGAAGGTTTACTCGCTGAAAGCGTATCTGGCCCCGTGGATGGTTTACCTGCCAAAAGTGCGTCTGGTCCAACAGACGGCTTGCTTGCCGAAAGCGTATCTGGCCCTGCAGAGGGCTTACCTGCCGAAAGTGTCTCCGGACCCGCAGATGGCTTGCTTGCCGACAAGGTATCAGGAGTTATCCCAAAACCATCAAGATAGAACGCGAGGTCGGTGAACGTAGCATTTGGAACCACTGTCGCGTCATCCAGATCCGTTGTACCACCGGTGAAATCACCTGTCCCCGTTGGATGCACCTGGATCATGGCAACAACGCCCCAGTCTCCTGGAATGCTTGGTAATGCAACATCCTCCGGCGCGTCCGCCTCCGTTCCCGAAGTGATCTGAGAACTGGTGGTACTGTCAAGGCATAGAAAACACTTATTGTATTTCCCATTTGTGCAGTTGAATCCTGTCAGTGCCCACAGGTTATCAGTAGATACTTTGCTCTTAAACTCACCATCGACGAGATATGTAGCTGTAGATGTAGACCTGGCATTTGTCTTGAGCGTGCCAATAGACGTTCCCACATCTGATAGACACATGTTTTTCAAAGCATTTTTCATGCTATCCATGGCAGATTTGAAGGTTTCATGATCATCATGAAGCTCATCCACCAGTGCCTTAGTCTCATCTACTGCTGTCTTATATGTCGCATGATCATCATGAAGCTCATCAACCAGTGTCTTAGTCTCATCTACTGCTGTCTTATATGTCGCATGATCGTCATGAAGTTCATCCGCCAGTGCCTTAGTCTCATCCACTGCTGTCTTATATGTTGCATGATCATCATGGAGCTCATCAACCAGTGTCTTAGTCTCATCCACTGATGTCTTAAATGCCGCATGATCATCATGCAGTTCCCCTACTAGTATCTCTATCTCATCCAGGGCAGTCTTGGATGTCGCATGATCGTCGTATAACTCATCCAGCAGATCCTTGTTCTCTGCCTGGCGCGCAGCCATATCAACGATCCATGTCCTGACGGACTGCAACCATGTACCAAGTTTGAGTTTGCCTGCCCTCGGACACATCTTATCCAGTTGTGACTGATGTGACATTCTCTTATCCCTCTCTAAGGAGAAGGGGCAGCCAAGCTGCTGCCCCGTTCAGATTCCCTTTCCCTTTTGGGCAAAGGAAAATATGCGATCTAGCTGAATCCGTATCTGTATGAATGTGCCTTCTCATTCATCAGTTCTAGAGTATAGTCGCCGCCAATCCATCGCTTATCAGCATCTCCATCGTCAGCCAAATCCTTCATGAAAAATGGCCGGAGATAACCCAAAGCTATTCTGGAGGTGTCCAGCATAAAATATTCACCATCGGCAACCATTCTATGAGGAATAATGGCGATCGGACCCACTCCCAGCGGATTGACTATGCTTGTAACATTCACACCGCCGATAGTAGTCAGCACATCCGTTCGGATGCGATCACTATACAGATTAGCCAGATCCTGAGCCAGTTTACCACTTGTCACTATTGCCCTGGGCACGCCACCCTCATCCCAGATCGTGCGGATATCACTCTCGATCGCGTCCGTGTCTATAGTACCAGAATCCGACGTTCTGTTTGTGCTTATCACTGCCCACAGACCACCCATGGTTCTGAAGCTGGAACTGCCATCACCGGCCTGAGCTTTCACTCCCATGATCAAGGTCTTCTCCAGTTCCAAAGCAATCTGCCTCATGGCCTGCATAATCTGGTAGTCTATCTCACTGGTTATTCCGCCCAGCTTTTTGATAGCTTCCTGGACACCGGATACCTCCACAGTACGGCTGAAGGTCTGGACGTAATTTGATGGTCTTATCCTGGCCCTGGCTACAGCGCCTTTGCCATTTGCTCCTTCGTGTTCCATCTGAGATATGATATGCACAGTCGCGCCGGAGGAATGAGTTGCTTTTGTAGTGCTTCCGTAGCCGCGCGTTACTGTGAGAGCATCGCTGGATTCAGCCGTGACCAGCATATACTCCTGATCAACCCTGATCACAACATTGTAGCTATCTACATCCGGCGGAAACTTATCAGTTCCATCCCCGCTGACAACGGTTATCTCAGTCGTCGAAGTGTCCGCAATTGCTGCAGCAAGGGTAGTTTTCTGACCGGTAAGTTCGTCCTCTATCCACTCATCCTTCACAGAACCCACCTGGATTTTGGGAAGCAAAAGCTGAAGTGGAGTATCCGTCGGGCTGATCATGTGGACACCCTCAGCAATAGTATAGTCATTCACACCGGATTGATCATATGACTGCATGAGGTCAGTTATAATTGACATTTATCGTTATCCTCCTCGTTCTTTTTTTATTTTCGTGCCTCTTTCCCGTTCCCATGCCTGATTATATAGCTTTACAGCCCGTGCTACCTTTCCGTTTCTTATTGCTTCATCAGACTGCTGTTTCAGCCGAAAGACCTGGTCTTTTGTCCGAAATTTGGGCTTCGGCCAGCTACTCGAAGCTGGATTTGTGGGACCAAAGTCGGCCATATCTTGACCATCATCTTGTTTCTTGACTAGGTATGGTTTGGATTTGGCAAGCGATTTTACCATTTCATTTATCTTTTCCGCGTTAACGTTTCCATCGTCATCAACATCTATCTGATCGAGATCGACTATAGAGGCTGCATCCTTAGGGTTATAGAAATCCAGCGAACTTGCCGCATTGATGATAGCCGCTCGCTTGGCAATCATATCAGCTCTCATTTTGAGAGCATTGGCCCTTGATTCTGCTTCTTCAGCAATAGCTTTTAGCCTATCCGTTTCCTTCATCTTGGCAAGCTCAGCTTCTTTTTGATTCTTCTCTACCTGACCCTCCAACTGCCTTAATCTCTTGCGATACCTTGCAGCCTCGCCTCTGACTTTTCTTAATTCAGATATCGGAATATTAGGTTCTTCGTCCTCTTCATCTGAATCATCCTTCGCACTGAAAATCCCTTTTCCAAAGGTAGAAGTAAGGGATTCTTTCACAGTGGAACTTGATTCCATCTTGTTCTCATCTTCTTGAGCATCTAGCTCTTCTAGCTCTTCGGTCATCTTGACCTCCTCCATCTCAACTTCCCTCTTCTGGAGAGATATTTACGGTGATCCCTCGATCATAATAGTTTCTAAAGACCCAATTCTGCATCGATCCATGCCATCTCGACATCTATATCTTCGACGCCTCTCTCCTGCATCACTGTCCGTCTGGACTTAACCTTATTTCTCAATTCCATCTCGTGAATACGCATCTGTGTTTCTTCATCTATAGGTAATCCACCAGCAAACTGTATCTTCGTGCCGAACCCGGTATAGTCGCCCATCCCCAAAAGCTTCGCTGCCGCAAATATCATCCTGTTTAGTTCCCCAAAGCGATTCTTTAGGATAGTCTCCTTTTTTCCACACTTACGCTCAAGAGGAATATAATGGATCCTGAGAGCATATCCACTCACAGGTCCACCATCCGATCGCGAAAAAGCCGCCATAGGTACGCTTGTAACCGTGCAGATCTGATCCACTATCTCTTTCATCGCCTGTATGAAAGGGGTTATATCAGCCGATTGGACTACCTCGAGTCTTCCATTTTCGTTTAGCACTTCAGTAATCATACCCGGTTCCATGCTGATTTCATGTCCTTTTGGTGTCTGACCACCAAATATAAACATACGCTGAAACGCTTGATTATCCATAGTCAAAAGCATATCCGTGACAGTTTTATTCAGAGCATCCTGGAGATCGGTCATCACTTGGAGATCGCTCACTCCAAATTCCAGATCATCCACTGTGTTCTTTATATGTATTATGGGGATAAATCCCAGGATGTTCTCCTCAACTCTCACCAGTTCCCATTGGCTATACTCTGTCTCTTGGCCTTCACCAAGTTCATAATACTCCACTACATCAGGGCGGAACACCTGCGCCCGCCACTTCCTTCCATTTGAAAACGCAGACATATTGTTGCCGTCAGTTTCTTCCTCATCGAACCATTTGACTGCGCAGTAGAGCATCTCTTTATAATCATCTGACCTGTATCTTGGAAAACATATATCAGGCCTTAATACCCTGACCTTTATCTGGTCATCCTCAATATACAACTTGAGGAATACGTCACCTTTCTTACCCATAATGGTGACTGCCTTCAAAATCTCTTCATAAAGAAGCTGGTTAGTCTCATAGACATGATACAGCAAAGCCTCAGCCTTGGAAGCTGAGTCCTGATCACCACGCGGAACAGAAAGCCCTGTCTGTTTTACCTCTATGCCTATTTCACCGCCACAAATGTAATCCACCGCGCTATCCACAACCACGCGACAATAATTATTTACCGTTCCCAGTTCCGACTCAAGAGCATCTTTAACTTTTGGTGGAATATCTACCTCATGATCTCCATTGTAGTATCCATCATATACTATATAGTTATTAAGTCGCTCGTGATGTCGCTGATAATGTAGCCAACGCAAGAAAGATTCTTGAACCATATTCATTGTGCCATCACCCATATCAAGCATCCAGTATTTAGATCCCGAGAGCAAGAATTTACGCTTGCCCATCTCTCTGCATAATATATATCGAGTTACAAACCCCAAAATGGGACGAAATATTTATGCTCAGAAGCAGCTCTAAAATCATGTGTCTACGCCCATTGATTGAACTATCAAAAATTATCATCCATATACACCTATCTTCTGAGTCACGTATCCTCTCCGCCAATTCACCACAAAATATCGGATGGCGTCCATTGCATGATCATACTCTTTCATGGGTTCCTCACTATTCGCATTCTCTGGATAGGAATAGAGGTTAAATTCCTTGATAGTATTGACACATTCACTGCTAACATAGAGTCCTGGGCTTCCATCTTCACGTATTTTTAACTGCTGTCTTACTGCCTCCAGTCCATGAAGTATACCTGACCGCACAGCCACTGTGGGCATTCTCTTCTCAAGCAAAGTCGCCCTTGCCGATGCACCTGACGGATCGCACGTAGTATACTCAAACCTACTCGTTTCTTGAAGCGATGACGGATCTCCTTTTTCGCTCAAAAACTTTGCGTGTTGCTCAACCGTCCGGTGTCGATGATAATATTCATCATAGATGATCACCCGATCCTCTGGATCCACTGTGATATAAAGGCAGACAAATGGGTTCTCATACCCAAAATCTATGCTTCTGAACCTGGGCCAATCGGGTTGGATAGAAAGCTCTTTCTTGGATATGACATGGTGTTTCTCGTCAAATTCCTTATACACCTGTCCGGATGAAAGGGTGAAATCTGCTCCATACTCCTGCATAAAAACAGACTCACTCATGGTGCATCGTGCTTCCTCCATATCCTGCTGGGAAAGATAGGGATTCTCCCAACTTGGCGACTTAAAACTCTCCCACTCAGGATAATCCGGATCATTGCCGCGTTTCCAGAGATCATATACCCAGTTATAGCCATTCGGTGTGGTTATGAAAAGCGCCCAACCTTCCCTGTCAGTCAGAGTTGGTCTCAGGTATTGCTCCCACACCGAAGGCTTACACTTAGCGCATTCATCGAAGATAAGCCAGTCAAGGCCCTCGCCCAGCAAACTCTCCGGATGTTCTGCCGATTTCCCTTCCAATGACGATCCCCAGGGAAACTCCAACACAATTGGCCCACTCATCTGGTTCTTCACTGGTTTTACCTTGTGTTTGACAACCAGATCTTTATAGATTTCCCTGATGACTTTACGCGTAAGATCATATGTTTTGGACACTACCCAGCCTCGTGTTTCAGGAGTCAGTATCATCGCCTCAGCTTCCTTGGCCGCTGACAAGGATTTTCCCCACCGCCGACCAGCTATAGTTACTCTGAAACGCGAACTGGAGCGGTGCAAATGAGTCTGTCCATCGTGCGGACAGTAACCTGACATCTCAAACCATTTCTCTTTATCGATCATCAAATTTGGCCTTGCTCAATCTTCCAAAATCAATAGCTCAGTTATTGCTGGATGTCCGAGCGCTTGGAAGCTTATATTCACTGTTTGTGGTTAGATCCAGAATCGCAGAATCCATACATGATACATATCCGGTTGAAGCACTCAAAACGGGACAGAAAAATAGTCTTCAGATTCCAAAGATAGATTCACTTCACATTTTTGCCCTGTTGGATCGAATTATACTTATGAGATGAAAGGAAGATGCCAAAGAGGCTTGGCTCAGAAAACATAGAAGGTTGCCATAAAACGTAATCAATAAATAGGAGAGCAGTATTGGGATCTGCAAACAAGCACAAAACATATAAGGATGCCGAAAATCCTATGCCACGGAAAAACAGACTAACGGAAGATCAGATCGAGAAGATACACAAAGCCTTTATCGAAACGAGTGGCTTTGTAAGGAAGACCGCGAAGCACACAGGATTCGGCAAATCCACTGTATCAAGATATGCAAAATCAAGAGGTTGGTATGAAGAGTTATCAAATATGGATTTGGGACTGGACACGCAAGCCAACAAGGACGAGGCGCAGGAAGGCAAAGAGAGAATAACGGCAAATCTGAGAAAAATAAGGCAGTTTTTGTTCGACGAGATAATGGGGGATGGAGAACCCAAAAAAACTGACCAGTCCTCCCTCAAAATCGCTCCAAGAACATTGTCAGAAGCAGTAAAAGCTCTGATCGATGTGGACAAGAGAATATCTGAACGCGAAGACACCCAACAGGACGTGATATCCAATCCATACAGGAGAATATTAGAGAACTGCGCAAGAATGGCAAAGGGCGAATCAGAATCAATCTAAGTACCTGGGCAAGAGAGGTTTGATCATCCATAAAAGACTTCACCTCCTGGATTTTGAGAATAAAGCCTTCGCACATACCCAACCTATATAGATACACAAGCCACTTGGACACTGGGGTGATTCAATTTTCAGGTAAAATGCGGTAACGCTTCTTCAGCACAGAAAAACAACCACTAAGACACTGCGGCACAAAGGTTTTGAGGCGGAGAGACAGGGAGATACGGAGACAAGGAGGCTCCCCTCGCCTCCATATCTCCCAGCCTCCTTGCCTCCCCCTCCCCATATCCCCAAAATGCCACATCACACCACATTCCTGCAGAATAATGACATAGGTTCAGCGATGAAGATAGAATGTCATAGAAGACAGAGAATTGCCGTTGACACAGCGCATGAGAGGGGTTAAAATGCGGTTGACAATACAGATACGGTCTGATCGGCAAGTATGGGATTAACAAGCAACATTTATGCCACTGGCAGCTTGCCA
>Ga0272441_10012349_pt1 | contig 12496 bp, 6 predicted proteins | sample SSMProp6N_FD_193582 | JGI IMG/M metagenome (GOLD analysis project Ga0272441, IMG submission 193582) | Marine sediment archaeal communities from Little Sippewissett salt marsh, Falmouth, MA, United States - SSM-Prop-6N | ecosystem: Environmental > Aquatic > Marine > Wetlands > Sediment ...
AGCAGGGCGATGATCGCGATGACCACCAATAACTCGATGAGGGTAAAACCCTTCCGGTTGTTCATAACACGTCTCCACCATATCGGGTCAGAACTATAATCCATCCCTATCTTACCACGTATGAGGGGAAGATTCAAGCTAAATACGTGTTCTTTCTGCACATCGGATACGTCTTTTCGGTCGCGTGCAGGCAGACCTTCAGAGACATTTAATCGCTGACGTTCAGTGCGATTTGTACATTTCCCTCGGATTGATTGACGATCTGTTTTGTACCTGTGAATACGTTGCCGGTCACGACGGCCCGGCTGACATCCTTGCCGAGTTGGATATGTGGCCGGTTTTGTCGAAACTCGCATCCTCGGATCAGAACGGTGCCGCTTTGGGCCTGAATCGCCGGGCGGTTCTTTTCCTTGCCGCCCCATTGAACGAACGTGCAATCCGAAAAACCGGTCGTTCCCGTCCCGGCGAGCTTGGCGATCTGGTTGCACGGACCCCAGAACGCGCAGTTCGAGAAACGAATGCTGCCCCTGTTGGATTGCATGATTTCAACCATTGTCGGGTCCGGCCCGTGAAAGGAGACGAACTCGCCGTTTGTAATCAACAGCCCGTAGGGGGCGCATTGCTCGACCACAAGGGCCGTGTGGCAATCATCGGCGCCGATGCCGAGAAAATTGCCGTTACAGACACCTCTTTGGCTGCGGATGAATTTGTACCCGATTTTGTAACCGAAACAGAACGTGTTATAAACGTACTGCCAATCGGATTTACCGAAAATAAACGCCTCGCCGTTCTCCATCTGCCATTGAAACAGCTTGGGTTTCATGCTCCACCAGGGATTGAAGTGCACGTTCTCAATGCGCCCGATGTCATAAATGGAATCGACCAGGATCCCCCGGCGGAGGGGCTGGCCGTGGACATCGCGGATCAGATGCCGTTCGTTCCGCGTGGCGTCGATCCCGTTATACGGATTGAGCATCTCGACCGCAAGGACGGCCGGGTTTTTGCCGCGCATGGCGATGGCCCAGGGATAGGATTTCGGGATGTCATCGACGTTCTGCTCAGGATAATAAAGGACAACGCCCTTCAGCGTGCTGTTTGTGTTGAGTGTGATGAAGGCGGGACCTTCCTCTTTATTTACGCCGCCCGTGACCAGAAACGTTGTTCCGTCATCCGTGGGTTTGGGCAGTCCCGGATTGCGTATCCCGTTATGGGCCGGAACCGATTGCCAGATACCCGCCAACGTCACGGCGTTCGGCACGTTCAGATGACCCGCGAAGAAATAGTTGCCGCGAGGCGCGTACACAATCCCGCCGCCGGCCTGACCCGCGGCGTCCAGCGCCTTTTGGAATGCAGCGGTATCATCCGTTTCGCCGTCACCTTTGGCGCCGTACTCACGCACGTTGAAGTGGTCTGTTATGGGAATCTTTGTAGATTCTTCCCCAAAGGCTGCAATGTTAAAAGTAAGTAATAGTCCAACAATCAGTAGATTCAATCGTTTCATCATTTTTGCTCCGGTATTTAATGTTTCTTCGATTACGTTTCCATTTAGGCCGGGTGGCAGCCTCAAAGCCGAAGGCTTTGGGGATGGTCGGGAAAAGCCATCCCCAAGCTTCGCTTGAGGCTGCCACCCTCTCTTAATCTTCCCAAACGTTCAGTTGTTATTTGATGCTATTTTTGATGTTATTCGTTTACTTTTTCCATCCCGGGCCGCGAACGACCTGGCCGGGTTTAGCGCCTGTGTGCTCGCCGTCCCTGAGTACCTGCGTTCCATTGACGAAGACGTGAACGACACCCGTGGCGTACTGGTGTGGTTTTTCATACGTCGCATGGTCGGTAATGGTCTCAGGATTGAAAACGACGATATCCGCATAGTATCCTTTCGTGAGTCGTCCCCGCCGGTCGAGCTTGAGATTGTCCGCCGGCAGCGAGGTGAGTCGCCGGATCGCCTCGGCCAGTGGAATGACCTTTTCTTCTCGAACATATTTGCCGAGCAGCCGGGCGAAGTTGCCGTAGGCGCGCGGATGCGGATTCGACTTGAGGAACACGCCTTCGGTCGCACGTGAGGCGGCGTCCGAGCAGAAACTCAGCCAGGGCAGCGCGATCTGCTTTTTCACATTATCTTCCGACATGAGAAAGTAAACCGTGCCGACCCGGCTGTCGTCTTCGACGACAAGGTCAATCGCCGTTTCCGCCGGTGATGTGCCTCTCATTTTCGCAACGTCGGCGAGTGTTTTGCCGGTCAGGTATCTGAGTTTTTCCTTTGTGAATTCGACCAGAAGCACCCTCTCCGGCGACCCGGCCAGAAGATACAGATTCTCCCATTCGTCCGTCGGCGTGGACATCTCTTTGATGACGCGTCGCCGGATTCGTGGGTTTTTGAGCCGCTCCACCCAGGCCCGGTGCCCGCCCGCCTGCACCCAGGGCGGCATCGCGGCATCGAGACCCGTGGCGCCCGCCGTATAGGTGTACATATCAGCCGTGATTCTCAATCCTTCGGCCCGGGCCTTTTCGATCCTTTCGACCATTGCGTCCAGCTTATGCCAGTTCGACTGACCGGCGGCTTTCATGTGATACAACTCCGCAGCGACGTTGGCCTTTCGGGCGATTGCGATCATTTCATCCAACGCTTCCAGCAGACGATTGCCCTCGCTGCGAATATGCGAAATATAAATTCCCCCATACTGACCCGCTACCTGAGCAAGGGCAATCAACTCCTCCGTGTCGGCATAGACACCGGGGGCATAAATCAGCGCCGAACTGACGCCGACCGCGCCGTCGCGCATCGCTTGTGCGACCAGTTTTCTCATCTGGTCGAGTTGCCCGGCCGTCGGGCGGCGGTCTCCGTAGCCGACAATATGGGCGCGAACCGTCGCCGCACCGACAAAAGACGCGACGTTGGGGCAGACGCCTCTTTGGACGAGATAGTCGAGAAATTCACCGAGCGTCGTCCATTCGACGGGATATTTAATGTCCCCCTGAGACGCTCGCAGGTCCCGCTTCATGGCCTCATTCAGAGGTCCCATAGACGTTCCCTCGCCCAGTACTTCGAGCGTCACGCCCTGGCGGATCTCTCCCAGGGATCTTCCGTCTTCGATAAGGGATTCATTGGCCCAGCTCAGCATATTAATGAAACCCGGCGCGACGGCGAGACCTTGGGCGTCGATCACGATGTCCGCCTCGGCGTCGAGTTGTCCGATGGCCGCGATATACCCGTCCTTAATCCCGACGTCTGCAACGTACGAAGTATGGCCGGAGCCATCGTAAATGTCCCCTGATGTGATGGCCACGTCGTACGTCTTTGCAAATCCGACGATGGTCGCACTGACGACAATGACAGCAATACGAAAGAATAAAGTCACTTTGTTCATGTCTTTTTTCCTTAGCGCCGGTTCAGAATGATTGTTTGCCCCGCGGTGGTTTTAAGCAGCAAGTCGTTTCCCTCCCGCCCGACCGTGTCGCGTGGGATACCGCTGATCTCGCAGCCCGTCCCGTCGAAAGGATTTTCAAGCCGGCAGAGCCCGCCCTTCTCGGCATGGATTTCCACCGTTTGTATTAAACCATCGCGACGGATCGCAGAGACGAGGAATGCCCCCTCGGCGCGGAGCGTTTTGAAGGAGACCTCTTTCCAATCCGTCGGAATGGCCGGGAAGATCCGGATCGTGCCGGAATAACTTTGTAATAACATTTCGTTCAAGCCCGCCGCCGAGGCGAAGTTCCCCTCCAGAGTGAAGGGTCGATAGCGGAAGTTGGAGTAGCCCTTCCCGGACTGGTCGCCGTTGCAATGGAAGCTGTTGCGCAGGCAAAAGGCCGAAGCGAATATCTCCAGGGCCTTTGCGGCCTTGTCTCCATCGCGCGCCCGCGCCGCCAGAGACGCCAGCCAACTGAAGCTGTAGCCGCACCATTGCGACGTTCCTTTGGCTTCGAGATCAGCCATCGACGCCTTGATGATCGCCTGGTTTCCCGGGCCGTCTTCCCAGCAGATCAGACCCAGCGGATGAAACGCCATCAAGTGCGAAAAATGACGGTGTGAAAATGGCAACGGATAGTCCTTCGCAACTAAAATCTTCTTGTCATTCGCATCCAGCGCCAAATCAGGCATTTCCTCGAGCCTTTGTTTCCAGTGTCTGGCCTGGTCCGGCTCACCCAGTTCTTCGGCCAATTCCGCCGTCTTCGCGAAGGCCCAGCGGATCAAGGCCAGATCGTAGTTGGTCATCGTAGGGAACCACGCATTGAGCTTGTTGTCATTGATTTCCGGCGACGAACTCAAAGGCAGCGTGCGCTTGCCGTCCGATCGCTTCTCGGTGATCGCCTCCAAAAAGACGCAGGTCTCGCGAAGCCACGGGTAAGCCCGGTTTTTGAGGAAGTCCCGGTCCATACTGTATCGCCAATGCAAATAGAAATGATGGGCCAGCCAGGCGGCGGTCGTCGCCGAATGGGTGTATTGATGCCAGCCGCCGATCTGCTCCTGGTTCAGGTCTGCCGTCATTGGGACGTTCAGGCCCGGCAGATCGAAGAACCGTTTCGTCCAGGCCCTTGCATTGTCTCGAGTTTGCCAGAGCCAATTCACGAATCCGGCGGCGCCGTCGAGTTGGTTGCCGCTATAGGAGGGCCAATAACACAATTCCGTATTCAAATCGTGATGGTAGTCTCCCTTCCAGGGTGGAATCTTCATATTGTCCGCGGTCCACGGTCCCTGGAGGGTAATCGGCGGTGTGTCGGGCCGGGCCGCCGAGCCGAATTTGTACATCTCAAGATACCATTGTCTCTCGATGATCGAGTTAGGAACGCGAACCGAAGAGCGGCCCCAGTAGTCATCCCACCATCGGCAATGTGTGGACATCGCCGACGTGAATCCCGCACCCAGCGCCGTGCGGCAATTCGCGAGGGCGGTCTTTTCCGGCTCCTTCGATTCGTTCGACGTCGCAATCGACCAGACGCCCAACCAGGATTTTCCAGACTTTCGCCAGGCAATCGCCACGGCGAACGTAAATCCTCCCCACCCTTCCTGCACATAGCTCTTCCACGTCTGACCGCTCTTCTCAACCGGCGGCTTATATCGCAGGCTTGCCAGGTCGCCGGCACTAATTTTCCCCGCTCCGGCTTCATCTGTCACCTTTCCGGCAAAAGGGGGAGCCAGAAGTTGCAGGTTAACGGATTCTTTCGTCTCGATCTGTATCATCCCGAACGATTTTCTCGCGTGGACAAAAACGTGTACACGGTCGCCGTTCTTAAAACGAACCGTCGTCCTCGCAGTGGAAAGGTCCAGCGACGCCTTTTCGAAAACGGGATTGTCGCCGAATGACAGCTCGATGCGCCCGGCGGGGATTTTAGTCGGACCGGCGTTCCCGTAGGGTTTGTCATAGAGACGATGGAGATCGTCCAAGCGGCGCTCTCGAACCCAGCGGCGCATCGTTTTATATGAATATTCTTTTGTATGAAATTCCGGAACGGGTCGAAGGTCCCAGAGGTCCGTACGGTCGAGCGAGACACGCAGCGGCGTGCCGTCCCCCCAAACCAGCGCCCCGAGCAGCCCGTTGCCTAAGGGCATGGCTTCGTCCCAGACCGTCGCCGGCTCATTGTAATGCAAGCCGTGCTCTGAACGAGGTTGAGCCGAAACGACGCCTGTTGAAATCATTACGCATAAGACGAAAATAACGTATGGATACTTTGTACGTATCATAATGACTTCTCCTTTTACTCTTCAACATCTCCTTCTTCTGCCGAAGCGGGAAGATATTGATACCAGGTAAACCTTAAGATTATAACAGCAGCCAGCGCCGCGATAAACCATATCACCGAGCGAACGTACCAGTGACCGACAAGATACATAGGGAACAAATACAAACCCGTGATCGCACTCATTCCAAGCGCGACATTTAAGAGGGTTAACGAAACGCTTTCGGACTTCGTTCCGGATGAAGATTCCTCCGGAGATAGAGCCGCAATCGGTTTCCAGTACCCAAAAGGCCGAACCGATTGATAGAAGCGAATGAGGATGTCGCGTTCGACCGGGGGCGTCGCCAATGAGACGACAATACTCGCCGCGAGCGAGGCCAGGCATATCGAGGGAAAGACATAATAGGTTGGAGCATTCTCGACGAACAGCGCCACGAGTGACAGGAGGATGCCGCCCAGCGTCCCGAGCGCATAGCCCCAGCCGTTCATCCGCCACCAGTACCACCGCAGCACGTTGGGTACGACGACGCCTGCGCTGAGCGCCATCATCATCCAGTTCCAGATCTGGGCGATTGAGCCGGCGTTGAAACCAATGGCGATGCCGCCGACGACGATAAAAATCGTGGCGAGGTAGCTGAAGCGCACCGCCTGATGCTCGGAGGCGTGGGGACGGAAGTAGGGCTGCCAGAAATCCCGCACGATAAAGGATGCGCCGCTGTTGACGGTGGAGCTGAAGGTGGACATGAAGGCGGCGAGCAGGCCGGCGATGACAATGCCCCGGATGCCCGCGGGCAAAAATCTGAGCAGGACGAGAGGCATGACCTTTTCCGAGTCGGTGACGCCGGCCACGCCGGTGACGGCCAGCAGGGCGATCCCGGCACACATCGCCCAGCGGACGACGAGGAAGAGACTCCAGGCGGCGCCGATCTTGGCGGCGTCGCGCGGGTTCCGTGCGGCCAGGAAACGCTGCGCATCGTACATTTGAGCCGGCCCGCCGAGATTCAGGAGCAAGCCCTTGATCACCCAGAAAATAACGAGCGCTCCGAAGAACTGGAAGTGGGCATTGTCCGTCCCGGCCAGATGGTCGATACGCCATGGGACGGCCAGGGAATTCCAGTCGGCCGGCAGCGATGACATCGCCGACGGGGTCAGCCGGCCCCAGGCGAGAAAAGCGACAAAGAGGCTCCCGACGGTAAGGACGATCGTTTGGAGGACATCGGTGAATACCACGCTGTAGAGGCCGCCGAGAATCACATAGAGCGTCGTCAGCGAGATGATAAACAGAGCGAGGAAGGCGGGTTCGTGCTGGGTGACGAGCTTTTGCAGGAACGGCGATGTCGTGTGCTCGGCCAGGGTTTCCAGCGGAATATACACGGCGGCGAACTTGCCGATACCCTGATAGGCGTAACCAATGAAGCAGGTGGTGAACAGGACAGCGATCAGCGCCGATGTCGTGCGGGCAAGTTTACCCGGAGTCCCCGAGCCGAAGCGGGTCTGCATCCACTCGGCGGCCGTCATGACGTTCGAGCGCCGGACCCATTTACCCATGTAGCTCATGAAAAAGGCGCCCATCAGGAACCCCCACATCCAGTGATGCCACATCGACTTCATGCCGAGAACGTACAGAATCGAGATGATCCACATGGTTCCGGTGATATCGAAGTTGGAGACCGAGCCGGACATGGCCAGCGCCAGCCAGTGGATGTTCTTACCGCCCAGAAAATAGGCCCCTAAACTTTTCGATGCTCGCTTTTGATACCAGAAGCCCAATCCGATCACGAGCGCGAAATAGACGAGAATGATTCCGTAATCGATTGGGCTCATGCGATGTGTTCCTGTGGATTACAATCCGTCGTTGATAGCGTCGAACATGGCTACGATATTTTTCGGGGACACGTTCGCCAGGATGTTATGTACCTGTTGGAACACGAAACCACCGCCGGGTTTGAGTATTTCGACCTGTCGTTTGACGTGCTCGCGAATCTGCTCAGGTGTCCCGTTGGGCAGAATGTCCCTCGTATCGCAGCCGCCGCCCCAGAAAGTGATATCCCGGCCGAATTCCGCCTTCAATTCCGCCGCATCCATTCCGGCACAACTGATCTGAACCGGATTGACGGCGTCGAGACCGGCCTCGATCAAGTGAGGCATCAGCTCCCGAACGCCTCCACAACAGTGGAGCATAATCTTCACGTCGGCTAACTCTTTCGCGCGGTTCCAAAGCAGCGTGTGACGGGGTTTGAAAAACTCGCAGTACATCTGCGGCGACATCATCGGGCCGGTTTGCATCCCGAGGTCGTCCCCGAAGAGAATGATATCGATAGAGTCTCCGACCGATCCCAGGAACCGTTCGAGACTGGCCATGTGGATTTCGACGAGCTTGTCGAGAAAGCGATGGGCGCGTTGCGGCTCGGCGGCCAGCAGCATCATGAATAAGTCATTGCGATAAAAGAATTGCCCGATCTCGAAGAGATTGCCCCCGAACAATCCGATGATCGCTCGATCCGTTTGGGTTCTGAATTGCTTTGCGCCCTCGGCGAATGCCTGGGGATCAATCGGGCCGGGCGGACTGGCCACCGCCGTCCACATGGATTCCTGAAGGGCATCGGAAACGGCGTTCAGATCATCCCCTTCGAGAAAAGGAAAATATGTCTGCTCGAAATAAAGCGCTCCATCCGGCATGTGAGCGAGCACTCTACCACTTTGGGATTTAATGATCCAGCGGCCTTCTTCTCGTTCGAGCGGCGTCCAGGCGGGCACGAAACACGCCGTACCGTCCGGTAGCGTCCAAGGCTTCCAGGATTCATCGTCTAATGTGAAACCTCGTCCCAGTTCGATGGCGTCCACGCCGAATCGATCCAGCACGTCCTCATCCACGATGGCCAATTGCTGAATCACGTCATAGACCCGAACCGGTTTCGGGGGCAGATCCAGATATTCCCGCAGCTTCGGATACGCAATCGCCGCAATCCCCGACGAGCGATGCCCCGAAAAGTCCACGGGGCTGCGGTCCATTTCGCGATGATTCAACGCCGCTGTGACGCGCTCTCGTGATATCATCCCCATCTGTTCATTCTCCCGATGGTGACACTCGTAAAGTGACGATTTCATAGGCCGTCATTTCGATCGGTCCGACGACTCTGGGTCCCTTTTCCTCCGCCAGATTACTTCGGCAGACGGTTTGCGATTCCGGCCCGGCCCATGTGAGCGTGACTTTCTCTGTTCGCCCGCCCGGATTAAAAAAGCGTATGATTTTGGCCTTGCCGTCCGCGCTGGGCTTGAAAGCTGTGACGATTACATTAGACGGCTCGACACGTAATAGAGCGGATCGAACGGGCGTCTTCTCGTCAACCGGCACAACGACGAGAGGTTGACCGCGCTCGACGCCCAATCTCGCCGCTCCGCCGGCATCAAATGCCCGATGGGGCGTAACGGAATAACGGAACGTTGTCGGGCCTTCCTGGCCGGCCTTGTAGTTGGTTTCCCAGTAATTGTTCATGACATAGGAGTAGATCGTCGAGGACGGTTTGATCTCCTTAATCCATCCTACGGACGGGCCTCTGGGATCGTTGGTCAGGGCGCCGGCTTCGATCAGCGGTGCGTCAACCGTTGTCCAGGTGAGGCCGTACTCGGCGTTGGAGACATCGACCCATCGTTGAACGGTGAGGTAGTTTTTGCACGCGCCCGCCAATTGATCCTCTTCCGGGCGGACCACGGCCCAGGCCGTGTCCATTCGCACGACACCGTTGGGTACGTTAAAAGCGAAGGCCAGATGAACGGCTTCCTGCTCGTAGATCTTCTGTTTGTCGATGATGTCGATCATATCCACTCGGTTGATGCCGTCGATGAGACGCAGTTCGCGGGTGAGCTTATGGCAGCCCGGCGCGTCGGATTCGATCAGCAACGATGCGACCAGCGGTCCTCGTTCTTTCACACGGATGGTCACCGCACCGTTTCGTTGCGGATCTGTCGGGTCTCTGCCGGCGACATAGAAGTAATCGTTCAATCCCAAATCGGTGTTCTGATTCACAAGCTCGGTTTTCAGTTCTTTCCACGTGAGGCTTCGGATCGCGCCCGTCCGGTCGTTGACTGTCAGGGAAATAACTCCGTTGTTCAACTCGGCGCCGCGCGCCGTCGCGTTGCCGGACGCAGAGGCCTTGCCGGGATGGAAGATGAATCTCTTTGCGGAGAACGGCGGGATATCCTTGGCAAGGAACGCTAATTCGTCCGTCGAGAGCTGTTGTGATTCCACGTTCTTCCCATCGGCATCCTTAATAATGCCGCCCGGGACCGATATGCTCTTCGGGAGAATAACAAGGTTTGTCCGCTTCCAGGAGGAGGTGTTGAAAACATCTATGGCCGTGACGTTTTTTTCTGTTGTACGGTGTTTGGCCAGTGCGTTGTCGAGTAGATTGTAGGACTGCACTTCTGCATTGAGAGCGAACGCCTGTTTGATTTTCCACTGGGCTTTGGTGAAATCACTGTCCGGCCGGCTGATGCTGCAATGCGCCCCCCAGGTATGTTCGTCGTAGAGGATGACGTTGCGCCACGCCTCGTAAAATTGTTCGGCTGGATAATGGTCCGGATCGAGCATGGCCCACAGCGTCTCGGCTTGAACCAGGCGTTCGGCGGCATTGCGATTGATTGCCGTTTCCGCCGCGGACGAGCCGGCGCCGTCTTCCCAGTACGGTGTAAAATCGCCCCGAATCCTGGAGAGCTTGTCACCGTGTTTGCGCTCGAACGCGTGGAACATCTCACTCGTTGTTGCTACGATCAATTGAGGATAAGCATACTTGGCATTCCAGTCCTTGACGAACCGGCCCAAATCCGGATCGGGCGGACCGTTATCGCCGCCGATCGAGTAGCGGAGCTGGACCATGTCGTATGGATATTTCGCTTCCGACAGGCGCGAGAGATAGCCGAAAAGCCGTCCGCCATCGAGGCGCCCGCTGTGGAAGAAAGAATACCCCTCGCCCGCCACCCAGCAGAGAATCTTATGCTTTCCGCACGGCGATTCCCAGTAGAAAGGTTTGTCGCCCCAGGTCGATAGCGTGTAGCCGATGCGGTGCCCGCGATTGGGGCCGACGGAGAAATATTTCACGCCGCTTTGAGCCAGGATCGGGACGAGGCCCCAGGTGTAGCCCGGCACGTCGGTGATCATGGCCGAATCGATAGTGACGTCATAACGGTTTCTCAGCATCTGCGCATATTCGACCAGATGAATAAGCTCCTCGGGCCGGCACAAAGCGGTGAGTTCGTTTCCGTACAGCGCATCCAGGCCGATCCACCCGTTCTTGACGGCCTGGATGAAGGTTTCTCGATCTTCCGGCGATGCTTGCTTAAGATAGCTGTCCACCGCCCAGAGGACTTCAACGTTCCACTTGAAAGGCGCGCCTTTCGGATAGTCCGCCGATGCGCGCGCTAAATCGACGACCTGCTTGAAATACTGCCAGTGCTTTTGTTCGACCTCCGTTTGGACGTGTGTGTAACCGATATCCACGTGCGAATGGTGCAAGAGCCACACTTGCCACTTGCGGACCGGCTCGATCGTCAGTGTTTGCCTGCCCATCGTCTGTCCCGACACTTTGACTTCGACTTCGACGGGCTTCGGAGCCTCTACCGCCGGGGTAAGTCCTTCAATCGTTTTATAGCCCGGTTTAAGCGACTGTGTAACGGGTTCGGAACCGTCAATCGTCACCGTCGCTTCGGCTGGCTCGCCAACGTGGAGGATCGATGCGAATACCGGTTGGTACAGTTTACCGTCTTTGCCCTTGACCAGGTAAGGCCGCGTAAGAACATTCAGTAATTTGCTTGTTGACTCAACCGGTCCGGTTTCGACGCCGGAAGGCACGGTAAGTCCGACATAATCGTAAAGAACCCAACTGCCGGCCAGCGACGTGATGGTGATATGATTGTTACCGGCCTTCAGGACCTTCGCCGGGAAACTGACGACGAGCCGACACTCTCGTCCTTTTTCGGGCCGGCCGAATGCAGAATCGTCGCCGGCGCCGCGCGGCAGCTCTCGGACATAAGACGCTTCATTGATTTTGATTTCCATCCTGGGCGGCAGGGTGCTATGGGTATCCACGAAGTCCAGGACTAATTCCCCTTGCCCCTGGGCGGGTGCCGTCTTAATGCCGAACAGAATCGTGAAGGTATGACTTTTTCCGCCCGCCCAGACATCCGCCGGGCCCGGCTGGATGTAGGGCCAATCCTGTTTCGGCTCGGATTGCCCGGCTACGAATACCGCGTCGTGCGGGAAGCCCGTTGAATATTGATTGCTTCTATCCGGTCCCAAAGCGAATTCCGCGGTATTATTGTCGGCTATACCGATTTGCCAGAGCGCCGTATTCTGACTGTCCGCCGACCCGGCCGAACACGTACACAATAACAGCATGAACAACAGAACTCGTGTTAGCCTGACGTATTTCATTATATGTACTCCATTTGACCTTTTGGTATCCGTTCGTTATTGTATCCAAGTCTTCCTGGGAGTTCCACCTTGTTTTGCCGAACGATATCCGTTATTCTTACGAGACCAATAGATAATCCCGTTGTATAAATCCGGCTATGTTGCATGAGAGACGTTAATGTGAGGTAAGACCATGGACCATTCGATTTCCGCCAGGCTGCGTATATGGATTCCGGCCGTTCTTTTCTGTGCGATTGGGGTTCCGCATACCCCAGTGGAAGCCGTCGATTCGACGACGATCAAGGGGATCTTCGTCGATCCGCCGCGTGAATATCACTCGGGGCCCCTTTGGGTATGGAACGACAGGCTGACCGACGAACAAATTATCGATACGCTCCGGGATTTAGCCGG
>Ga0272441_10012350_pt1 | contig 12496 bp, 13 predicted proteins | sample SSMProp6N_FD_193582 | JGI IMG/M metagenome (GOLD analysis project Ga0272441, IMG submission 193582) | Marine sediment archaeal communities from Little Sippewissett salt marsh, Falmouth, MA, United States - SSM-Prop-6N | ecosystem: Environmental > Aquatic > Marine > Wetlands > Sediment ...
GACCTGATTGACCTCGCGAACCGCGTCCGCGAGTCTTGCCATGAAGGGATTGGGCCCCGTCTGAGCTTCAGTGGTTCCCCCGGGGGCCGGGGAAACCGGGTTTTGGATGGGCGGCAGCTGTTCGAAGCTCTCCATTCGCCCTGGCTGAATTCGCATTGCAGATCACTCACCTTGCGTCTGAGCGCGGTGTCGGGCAGTCCCCGCTGGCCCCAAATCTATCGCAGGATGTCCAGCGTTCGCTTGGCCAGGTCTCTTCCTGCTCTGAGAGCCGCGGTGTTGGCCTCATAGGCCCGCGTCGCGGCGACCATGTCCACCATCTCGACGGGCAAACTAACATTCGGCAACGCAACGTAGCCCTGTGCGTTGGCCGAGGGATCATCAGGTCGGTAGACCATCTGCGGCTCGGAGGTGTCTTCCTGCAGTCCCATAATCATGACGCCGCCGGCTCGCGACGGTCCCCGTGTGGGGCGCAGGCTTGTAGGCGCGGGGGCCAGCACAACCTGCTTCCTGCGGTAGGGCGTCCCATCCTCAGCGCGACTGTCAACATTCGCGATGTTCTGCGCGATGGTGTCTATTCGGGCCCTGCCGGCTCTCAAGCCGCTGGCGCTGATGTTAATGCCCCGGAAAAGGCTCACGCCTGGCTACCTCCCGTGATGGCAGTGCGCAGCATCCGGAATTGCTTGGTGAGCGTCCTGACGAGGGCTTCGTGCTGTAGGGATGTTTTCGCCAACTCGGTGAGTTCCGTCTCCATGTCCAGCTTAAGGGGGGCGCCGGGTGCGACGGGCTGTCGCAAGACCCTGGGCTTGACGTCCGCGATGGCCTGCCCTGAGCCCGCGCCGTCTCGGTCGGACCGTTCTTCTTTGATAGCGGCGCGAAGCGCCTGCTCGAAGGAGACCCTCTGCGGCTGGTAGTTGGGGGTCTCAATATTGGCGATGTTGTTCTGGATGGCTTCCTGGCGCGCAGCCACACCCTCGAGTGCCTTCTCCAATGCCGCGGTATGCAGGTCGTTGAGCATCGTCACTCACCCGTTTGTCGTATTCGCACGATCCACCCACGTGCCGTGCGGCAATCCACGTGCCAACTTGGTACTGTGACTAGGAGCAGCAATTTCCATGCCAGGTAAGACAGGAGGGTCTGAAGATGTGTCACAGGCGGCGTTGCATCATGCGGGGAGGGGGTCGCCAAGGGCGAGCAGACCGGGGCGGGCGAAGGGCGTAGCGCGCCCGACACGGGAGCGCTTCAGCGATCGAGTTAGGCTGTTCGGCGGCGTTCGGTGGCCGAGGGGATGCTCAGAGCGCCGCGGTACTTACTGACGGTGCGCCGGGCGACGTCATAGCCCGACTCGGCGAGCATGCCGGCCAGTTGGCCGTCGGTGAAAGGGCGCGCGGGGTCTTCCTCGCGGACCAGCTTCGCGAGGGTGACTTTGGCCGGCAGAGCGTCCTCGAAGAACACGTCGAAGGGGACTACCTCACCATCGGGCAGCATCATGGTCTTGCCCCGGGTGGCGCGGCACACGGTGGATTCGTGCATGGCCAGCTTCTGGGCGAGCTGCTTCTTCGTGTATGGCTTGAGGGCCTTCGGGCCGAACTCGATGAAGTCTTCCTGCTCCTTGAGTATGGCCATCGCGACCTTGCCGATCACCTTGTGCCGGTGTGTGAGGTTCGAGATGAATTCTTTGGCCTGAGCCACAAGCTGGGCGATCTCGTGGGCGTCCTGCCGGTTGCCGGTGCTGCGAATGCTCCTGGCCAGGCGCTCATATTCGGCGTCTACACGCAAGGACAGTCGCTGGCTCATGGGAACGCTGATCTTGAGGCTGCCCTGATCTCGTTCGACGACTACATCGGGCATCTGTCGGGGCAGCTCATCGGAGACCATAGGGTATGGCGTGCGGTACAGGTCGGCCGGGTAGGGGTACATGTGCTCTTGAATAAACTTGAGGTAGACGTGGGCTCCTGGCGACTTGGCGGCCTTGAGCCCGCGGGGATTGGCGTCCTGGACAAGATGCGCAAACTCGCCTTCGACGAACTCCAGCAGGCCCGCCGGGTGCTCAGCAGGCCTCATGCGCAGAATCTGCAGCTTGAGACATTCGGTCAGACCGCGTGCGCCGATTCCGGCGGGCTCCAAGGCGTGGACGGCGTCGAGGGCCTCCTGCATCTCCGCTTCCGAGACGCTCAGGTCGTCGGCCATGGCATAGAGTGGGACGGCGAGGTATCCGCGCTCATCGAGGTTTTGGATGATGTACTCGGCCAGGGTGAGCAACTCGTCCTCGCACGTTGCGCGGACCTGCCACAGCAGATCATCACCCAGGGGCATCGGCGCCGGCAGGCTACCGAAGGTATCAATGCCCGCGCTGACACCCGCGGCAGGGCCGGCAAAGCGGGGCGCCGCGGTGGGCTCGAGCAACTCCAGCGTTGGGTTCTGTTCGAGCTCCTCGCGAATCCGTTCCTCCACGCTGTCCTGAGACAGCTCGAGTAGGAAGGCACGCGCGACGAGTTGAGGGAGAACGTTTGTCTGGGTCCCAACACGCACCTGCTGGCTGACGTCGAGCACTTGGTTAGTCACCTTCCCTGGGAAACACGGTACTGCTGCGTTAGCCGGGGTGGCGGGAATTCCACACACGCCCTGGTGACCCCAACATGCAATTCCTGTGCCAAGTTGCGAGGTAACACGAATAGTGGCACGGCACTTGCACGTGAGTCTCCTGGTTCAACGCGGCTCAAGCGCGGCGCCCGGCGGCCACATGTGGCACGCTGAACTGCCCCACGAGTCACCAATGGGCGTGCTGGCGAGCCCTGGCTGCAGATATGAGACTGCCGTGCCCACGATGGGGCGCGAGCAGCTTCGACGCACGACACGCACAAGATATGTAATGTTATTCGCTACGGGCCCTGTTTTACCTTCGGGGCTTAACGATGACGGCAAACATGCCGATAACGCAAATGTCGGACATTCCGCGAAATGGACGGGCGGGAAGGCACATGCACGCACAGGACGATTCTCACAAGGTCTTGCTGGTCGACGACTCCTGGTACATTCAATTGCTTGTCCAGGACCTTCTGGGTGCAGAGGGCTATGATGTAGTCTGTGTGCGGGATGGGACAGAGGCAGTGAACGCCTACGGGGCTGAGGAGCCGGACGTTGTGCTGATGGACATCATCCTGCCTGACCTCGACGGCTTTGATGCCTGCATGAGGATACGGGAACTGGACCCCGACGCCCAGGTGGTGTTCATGACGGGGCTTCTTGATGACTTCACGAGGATCAAGGCCTCGGAGGTGGGCGCGACCGGTTTCCTGCCCAAGCCCATCTCTGCCGATGATCTGGCAAAGGCCGTGTCCTTGGCCGCTGCAAAACGCGACTTGCTGGCATGCGGATTGCAGCCACCGGGTTAGGCGCGGCTGATTGCGTTACAGACGCATAGATGAAGGCAGCCGCCCCAGTCCATAGCAAAGGTGCGGCTGCAATTGGCTACTGCACAGACTTCAAGCAGCGATTCGGGGCTGCAACGAGCCGCCCTGATCATGTCGGTAATCGGCCCTGAGGCCGCCGGGGCGGTGAAGGCGAGCCTTGATTCTGACCAGCAGCGCAGGCTCGACGAGGCCCAGCAGGCCTTCACGACAGTCCCGCCCGAGGAGCGGCGGCGGATGCTGCGAAGCTTCGCGCAGGTGTGCCGCCGACCCGCCTCGGATCCCCCCGATGATGTCGCCCCCGTGACGGCGCCGCCCTTGCTGCCCAATTTCGGTCCGGCGCCGCGTCTGCCACGTTCGCCGGGGGACGACACTGCAGAGTTGCCCTGCCAGCCTCCGGACGAGTCCTTTTGCCATTTCCTGCTGGACGCCTCCCCCGGTGTGGCCGCCGGTCTCATTGCGCGCGAGCGCCCCGAGACCATCGCTTTGGTCGCCGCCTATGCGCCGGAGGACGTCGCGAGCCATCTGATGGCCCATCTGCCTGTGGAGACCGGCCGCCAAGTGGCCCTGGCCATCGCCCATATGGGGCGGCCACCGGCGCCCGGTGTTCTGCGGTGCATCGCCGAAGAACTCGAGGAGGCCCTCAGGCTCCATGAGGACGAGGCCCAGCGCAGGCGCGATGGCGTCTTCGCTGTGGCGCGCGCTTTGACGCAGAGTAACGAGGAGACCATCGACGAGCTATTGTCGGTCCTCGAGGAGCGCGACCCCATGCTGGCCGCCGAGGTCGCCGAGGAGTTGGGGATCGGGTCGACATTGCCCATGGAACCTACATACGAGCAGCCGGGGCCCGACATCGAGCAACTGGAGCCCGCGTTGACTGCCGAGCTGCTTGGGCTGCCACTGATGGCAGACAGCGACTTGCAGCCCGCGGCCGGCCTTGCCGGGTGAGAGAGCATCGTGCAGCCGAGCCTGCGGCGGGATGAGCCGACCGGCCCGCCGTGGGACCTGAGCACAGCGTATCGAGGACACTATCAATGAAACCAACACCAACAGTGGTCCCATACGACCTAGTGAACCCGCCACTGCTGAAGCCGCACGAGCAGGCGGTTTTGAGCAAAGTCGGTGGCGAACTGGCGGGTGCCATTGGCACGCTTGCTTCCGAGTATCTGTGCGCCCGCATCCAGGTTGCCCTGCTGGGCATCACGAGGAATGGCGGTACCGGGCCCGAAGAGGACGCCGAGACGCCGTCTCTGTGGGTTTTCCCCGAGGGCATGCAGGAATCCGGGGCCCCCGTGTGGCGTCTGGCGTGTGACCTGGCGGGCCCGTTAGTGGACATGATGGTCTGTGGGCGGACGTGGGCGGAAGCGCCGGAGGAGTTCAGCGCCACACGGCTTGAGCGGCGTTTGGTCGCTCACTTATGCAAGGAGCTCTACATTGCCTGGCAGGCGGTCTGGCCCACCAGCGTGGTCGCGCCCGATGCATGGCGCTGCATCAAGGACAGTCCCGAACTTGCCGGCCCGAGCCCCAGCGAATGGGTGAAGCTGACCTTCTCGGTAAGCGACTCGGGCCTGTCAGGGACGCTGGATGTGTACATCCCGGTGCACATGGCGCGCCTGCCCGCGCCTGAGCGGCGGCAGGAGGCATTTGTGCCTACAGGTGTGGAGGCCATGCAGTTCGGCGCCACCACCATTGACGCGCGGGTGCGGCTGGCCAAGGTCGAGACGACCCTGCAGGAGCTATTCGACCTGCAGGTCGGTGATGTGCTTCCGCTCGAGACGCCCAAGCAGGCCCCCTTGTCCCTGGCCATTGCGGGAAGAGAGAAGCTGACTGTGCTGCCGGGTGTGAGGAACGGCCGCATCTCCGTGCAGATCGCCGATCCGGAGCAAGCCGCGCCGTTGGATGAGTTTGTCCCGATGTGACCCGCGCCCAGACAGGCGGTTTGTCAGTGCCCCTCGAAGAACGCAGGCCTATAGCGAAGCAACTTGAGTGACTGTGTACCCTCACCCTCCTCGGGTTCGGCGCCCCCGCCCTGACCATACCAGGGCGGGGGCGCTCGATTCGGGGCGAACTCGTCGTGGGGCCTTCCGGCCTTCGTCTGACGGGGCCTGGCGCGGGAGGCGACTCGCCTGGAGCCTGAGTCTGCGCGCCGATAGCGCCGGGGCGCTATGCTGGGTGTCCGCGTTGGCGCGAGGCGCTGCCCGCGCCACAGCCGAGCGAGGCTTCTCTCGGCTCAGGAGACCAAGGCCCAACGAACGTGGAGTAAGTCGCGCAGGCACTACGCATCCCCGCCACAGGTGCCCTCGACAGGCGCGTCGAAGACTCCTGTATGGCCCCCATGGCCGTGGATGTGGCCTCCGTGGGCCAGAAGCAATCTACTACCAGTAGAAGGAGATATACCCATGCGTAGGGTACTGTTGGTCTTCGGTATGCTTGCCATCATCGGAGTGGCAACCTTCATTTTGGCCCCGATGTCTGGTCCCGTAACGCGGGCGGACGCGGCCGCGCCCGACTGGCTGGCCGAGTCCGACGCCGTTGCCGCGCAGTTCACCGCCGACATGTTCGTCGAGGGGAAGGCCTACCGGTTCGACGGGCCCAGGCGGATGGCCTACTACACCCCGCAGACCAACGAGCGCAGTCGCGTCTTTGCCGGCGCTGTATACGCGATGCACGTCAACGGCAACCCCGAGATCATCATCGCCATCGAGAGTTCAGGCAGTCAGGCGCATCCGAGCACCTACATCGAGATCAGCCGACTGTCCGGCGCCGCCATGGTCGTGTACCGGAATGGTGAGGAGGTGGCGGAGTTCCCGCGGACGCCCTACGTCCGAGGCGCCTACTACGGGATGAGCAAGTAGCCTGTGTCGACCTGAGTCCCACAGACAATGGGCCAAGAGACGCGCGGTGAGACGCCGTAGCGTGTATAGTCGTGCGCACAAGACCCGCCTCCGGGCGGGTCTGTGCTTCTGTGCAGGTGTTGCGCGGGGGGCACGCCGACACATCTTGCCGCTTACAGAACCTGGGCATTGGGTGGAGTCGCTGGTGTCCGTATGGTCTCAGGGTTTGACGATGAAGTGCATTAAGTGTATATTGTGGTTTCATAGGTACTACACAGTATTGCGTGGTCTTACTCTGGCGCAAGCACAATCAAAGGTGGCCAATATGGCGGCTACGAGGGACAGACTCCCCAGCATACTGGTCAAAAGCTGGTGGGCTCTCAGGGACGGGTTCAGACGCACGATGCCAACGGAGGTGAACGAGGGCTACCTGGTGACCTTGATGGGCGTTGGCGGCAAGGCAGCGCGGAACCTGCTTCCCGATCTGAGACGCGTGGGTCTGATAGATGAGGACGGTTGCACCACGCAGTTAGCGACCAGGTGGCGCGACGACTCGGAGTACGCTGCTGTGTGCGGTGAGATCCTCGGCGCGGTCTACCCCAGCGAGTTGCGCGACGCAGTGCCCCCAGAGTCGCCGGATAGGAGCAAGGTACTAGCCTGGCTCAAGAGAGACCCACGAGTGGGCGACTCCGCGGCCCAGAAGAAGGCGGCGTTCTACCTCCTCCTTTGCGCGGCCGATCCTACGGGCTCCGCGAAACGGAGTGCCTCTACGCGAGCGAGTTCGGGCCGCAGAGCATCACAGCGTGGTGACGCGCCAGCCACCAAAGTGGCTCGCGCCGGCGGCACCAGCGATGCTCGCACCGCTGCAGCGCAACCCGGGGTCCCCGAAGCCACTGAGCCAGGGCCTGCGGGTGGCTCTCCGGCCACCCAGGCGGGTGCCGCCTCGTCTACGGGGGTGCCTCTGACTGCGGCGCAGCAGCTCCCGCGGCGGGAAGCTCCACAGATAGCGATGCCTGCGCTCCACATTGATCTTCAGATACACATTGATGCGAGCGCCACTGCCGACCAGATAGACCAGATCTTCGCCAGCATGGCGAAGCACCTTCATCTATGAGTGAGACCAGAACATGCCCGCGAAGGCTCACGAAGCACTTGCTGTCGCCCGTGCCATAGAAGCCGACGTACGCAAGCTCGGGCTCACGGCACGAATAGGCGAGGGCGATCTCTGCAGCCAATATGACGTCCTCGTGACCGAGGCAGAACTCAGGAAGTGTACGCGAAGCCTCGTGCTGGACGGTCACTACGCCAAGGCCATCGAAGAGGGCTTCATATGCCTGGAGAACGTCGTGAGGACGAGGTCAAAGGTGGACCGGTTTGGGTCCGACCTGATGTTTGAGGTCTTCAAGCAGCCCGGCTCAGGGGGACCGCCGGTACTGCGTATCAACCGCCTCAGGACAAAAACGGATTCCAGCGAGCAAGAAGGCTTCGCACACATGGCTGCGGGGTGTATGAAGGCGTGTCGCAACCCGCGCGCCCACACGCACGGAGTTCAGGATACACCTGAGCACGCGGTGGCCATGCTGGCATGGGCGAATCACCTCATTGAGCGGACGCGCTCCGCCACCAGAACACGCAAGCGGCGGAAACAAGACGCGTAGTTGACGAGCATGCAGAACGCATGCGTCGATACACTGACCCGCCTCCGGGCGGGTCTGTGCTTCTGTGCAGGTGTTGCGCGGGGCCAAGTCGAAGCCTACGATGAGGAACACTCAGACAGTCGTTTCGGAGGATGAGGCATGTCTTACTGGGCCGATATCAACCCTGACGAATACCCGAAGCTGGTGTGCACCCCTCCCGGGCCGAAGTCGGAGGAGTACCATGCCCGCGCCGGCAAGCACATGAAGGGGTACTCCAGCCAGGTGCGGTTGTTTCCAGTCACCTTCGAGAAGGGGCACGGGGTGACGCTAACGGATGTGGACGGCAATACCTACATCGACTTCTCCAGCGGGATTTACGTTACCAGCCTGGGGCACTGCCATCCGAAGATTTCGGAAGCGGTGGCCGGCGCCGCCAAGACGCTGATGAACTGCCATGACTTCACGACGCCGATCAAGGCCGAGCTTCTGGAGAAGCTTGCCTCGATCTCGCCGGGGGACCTGGGCGGCATCCAGTTCTTCGACTCTGGGACCGCGGCCGTGGAGGCGGGATTGCGCATCTGCCGAGCCGCCAACCACCCGAACCTGGAGTTCATCTCGTTCCACAAGGACTTCCACGGCAAGACCCTGGGGGCTGTGTCGCTGGCGCGGATGGACCCGACCCAGGGCCTGCGGGCGCCGGGGTTCTTCCTGACGCCCCGAGCCTTCTGCTACCGCTGCGCCTTTGGCAAGACATACCCCGAGTGCGGGCTGCATTGCCTGCAATACATTGATACGGTAATCAAAGAGGAGACGGCCGGCCGGATTGCGGCCATCGTGCTTGAGCCCATCCAGGGCTGGGCGGGCTCGACGGTGCCTCCCGACGGCTATATGCCTGCTCTACGGCGGTTCTGCGATGAGCGGGGCATCCTGCTGTTCGCGGATGAGGTGCTCACCTGCATGGCCCGGACGGGCAAGATGTTCTGCATGGAGCACTGGGACGTGACGCCTGATGTGATGACGCTGGGCAAGAGTCTCGGCAACGGGTTCCCGATCACGGCGATGCTGGTGAGCGACAAGTATAAGGACCAGGTAGAGCGGATCAGCGCCTCGACCAGCTATGGCGGCAACCCCATGGCCTGCGCGGCCGCGCTGGCCAGCATTAAGGTCATTGAGGAAGAGAATCTGTGCGAGCGCTCGGCCGAACTGGGCGAGTTCCTTTTGGGGCGTATGGAGGCGATCAAGCAGCGGCACCCGCTGGTGGGGGATGTGAGAGGGAAGGGCTGCCTGCTGGGCATCGAGCTGGTGAAGGACCGCCAGACCAAGGAGCCGGCCGAGGAGGAGGGCAAGCTGGTGTATCAGCGTGCCTTCACGAAGGGTCTGGCGTGGGTGCCCGCCGGGAACGTGCTGCGTCTGTCGCCACCGATCATCATGCAGCGCGAGGTGGCGGCCAAGGCCATGGATATCATCGAGGAGAGCATCGCTGAGGTTGAGCAGGAGATGGGGTACGTCTAGAAGCTGTTTCAAAACCTCTCCGTGTGTCTTTTTAGCGTCTAGACTTTTGCTTTAGTATGTGTAATAGTAATGGGCCAGAGGTGATCACCGATGGCCCGGAAACGCAAACGGGAAGTGCTGCTGAAGGACGAACAGTGGGCGAAGATCGAGCCACTATTGCCCCCACGCAAGAGCGGTCCCAAAGGCGGGCGCCCGCGGTGCGATGACCGCCTAGTGCTCGAGGGGATCTTGTGGATCCTGCGCACGGGAGCACGCTGGAAAGACCTGCCCGATGAGTACCCCAGCCCCAGCACCTGCTGGCGACGTCTCTCGCAGTGGGAAGAACAAGGCCTGTGGCTGGACATCTGGCGCGCTTTCTTATCGGAACTGGATGAACAAGGTTGCCTGGACTGGAACGAGAGCTTCTCAGACGGCAGTTTCGCTTCCGCGAAAAAAGGGGCGATGCCGTGGGGCCTACAAGGCGGGGCAAAGGCACGAAGTGGATGGTGGTGGTCGACGGCCAGGGCATTCCTGTGGGAAAGCAACTTGCCTCGGCTTCGCCCCACGAAAGCAAACTCATCGAAGCCACGATCGACGAAAGCTACGCGCCGGACAAAGTCCAGCGCCTGATCTATGACAAGGCTGCCGATGGCAACGCTCTGCGCCAGCGCATGGCGGATCGCGACATCGATCTGATCGCTCCCGAGAACCGCTCTCGCAACCGTTCCGTCCAGGACAAACGCAAGCTGCGGCGCTACCGCAAGCGATGGAAAGTGGAGCGCACCTTCGCATGGCTGGGCAACTATCGCAGGCTCGTTGTCCGCTACGAAAACAAGCTCCATGTCTACAGCGCCTTCTTCCATCTCGCCTGCATCATGATCGTGCTCAGAGCACTGCTTACTTGGTTTTGAAACAGCTTCTAGTCGGTGGCGCGTCTTGAGTCACACGGCGCCGTGGGTGTAGACCACCTTGACAGGTTCATCGCCCGTCCGGCGCGTCGAGTGAGACACCCCAGGGCCGACGTAAACAGCGGTGCCGGGCTTCAGGGGCAGAACATCGTCGTCGAGCTTGATTTGTCCTTCGCCCGAGATCACATACAGGGCTTCCTGGTCGTCGTGGACCTGTACCTGAGCGAAGTCGGTTGCATGGTACTCCGCACAGCCGAGATTGAAGCCGTTTGTTGTCGGGATCTGCTCGGCGCCGATAAGGTCCTTGCTCCAGCGGTCCGCATAGTCGCTTTGCGACACATCGGCCTCGTGGATGGCCTTCACCGCGGTCCCTCCCGTCTGTTTCGCCGGCCGGTCGTCGGCGGAACTGTTGTGTGCAATCAGGGCACCGCGCGAGTATATACCAGTCACGCGCCTTCGTCGAGACGGCGCGTCGAGTGCTTGACTCCGGACCCGGATGGGCGGTCGCACGGTATTGGCGGCAGCGGCGGGTGCGCAGCCCCAAGACGATGAGAGGTGCGACCCGATGGCAGAGCCCCTCGCCTGTGGCTCGGAACCCGAGCCCTCCGGTGCGCCGTCGATCTTCATACAACAAGCCCAAGAAATTGATTGCGCGTTCCGCAAGGCGACGCCTTTGGCCTCGCGCTACCCCGGGTGGCTGCGATGCACCTGGTTCCCCGATGCCTTCGAGGGTGATCGGCTCGACGATGCATGCCTACGCCAAGCCCTCAAGGCCGGCCAGGAAAACATGGGCGGCTGGCCCTTCCTGTTCGCTGATGCCGGTGGCAAGGCCTGTCGGCCTCTGTGCGACGGCTATGAGACAGTGATTGAGTTCGAAGGCCCCAACTACCACACCGAGTTCTGGCAGCTCAGAGATACGGGTTTCTTCAGCCACGCACGCCTCATGTGGGAGGAGGCCGACCCTGATCTGCGACCCCGCTGCGTACTGCACCTGAGGTCGCTGGTGACCTATGTCGCTGAGGCCACTCGGTGCCTGTGGCGCGTCAACGAGGTGTTGTCCGGCAGCGACGAGGCACTCGTAACCTGTCGCATCTGGGTGGAGGGATGCTGTGGCAGAACCCTTTTGGCGCCCTCTGACGCGGGCCTTGGCGATGCTGCAGGCGTGATCGAGAAGGACACGGTGCAGACCGTCTCACATCACGCTGTTGGCTCATGGCGAGACGCTAACACGCAAGTGGCCGTGGACATCAACGCGGAAATGGTGCAGGGGCTCGCCGGTCGTCAGCCGGCTACGGAGGCCCTGCAGCGCGAGGTCGAGGCACTCTACGCCCAGGCGGCGCCCTGAGTGTGGCGGCGCGGCAACATGGTGGCATGCGCCCGGCATCGTGTGCTACACTGGGCGGGTTGGCGGCAGACAATCAGAATGGGACGGATCAGCATGGCTTTGCAGATCGTTGAGTACGTCGACAGCAGGGCGCCGGACACGGCCGGGGTGACCACCGGCTTCATGATTGACGGGCGCGTCGCGGACCTGGGGCGTGTTAACGCGGCCTGCACTACAGTCAAATCGGCCTGTGACTGCCCTGAGTGCTGGCAGAGCGCTCTGGGGCTGCTGACTTGCGAGGCCTGCTTCGATGCAGCCAGGCAGTTCGCCGCGTGGCTCGCCGCCCAGGATGACCAGGCGCACGCGGAGCTCTCCACACCCCTTGCAGAAGTGAGACTTCTCTGTCCCGTGCCCCGCCCCGGGAAGGTCTTCTGCCTTGCCCAGAACTTCCCATCCCATATCGGCGAGACGCGCACGATCATGCCGACTGAACAGGAGAAGAAGCCCAGGTCGGGGACGACGCCGAAAGTCTTCATGAAGCCCACCCCAAACACCATCTGCGGCCCCGGCGACCCGATCCTGGTCAGCCCGAACATCCGGTTCCTGGACTATGAGGCGGAGATGGTGGTGGTCATCGGCAAGCAGTGCAAATATGTCGAGCCGGAAGAAGCGCCCCAGTACATCTGTGCCGTGTCCTGTCTCAACGACGTCTCGGAGCGTGACCTGAAGATAGGGCAACGCACCGAAGTGGGGGAGTGGGACAAGTTCTTCGACTGGCTTAACGGCAAGTGGCTGGACCACTTCGCTCCCATGGGCCCTGCACTGGTGTCCACCCGCGAGGTGGACATGAACGATCTGGAGTTGAGGTGCTACGTCAACGGCGAGCTCAGGCAGC
>Ga0272441_10012351_pt1 | contig 12495 bp, 14 predicted proteins | sample SSMProp6N_FD_193582 | JGI IMG/M metagenome (GOLD analysis project Ga0272441, IMG submission 193582) | Marine sediment archaeal communities from Little Sippewissett salt marsh, Falmouth, MA, United States - SSM-Prop-6N | ecosystem: Environmental > Aquatic > Marine > Wetlands > Sediment ...
CGAGTCTCTGTTTCGCACTGTGCAGGCTCTCCTCAGAGACCGCAGGCCCAACTCTCGACGGCACCTGAGGAATCATCCCGACTTCCCCTTGCGGCGATTCGCGCTGTGCTCTTCGTGCGGTGGGCCGATGACAGCTAACTGGGTCCAGCGCGGAGGCAGGCGCTATGGATACTATCGCTGCTGGAACCCCCGCTGCAGCGCGCGAGGCATCCGGCGGAGAGTTCTCCACGGGCGCTTCCTGGTGTTGCTTCGTTCGCTGAAGGTGGATGCGCGAGTGGCCATAGCATTCAAGGAGGTCGTGCTAGACAGCTGGAAGGAGCGGCAAGCAAAGCAGCGTGAGTGGCGGCGGAGCATCGAGAGGCGGGTGTCGAATCTCGACAGGCGGAAGGAGCTACTGGTCGAGGCTTTCGTCTACAACAAGACGATTGACCAAGCCACGTATGCTGCCGAGGTAGAGCGCATCGACATGGCCGTATCCGAGGCAGCCATGGAGATTCAGCGAGGGGAACTCGGCATCAGGCACCCACAGGAGGTTGTGGACTTCGCAGCGCGGCTGCTCACAGAACCGGACAAGTTCTGGCAAGAAGCGCCCCTGGAACCGAAGCAGCGCTTCCAGTGGTTGACCTTCCCTAAGGGCATCGAGTGTGACGCCCAGGGAATTAAAAACGCCGTAACTTCCACTGTTTTCAGTATGTTACAGGCTACGACAGCCCAAAACGATGGTGTGGCGTCCCTAGCCACCCGCAATTCAAACGCGCTCGATGCCTGGCTGCGGGAAGTCGGGAGGCTTCGCCATAGCTGTGTGCCGGGTAGCCAGCCGGTGACTGGGCGCTAGCCTAGCGCGTCTGTGGCCCGGTTGAGTAGCTCCCGAGACTGATTCAAACACCTCAAGGACCACGAGTGAGGGAGCAGAGCCACACCGTCAGTCGTTGGAGTGAGGCTGCCACGCACTGAACCCGCATTGGGATTCGTTTGCTTCAGCCTGGCTTGTCCGCTAGCCGCATCAGAGCATTGGAGTTACAGGCCAGCCGCGGAGTTCTCCCCCCTCATTCTTGCAGCATACTGCAGCATACTGCTCTGGCTCCCCAAGTTTCTCTGGACCCCGCCCATGTTGGCCTAGGTGATACAGCAAATCAGAGTAGGCCTGTGCTAGTGAACGGTCCGAAATCCGGCGGAGAACAAGCTCGGGATCATCCTCAAGATGGTTTACATCGTGTGCGAGTGCAGCATATAGTGGCAGCTGGAGCGGAGTCTTCTCACACCGTAACTGACTGGCACAGGAGACCAATGAACGGGCTGGTTCTCACCATCATCGGCGCGCTGCTGGCTGTCGGTGTCTCTGCAGTATGGGTGTACTTCCAGAAGCCGAAGCTCGAGGTCAGAATCGCACCCTCAGATGACCAAGATTACGACGATGATCGATCAGCAAAGAAGGCGAGGTTCCTGAGGCTCGAGGTAAGGAACAAGCCCATACATGTCAAGTTGAGGAAGTGGTTCTCTCGAGACCCCGCCTACCACTGCGCTGGCGCTCTGCAGTTCCTTCACCTGGAGAGCCATCGACAGGTTTTCAGCTCGCCGGCCCGTATCAGATGGACAGGAACGCCTGAACCTGCGCCGTACCGCATCCGCCTTGAGGGAGCACCGATACTCAAGGAGCAGCTGGCTCCCGACTCGGCCCGAGGCGCGTTCAGGAAGACAGCTCTCGCAGTAGGACCCTCCCGCGGCTTACTAGAGGACAGACGTGTCCTCACATGGCCACAGCGCGTCGATGTCCACGTGGGCACACCCGTCAGATTCGATGTTGCGGCGAAGTTCGATCAGGACTCCGAGTGCTACGTCTGGACGCAGGAGACGTACCGTCTCGGATGGAGGAATAGCGAATGGAAGCTCGAAGAGGGGCTCTACGAAGTGGTGGCCCGGATTGACACTGGCGGGGAACCGTGCGTGGGGAGATTCTTGCTCGTGAACACGGGGCGCAGGGCTGACTTTCGCCTCGAGCCGATCGTCTCCCAAACGAGGAGGTGTGGTCTCTTGAGAGTGTTTGCAAGAACCGGACTTGTGCTCTTACTGGTCGGAGCCTTCATTCCGTTCTTCTTCAGGGTGGGTTGGGAGGAGAGAGTACCAGAACGCACCAAGAACTCCGGGAAAGTACTTCGCAGAACCGGCCTCATTGTCTTGCGAGAGGCCGTCGCCGGAAGGCTGACGGAGGAGGAAGAGTCAGAGATTGTCGCGAGGTACGACGATGCTCTGGATGCTGCACCTGAGATGTTCCGAGCGATGCGGGAGAAGGAGGTCCGCAGGATATCGTGGCCCGCGCGCCTGACTGACATGTTGGGACTGAGCATCGCCTTTGCTGGCGTGCTGACCATAGCCTTGGGGATCACGTCAGAACGGACCAAGCCACTCCCCGCGTCACAGCCAAGGAAGCCGGAGGGAGAATGAAGGTCAAAGCGCTCTCGGACTCCGAGAGAGACGCATACCTGAGAACAGTGAACAGACGATGCGATGACTTCTTGCTTGCTGCCGAGAGATTCGATGCTGACCCTGAACTGCTCAGTGACCTGCGCGAGTGGGTGGAGATCGTGAGACGTGACGTCACAAACGCGTTCTCAGCGTGGTATGACGAGGAGGTCCGTGGCAGGCGAGTACCCCTGGAGGTTCGCCTTCCCTCACCCGCAGACACTCGAGAGCCCAAGGGCCTTGCGGCGCTCTTCGAGGACGCGGCGTGCGAGATATGCGGCGACAGGCGAGTCCTAAACGTTGCACACATAATCGATCGCCGCCTAGGTGGCCCAGATGAAGCTTGGAATCTGATGCGCTTGTGTGCCAACCACCACTTCCTCTTTGACCATGGGGGACTGACAGAGCACGAATTCCAGTCCATCGACTGGGATGCAAAGGACGAGAGGGCCCGCAGATTCGTTCTAGAGGGCACCGTTCCAGATGAACTCAGCAGACAGGAGGGACATTCTTGACTGCTGGGAGACGACGGTCGATGGCCTTAGGAATCTACGACAAGATCAGAGCACATCATCAGACCTGGTCTGAGGAACACGGGTACGCGTTCAACAACCTGATCATCGACATGCTCCGCAACCGACTCTGGCATGAGGCGGACATGTGGTATGAGTTCTACGTGAGACGTCGCCCGGTGCTCATGAACATACCAGAGGAGCTCAGATGTGAGCGCGATCCTGAGGCAGCAATCTACGTGCGTAGATTCAAGGGACAGCTGAAGCCGGAGCCGTGCGAGATATGTGGTTTCGACAGGTCTCCCGAGCTTGCTCATATAATCCCTAAGTCCGCGAACGGACCAGACGACGACTGGAACCTAGCGCACTTGTGCGCCAACCATCACTACCTGTTCGACAGAGGATTGCTTGCTCCCTCGGAGTGGGACGCCATCGGATGGGAGAAGAAGGGGGCTGAAGCCAGGTACTTCGCCCAGCGATTCCGCCTGCCACAGCACGAGGAGTACTGGGCTTCTACGCCGAACCCATCATGTGAGGCGAAGTGGCTCGGAGACCCGGAGGATGGAACTGCTGATGCAGGCTAGGTGCCCGAAAGCCGATGCGGAGGAGACATGAACGCCAAGGAACTGCTGAAGCCCGTGGGCAGATGGGTGGGGCGGAATGCCGTACTTGCCGTGCTCATGACGCTCGGGATTCTGTACGGGCAAGGGTGTTTCATGAAGCCGGATGTCGTCGTGCCCAGTGCGGTGGAGGTAGACCTACGCATCCCAGTCGCACTACGAATGGAGATCATGCTGGCGCGGCTCTCTTCGACACGAGGGGAGCTGCAACAGGAGTTCAGGGATGAACTGGAGTCCAACCTCTTGGGCTCAGGTATGACTCAAGACAGAGCAGCACAGATTGCGCAGGAAGTGGGGGAAGATGAAGCGGCGGAGTGTCAGCTGCTGGGCCTATCGGACAGAGAGGATGCGATAGTCGAGGTCGCAGCGAAGAAGGCCATGTCGAGTATCGTGGGGACTGCATTCGACACGATGTTGGACCTCCCCGCGTCGGTCATCTCCTTCGAGGTGAAAAACGTCGGCCGTACGGCTGCCAAGAATGCCCATCTGAAGCTCCATGTCAGAAGGCAGGTACTGGACTTCAGGGTCTATAGTGAGAACAAGTGGGTTCAGACTGGATCTGGGAGCGGACCGTTCGAACTCGACCTAGGTAACTTCGCGCCGGGGTCCAGCCTCCGAGGGGTCGTCTGGTGTGGCGGGGCGCCTCCGCTGCAGCCGGCTGAAGGTGAAGTCGTCAATGCTATCTGGCCAGACGCGGGGCAGATCACACTAGTCCACGACGGTGGAACCATCAGGGAGGAAATCAGTCTGATTCCCTTGTTCAGCGAGCAATAACAGGGAAGTTGCGTGTCGCATGTTGAGCGGCCTTGGTGCTCACTTGCTGCAGTGTGTATCCTGCGGCAACCGCAACGCCGCAGCGAACTTACAGGCCAAGCTCAGGCTTCAGCCCGCCAAATCCTGCAGCATGTTGCAGCATCTGCTGCGAGCTCTCATGCCCTGAGATTCCGAGCAAGAGCTACGGCGAAGCTACGGGCCACGCACTCGGTGCAGGCCGCAGATGGCGCTCCGTGTGACGCTGTGAATCCGGATCGGGCAGGCTACTTCTTGGCTTCGGCAGGTTTCTGCAGGTTCAGCTCCGCCTGCTTCTCGAATGGCTTCGTGATCGTGAGGTTGTATTGACCAGCCACGTTGCCGCTAATCTCTATGAGTCCGACGGATGTGCGTGTCCCTCTGTCATCGAAGGTGTGCAGTTCGTCAGCGTCGTGGAGTATCGCCGTTGCACATTGAACCGCATCGCCAAGCGAAATAGTCCGCGGATGCGACAAGTAGTAGCTCTTGATCTCACCTGCAAGACTGGCAATCCTCAAGTCGACATTAATGACGAGCAGGTTCGGCCTCAAGAGCACGCGGTCAAGTTTCTTCCGACCATCGGCTGTCGACAGAACGCCCGCTTTGATCTCTGCTACGGTGATGGACGAAGTCATGATCATGTTCTCATTCCGCGCGTTCGCCTCCAGGACTTTCTGCAAGCCGTCCATCTCTCCTGGCGGGCGTCTCTCGTCCTTGAGCCAAGCAGTGAAGAGGTTCGTATCCCAGTGATACTTAGGCACCGTCCCACTCATCCCGCAGCTTCCTGATGAAATCCTCTGATGACACGTCCCCAGTAGCTCCCCGAGCGACACCACGAAGATCAAGCAGGTGCTCCAGCTCCTGCTCCGGCGGGGATATCTCAATCCTCTGAACGTCAACTGAGCAGGGGAATCGGTCTCGTGCCCGATAGTGCATTAGCCCGTATACGGTCACCCAGCAATCCAGCCCGCTCTTCGCAGATTCGCGCAGACCTGGAGGGAACGCGCACAGCACCATCTTGGGCCCGGTGAGCGGGTATATCCGGAATCTCGTCTCACCCCCGTGGAGATTGATCTCTTCGAGGCGCCCCTCAACCGAACCGTAGGCTTGCTCCTCGGTCGCTAGCATCGAGTTCACCGTGCTACCGAGTTCGGCTGCTAGCCGCACTTCCTGTCCGTCGAAGGAAAGCACGCCCCCCTCGAAACTCTCACCCGCTCCGCTGGCCAGGCCTCCGATTGCTCGCAGCAGCGATGAGTCCGCACTCTCTGGAACAGCCTGGCCCGACGCGAGCGCTCTTGCCGTCTCCATCAGGATCACCGGAGCTTGTAGGACTTCCCCTGGAGCGCCTTCAGGCATCACGGCCTCAAGAGCGATCCTGTATGGGCTGGCGTACTGCAACTCGCTGACTCGGTAGTACGGCCGCAGCTTCCCTGCCGGCTCTCCCACAGCCCGGTGCGCCTCCTTCAGCGCTGCGCTCAGCGACTGGAGTTTGCCCACGAAGGTGCTCAGCCGCACTCTGCCATGCTCGGCCTTCGTGCCCTCGAACTGAAGCGTTACGACCTTCTCGCTCATCGCGTCTCCCCTCGCACCCTCTCCATTCAAACAGGAGGTCCACCCCGTCATCAAGAGATTTCGGAACAAGCCCCACCAGCCGGGAGACCCGTCGCGCCTCTGCCACCATCCCACGCGTCGGCACCATGCCCTCTCAGACGCAAGTCACCCTTGTTCCACATGCAGGCGTCCCAACACCCGCAATACGTCGTCGCTGGACAGCTTCCGGGCCACCTCGATCGCCAGTCACTCGCGGCTGTAGTCGTCCAGAATCGCCAGGAGCTTCAGCGGCCTGCCGTCCACCGTCCGCTCGAACACGAAGTCGTAAGACCATACATGGTCTCGATACTCAGGTCTCAGACGTACGCACGACCCGTCGGCAAGCCACAGACGCTTCCGCTTCGGCTGCTTCTTCGGAACCCTTACCCCCTCCTGACGCCAGATCCGCTCCACCCGCTTGTGGTTCACACGCCAGCCTTCGGCCTGAAGAAGTGCCGTCACACGACGGTATCCGTACCGGCCGTAGGCGCTCGCCAAGGCCACCACGCGCTCTGTCAGCAGCGCTTCATCATCCGCTACGCGGCGCCCATACCGCTGAGTCGTACGGGGCTGCCCAAGGACCCGGCACGCACGTCGCTCGCTCACCTCGAGTACGCTACACACCCGCTCCACCGCCCGGCGTCTCGCAGCCGGGCTCACGAGTTTCCCCGGGACGCCTCCTTCAGGATCGCTATGTCCAGTGCCTGTTCACCGGCAAGACGCTTCAGCCGTGCGTTCTCTCGCTCCAGTTCCTTCAGACGGCGAGCCTGCTTGATGTCCAAGCCACCATAGGTCCGCCGCCATCGATAGTATGTCTGTTACGCGAACCCCAGCTCCCGGCACATCTCGGGCACCGTGCGGCCCTGGCTGATGAGAACCTCAGCCTCCCGAAGAAGATGCACGATCTGCTCGGGCGTGTACCGCTTCCGTCCAATGAAGAACCCCCTTTGCTGTCCAGGCGAGACTCCACCTCTCGAACTGGACCAGGTCTAGGGGGTCAGGTCAAGTGGCTCCAGTGTCATTGTAGAAACTCATGGACGCGGCTACAGCGTCCCCTGAGATAGGCCGAGTTCTATCTGAACAACGCCTTTACAGAACCCCATGATGTCGATTCGACAGCTGTCCCGCCACACCCTACCCCATGCGCCCCCATCATGACACCGCACTCATTGCCCTCAGGCGTGCATGGAGACGCCGCGTCAATCCTGAAGTCGTCAAACGATGGATTGCATAGCATCGGGTTCTGCATGATGTTGCCCTCTACTCCCAGCTGTCCCCCGATGGGGCCGCTCCAATCACCGCCTACGTTTCCATACACATCACTACAGGTCATCGTGAAGTCTAGAGTGCCGTCTCCACCCACAGCACCGCCCCGACATGTGAAGGCGACTAGGCAGTTTTCGAAGTCGGCCCAGCCATTGTGACGACCGTAGACGGCACCTCCAGAAGTACCTGCTTCGTTGCCGTAAAAGGTGCAGTTGATCAGGTCGTTGTGCCAGAAGGAGCAGAGCATGCCCCCGCCATAGCTCCCCGCAGTGTTCCGAGCAAATGTACACTCTTCTAGTATCGGCGAGGCAAAGCCATCGCAGTAGAGTCCACCACCGCACTCGGCCGCCTCGTTTCCAGCAAAGACGCAACCATGCAGAATCGGTTGCACTTCCGACAGGCAGTTGATTGCGCCGCCATCGACACCGGCTGCATTCCCACGGAAGTCGCACTGGGAGAAAAGCGGGGTCTCATCTGCCCCCCAGCAGTAGACCGCCCCGCCATCGTCTGAAGCTGTGTTGCCCGAAAACGTCGTCGATGTGAAGGACGGAGAGCCCACCGAGCAGTACACAGCTCCGCCTTGGATGGCCGAGTTAGTGTTGAAGTCGGTGTCATCGACCGAACTCCTTGAGCCGTGCGGAAGGTGAAGACCGCCTCCGTAGCCGGCCGTGTTCTCCGAGAACACGCAGCCCGCGAGTGAAACGTCGGAATCGTCACAGCTCATTCCGCCGCCCATGCCTGTTGGGCTCGTGTTACCCGAGAAGCTGACTTCCTCCAGAGAGATAGAACTAGCGTTCACATAGATGCCGCCACCCGTGCCACCCGAGTTGCCCGACAGCGTGATTGCGAATAGCACCGCAGTGGAGGAACGGAACTGCATACCTCCGCCGGCGTCGGCAGCGGAGTTGCCGACGAAACTCATCGACTCGAGTGTCGGAGATGATTGATCACAGCAGAGCCCGGCACCATCTCTCGCCACGCATCCCACGATCGCGAGCGCTGTTAGGACAGGGGACGAATCCAACATGTAGACACCGCCACCTGCGCAATCCGGCCACCACTCTCCGAGGGCTGCTCCGTTCGCGATGGTCACTCCCTCTAGGCGAGTTTCCCCGCTTAGACCGTTGCAGCAGAAGCCCCTTCCGAGTCCCTGAGCATCGACCGTCACGCAGTCAGGCTGCCCGGTTTCGCTCACCAGACACACACCGGACTTCATCACGATGTCGTGTTCGTAATAGGCCCCGCAGGCGACGAGTACCGTATCTCCGGCTGTAGCTGCGTCAATCCCTGCTTGGATTGTAGGCTGATGGTCTGGTACTCGGATCGTGGCGGCCTCTGAGACGAGACACAGTGCCACGACAATGAGCGGCATGGGCAGAACGCTCCAGCGAGTCATGCGCTACACCTCCTGAACGTCTAGAAGTCCATGCTGGCAACGTCGATCCTAGGGACTCTGTCGCAGTTGATCGCGCAAGGTGAGTTCTGTGCAGAAGCTGCCTCCCGTGTCCCCCAAGTACACTGGCTCCAGTCCCACACCTCACCACTCAGCACAGCTGCTGCCCGAGCTGAGTACAGGAGTCGTCGACGGCATCGCGTGTTGGCAGGAGGAGACGGAATGCGGGCTAGCGGTAGAAGGCCTTGATGGCACCCCAAGACGTCATGGATGCTGAAGATGGTCCGCATGGCGGGCAGCCAGCACCCCATGCCCCGACAAGGCTACATGTATCGTCGCCTGCTGGATGGTTCTCGGGAAGGCAGGGGGAGTCCTCACACAACATCAACTCACCTCCCCATGCGTCGCAGAACAGGGGGTCAACAGACATGTTCCCGTAGAGCTCGGCCTGCTCAGAGATGCAGCTCGTCCAGTCTCCGCCCTCATTTCCATAGATGTCACAGCACGAGAGCGACACGCTCATTCCTTCGGGGCATGCAATGCCCTTCCCTCGAGGGCAGCCGCAGATGATACTGCTCTCGACTACGAGACTTGTGTTCTCCCCAATACACGCGATTCCACCTGCCCACGAGCCTGAGTTGGCAAAGAGAGTTGAGCTAATGAGTGTGCAAGACCCGCCGTCAACGAACAGGACTCCGCCAGCATCGCCCGAGCCATTCCGTGTGAATGCTGCCCTCTGGAATGTTGGCGACGAGAACCAGCTGCGTATGCAGCCTCCGTAAGAGGATGCTGTGTTCTCGGAGAACACCACGTCTGTGAATGAAGGGTGCGAATTCTGGAGGACCACGGCCCCGCCGGTTCCGGCGTAGTTCCTGCGGAACTCGACTCGAACGAGTGTCGGACACGACTCGTAGCGGCACCCCATCGCTCCTGCCTGTAATGCCTCTGCGGAGTTCTCCACGAACGTGCAGTCCTCGAGCAGAGGCGATGAGTTGTCACACTGGATGCCGCCTCCCCAGGAGGATGCGTTGTTGATGAAATCGACATCCCTCAAGATGGGAGAGGAGTCCGAGCAGTAGATGCCGCCGCCATATTGGGCCTCGTTCGCCAGTAGAACCATGTCCACGATCGTGGGTGATGAGCCGCCGCTGCAAGAGATGCCCCCGCCCTTGTTCTCGCCGGTCCCGTTCGTGATAGTGAAGCCGACCAGCAGCGCGTCAGGTCCCTCGCCGCTGTTGAAGTCGAATCCCCGGCCTGAGTGCATGCAATCGACGATGGTTGACTCGGCACCGGCAATACCCCTCAGGGTCACGCAGACTCCCCCGAAGTCTATGTCCTTGTTGCCTGGCCCGGAGTACGTACCGGGCATGACAAGCACGGTGTCTCCCTCAGATGCAGCACTGATGCCAGCTTGGATGGTTGGTTGGTCGGTCGGAATGAGGATAGTCGCACCCATCGCGGGGAAGCACAGAAGAAGAAATGCAGTCACTGCTAGCCAAACAAATGCTGATGCGACCACAATACCTCTCACCGTAGCACTGAGTTGCATCGAGAAAACCGTACCATTCAAAGACTACCTGATCATCGGTCCGTAGTCAAGTATGACGTGCTTCCTCATCGTCATGGCTGCACGGCTGAGGGTCTACTAGTCGGGCTAGCATGACCTGGACTGCTCTAGTCCAGATAGCCCAACAGGGCCGTCGTAACCCGTGAAGAGCGTGATTGAGAAAAATATACTTGCCGGTTCAATTTTGGAAGTGTATACTCAGGCCATGGAAGTCGATCGGCCCAAGGGGCCCGCGACCTATACGGCCAAGGACGTTCGGAAGGTTGCCGGCCTGTCATACAGGCAGCTTAATGACTGGGAGGCCAAAGGGTTGATCCCTAGAACCCGGACCAGCCAGTCTGGCTGGCGGCGCTTCACTGCCGACCAAGTCTTCGTGATAGCGATTCTGGCGGACCTAAGGTCGACTCTCAATGTGTCTCTGAGCAAGCTCTCCAGGCTATCGAGAAACCTCTTGGAGCACTCACCCCCTATCTTCCGCTCCGCGGTCTTCACCGCATTCCACGAATCGCAAGCGCTGTTCCTCGGCCTACACCCTGACTTCACATTCGAGCTCAGACTCAGCGACGAGTACTCAGGTCCCTTCGCCGAGTTGCTTCAGAGTCATGGCCTTTTGTCGCCGGTGATCGCCATCGTTGACCTCGGGAAGATCGTTGTGAAGATGTACACCAGTATCGAGGGGCTTCCCTTGCCCTATGGAGACGAGCGTGATCGCCAAGAACCTGTCCAGTGGTGAGCACCTGCACCTGGCCTGCTGGGTCACCGCTCATCGGAGCTTGCTCCACCAGGCGCGAAGAGCGACGCCTGCGATCCACAGACTCAGGCGGGGTGAGCAAGTGATGCCCGTCGCCGTAGGCCGCACTGTCTCCAAAGATGCTCAGCTGTCTACCTCAGCGCGCACGAACAAGTTGCCAGCAGGGTCCTGTCTGGGAGGGGGCACCCGTGGTGTCCATAGGACGCCTCAGACAGATACTCGGTCGGGACCGCCATCTGAGCGACTCCGACCTGATCCTGCTCCGAGAGCAGCTCTACGCACTTGCCAACGTGGCGATCGACGCGCTTGCGGGTATGAGCGCGGACGGCGGCTCCGAAGGAGGAGGCAATGCAGCGAACGCTGCTATGCCAGAGTCGCACGATGCCAACTGGCCGGGTCCACCTCTCGACGGGCCGGGTGGCTTGCCGGAGTGACCGGAGAGTGGACCCCAAGCTGTTAGAACTGCGCACCGGGGAGTCTGCGATGATCACACACTTGCGCCAAGCGTTAGCTCAAGGTGAGGACGGACCATGAAGGATAAACAGAAGAAGAAGGACGCCGTTATCTACTGCCGGGTTTCGACGAAAGAGCAGATCAAGAATCTGAGCCTCTCGACTCAACGCGAGATATGCGAGGACTACTGCGCCCGGAATGAAGTGCGGGTTGCGAAGGTGTTCGTGGAGAAGGGCGAGTCGGCAAGCACAGCAGACAGACCTCAGTTCAGGGAGCTGCTGGCGTACTGCACAGAGCATCGATCGCACATCGGCTATGTCGTCGTTCACTCCCTGAGCAGGTTCGCCAGGAACACGGCAGATCATCACATCGTCAGAGCACTTCTGGGCAAGCATGGCATCACTCTTCGTTCGGCGACTGAACCCATCGATGACACCTCTTCTGGGAGGCTTCTTGAGACCGTGATCGGTGGTGTGGCTCAGTTTGAGAACGACAGGAAGAGCGAGCTGGCAGTGGAGAGGATGCAGGCCGCGCTGAAGCTCGGCAGATGGACGTTCCAAGCACCTCTAGGCTACATCACTCAGCCTGTTGGCAAGACCTCCCCTAGCCTTCTCCACGATCCGAAGACAGCTCCGCTCATTAGGAAGGCATTTGAGATGTTCGCGACAGGCAGGTACAGCAAGAGAGACGTCTTGCGTAAGCTCAATGCCGTGGGACTTAGAACGAAAAGAGGTAGACCGCTCACGGCGCAGAGCTTGAGCAGCATCCTGAAGAACCCCATCTACACGGGCAGGGTTGTGGTGCCCCGCTGGTGTGTCGACCTGCCCGGCGATTTCGAGCCAATAGTCAGCGAGTCTCTGTTTCGCACTGTGCAGGCTCTCCTCAGAGACCGCAGGCCCAACTCTCGACGGCACCTGAGGAATCATCCCGACTTCCCCTTGCGGCGATTCGCGCTGTGCTCTTCGTGCGGTGGGCCTATGACAGCTAACTGGGTCCAGCGCGGAGGCAGGCGCTATGGATACTATCGCTGCTGGAACCCCCGCTGCAGCGCGCGAGGCATCCGGCGGAGAGTTCTCCACGGGCGCTTCCTGGTG
>Ga0272441_10012352_pt1 | contig 12495 bp, 11 predicted proteins | sample SSMProp6N_FD_193582 | JGI IMG/M metagenome (GOLD analysis project Ga0272441, IMG submission 193582) | Marine sediment archaeal communities from Little Sippewissett salt marsh, Falmouth, MA, United States - SSM-Prop-6N | ecosystem: Environmental > Aquatic > Marine > Wetlands > Sediment ...
CACGGTGCGACCTCCTATCCTGTTGGCACATTTGTCGCCCACGAGGATACAATAGGCAACCCCGTAGAGAGGAGACAGCAACGTGAGAGATACGTGGAGCACACTATTCGAACCGGAAAGCGTCGCGGTTATCGGCGCCTCCGCCACAACGGGTAAACCTGGAAACACCGTCATCTCGAATATTCTGGCCAATGGCTTCGAGGGCAAAGTCCATCTGGTCAACCCCAAGGGCGGTGAGATAATGGGAATGCCGGTGACCTCGAGCATCGAGAGTCTTCCGGCCGGAATCGACCATGCAGTCATAGTCGTGCCTGCCGCCGCGACCACCGACGCGGTGAAGCAGTGCGCGGCCAGGGGCATCAATACGTTCGTGCTCGCGGCCGGAGGCTACTCCGAGGTGGACGAGCGAGGCGAAGAACTCCAGAAAGACCTGGAGAAGACCATCAAGGAGCTTGGCGTGCGGGCCATCGGCCCCAACACGTCGGGCCACATCTCCACCCCACACAAGTACACATCGAGCTTCTTCCCGCTTGGCTGGATACGGCCCGGCAACATCTCCTACATCGCCCAGACGGGCAACTTCGCAACACACACCCAGCGCTATATGACATCCGGCGAGTACTACGGAGTCGCCCGCGTCATGGGACTGGGAAACAAGATAGACATGGAGGAGAACGAGGTCCTCGAGTACCTGGCACAGGACGAGGCGACCAAGTCCATTTTCCTCTATCTCGAAAGCCTCAAGAGCCCGAAGGAGTTCCTGACCGTCGCGAAGCGCGCCGCGGCACGCAAGCCGGTCTTCATGCTGAAGGGCGGCACGAGCGACGAGGGCTCGAAAGCTGCGGTGGCCCATACGGCCGCGCTCGCATCCGACAGCCGCATCGTTGAAGCAGCACTCAAGCAGGCCGGCGTAACACAACTGAACGAGTACTCGCAGTTGTTCCAGGTGGCCAAGGCTGTATCGATGATGCCTTTGCCGAAGGGCAACCGCGTGAGCTTCATGTGCCCGTCTGGCGCCATGCTCGTCGTGCTCACGGACCTCTGCCGACAGAAGTACAACCTGGTCGTCCCCGACCTTGAGGAGAAGAACCGCCAGCGGCTACAGGACATGGCGCCGGACTGGCTGCGCATGCGCAATCCGGTCGACATCTGGGGCCCTGCGCTGGTACACGGAATCGAGAAAAGCCACAGGGATGCAATCGAGGCCGTCATGGACGACCCCAACATCGACGCGTGCGTAGTTGTGCTCGTGGTCGTCGACGAGCTTGGTCGGCCATCGCTCGACTTCCTTGTGGAGATGGCGCACAAGTATCCCGAGAAGCCACTTTATGTCAGCTTCTCCGGCATCAAGGAGCGGATGGACGAGGCCAAGGCCTACCTGGAGCCACAGGGTGTCCCGACCTACCCGTTCATCGAGCAGCCCTTTGAGGTGCTGTCGATTCTGAATCGCGCCCGCCAGCTCACGGACCGCGCACGCGCGACGTCCGTCTAGTCGGTCTGAACGAATACGAAAGAAAAGGGTCCGGCGGCATTGCCGTCGGACCCTTTGTTTCGAATGTAGTGGTGGTCTTTAGACCTCGGTGATGACCCTGGCGTCGACCGCTACGGCACCATCGCCGTAGGCGAACACGGGGTTCAGGTCGAGTTCCTTCACCTTGGGGTTCTTGTCCACGAACTCGGACACCTTGACGATCAGGTTCTCAAGCGCGTCAAGGTCCGCAGGCTCGCTGCCTCGGAATCCCTCCAGCATCGGGAAACCCTTGATCTCGCGAATCATCTCAGCCGCATCAACCTTCTCAACGGGAACGATGCGGAAAGACACGTCCTTCAGAAGCTCGACGAGCACGCCGCCAAGACCGAACATGAGGACCGGGCCGAACTGTGGGTCCTTGCTCATGCCGATGATCACCTCGACACCCTTCCTGGCCATCGCCTGGACCGAGACACCGTCTATCTTCACCTCGGGATACGCGGCCTTCACGGATGCCATCATCTCAGCGTAAGCCTTCGATACCTGCGCCTCATCTTCCAGGCCCAGCTTGACGCCGCCTGCATCGCTCTTGTGAACAACGTCCTCGGACATCACCTTAAGAACAACAGGGAAGCCCGCTTCTTTGCTGAGGGCCAGTGCTTCCTTTTCGTCTTTCGCCAGCTTGGTCGGTACGACGGGGACTCCCGCCTTGGCAAGCATATCTTTGGATTCGACTTCAGTCAGCACACGAGTCTTCGCAGCCGTGTCATTCGTCGCCATGTTCCATTCTCCTTGGGCCTCGGACGAGGCATCAGATGTGGTGGGTAATTCTACACCAAGTATCGCAACAGCGTTAAGTCGACGGATTGCTTCACAATTCGGCTGACCAAGAGTGGTGATGGGTTGGAGCGGCGGGTGGCTCGCGTACTGGAGGAAGAGGAGAGTGGGAATGAATGCAGTCCACTGGAACTAGGGCGACTCGGACGTGCGCTTGGCTTCGTCCGCGGCGATAATCCTTCTCGCTACTGTTTCCGCGAGATACATGATTCGGGTTGCCTTGTCCTCGTCCTCGAGTTTGTACGGAACCCGATAGTTCCCGGCATCTCTGCTGTGAAAGCTTGGAAGCCTGTGCTCCTCTCGCAGCTTCTTCGCGAGCCAATCCGCGGGCTCGACGTTCTCTGGAACCGCATAGCCGTGATCCACTTCCAGGTCCTTGCGCAGGTCTCTGCTCGCATTCACCCACGCGGCATTGATGACTCTTGGCAGTTTGTTGGAGAACTCCCTCATTGACACGCCCCCCAGATAGCTTGAAGTTGCTCTCTCGATAGCCAAGTAAACGTTCCTGAACATCTCAAGGAAGTCGGTGCAATACTCGGCCCGCCGCAGAAAACGCTTTGCATCCATTGGCTGCAGGGCCACACTCTCCACATCAGGCAGGGGCGACTCAGGTGGTGGAGCCGACTTGACGCGGTACTTCCCGAAGTGTCGGAACTCCCCCTCCGGCTGCGGCCCATACGTCGCGCCTCCAGACACTTCAAGTGCTACTCCGTACCGGTAATTCAACTCGTCAAGGAAGTCCTGAACGCGATTCCAGGTCACCTTTCTCAGGTCGGCCACGGGGCCTGACCCGGGGTCGTACTGAATGTCACGTACGGTCACCCAGTCAATGCCTTCCGTCACCACGATATCACCGTTCATCACTGTGACCCGTGACGGTTCACGCAGCGTGAACTCACAGAAGTACTTGCTCACTCCGTTCCCCCTCCCACATATGACCTCTCCCATAGCGCGTCGAGGATGCTTGCCGACGCGTCGTCTGGACTGATGCCCTGCGTCGCGACAAGGAACTCGGCCGGCCCGAAAGCCGAACTCGCTGCAAGTGTGCTCGCACAGGCTATGGCGATAGCGCCACACCTCGTGCGGAGGCGTAGAGCGAATATATCCCTTCAGGTCGTCACTCAATTCCGCCATCAGGCGATCGACGGCCTAGAGTAGGGTGGTCAAGGTAGTCGTGCGCGTCCTCCATCCGACACTGTCCTACGCGCAATCTAGAAGCAGTTGGCGCAGGTACTAACGCGGAACACAATGGCTGCAGTGTCTGACTGCCCGCCACCTTCGCGAGTCACTCTGACCTCAACCTCCGCGTAGCACGCGTGCTCTGGAGCCGTCCAGGTAATGGTCTTGCCCCCACCAACGAGCGCTCCGGCATCGCAGATCCACTCATAGTCGAGTCCAGAATCGTCACCATCAATGACACAGGTGATTTCGGCGTCGCGCCCCTGGAAGATCGTCCACTGCTCCGTACCCAGTACAGGAGGCTTCAGCTTGCTGTGTCCAATGGGCACTACGTCGAAACCGGTGATTTCTGGAGCACCCTCGGTGGAGAGCATGCATTCGCACGTGCTAGCTGCCCAGTAGCCCACCCCCGGGGCGACTCCCTCCGCAATCTCATAGGACTTGCTGGTTGGATTCCAGTGATAAAGAGCGCCTTCGACGAACGCGCCTGTCGGGTCGTCCACAAGGCCTTCCGCGTTGATCGTTCGGTCGTGTACGGACCCAATCAAGCCCCATCCTTCTGGAAGGGTTCGTGTCCAGGATTCGACAGGTTCTCCATAAATGCTCATGGTTCGGTCGGCGGAAACCGCCACCCAGTACCCGACGCCAGGTTCAACCTCAGAGGGTATCGCGTACGACTTCGTCTCTCCGTCCCAGGCGTAGATTGCATCTACATCGCCAAAGACACTGGCGACGGATGGGTCCGGAGGAATTGCTGTGACCGAGACCATGTTCCAGCCGATCTCCAGATTGATTTCGCAGTCGACATACTCGATGTCGAGATACATGAAGCTGTCTTGCTTTCGCGTAGTCCCTTGGCTTGTCGACGTGACAGTGACGTCTCCGACTCCCGGACTTGCCGCCGCCGATGTCACTACGACCTGACACGAGGATTGCTCCGTGATAGTGGCGGCCTCCCCCTTCAGCGTCACGTCCGTCATGTCTGACCCATCTCCCAACGGCATGAGGCTATTGGATGTGATGGTCACATCGACACCCCCACTCTTGGGGCCACTGGCAGGCGACACGAGCAGGAAGATCGGGCACAAGTCATCGTTGCCAGGGCCTCCGATCGCGTACTCACTGTCTCCGATCCCATCGCCATCAGCATCCGCGCTCGTGTAGTCGTCGTAGTAGTTGCCCATGTAGCCGACAAACGCGGAACCGTCGAATGTATAGGACAGCTGCGTTGGTGAACACCAGGTGTTGATTGATGTCACATCGACGTGGATGTGCTCGACCGAGTTGCCGTTGAACCGATTCAGGTACACGACATTGCCCGTGGAGTCGGTGAAATGCGTGCCACATTCGTTGTCGTTGCACGTGTTGGACATGAAGTGGTTGCTGTCGGAGGAGTTCTGTAGGTGGATTCCGTGCACGTTGTCGTTGCACTTGTTTGACGCGTAGGTGTTTCCCATCGCCTCGCTGTAGATCCCGTGCTCGGTGTTGCTGCAGACGGTATTGGACGTGAACGTGTTGTCCGTGCATCCTGCGCCGCCTTCAACGTCGATACCACTCAGACCGTTGTAGCAGCAAGAGTTGGCGGTCACTTCGTGATCTGTTGAGGAATTCACAGACAGACCGTAGCGGTCGTTGTGCTCGCAGTCGTTCAAGGACACGGAGTTGCCAATCGACGACATGATGAAGATGCCATTCGCCGTGTTCCAGCTACAGACGTTCGATGAGAGAGTGTTGTTGTTGGACGATCGTACATGGATACCGTGGCCGTTTCGGTGGCTCGAATCCCACCCGCAGCGGTTCTCTTGGATTGTGCAATCGGACGAGTCTCCATCGAGGTATATGCCTGCCCGGCCGCCTGTGGAGCCCCAGACACTGAAACCTTCTATGGTTATGCCACTGGCGTGAGCCTCGAAGACATTCGAACCCGAGTCCGCACCGACCACCGTTGTCGCGAGAGGCCCGTTCTCGGACTGGACAGTGCAGGCAATGCCGATGCTGATGTTCTCAACGTATGTGCCGTCACGCACGATGATGGTGTCCCCTTCATCTGCGGAGTCCACTGCCTCTTGTATCGTCGAGTAGTCATCTGGAACGTAGATGATGGAGGCAGCTTTGGCCCGGTCGGCGGTGGGTACCACGACCCCAACAAGGGCAGCAAGCCCGAACAGGGCGACTACCCAACGGATGCGGTCGCGCGAGGGCAGGGGCATCCACACCTCCTTCCACTCAGAGCGGAACGGGGAGCTGAGTGTTGGCGGCGATTCTACGCCGATGGTTGGGGGGATGGGAAGGGGGTGGGGCAGGGAGGCCGCTCACGGCTGCGAACGGTCTCCCTGGACTGCAATCTATAGGCGTCCGAAGACGGCCCTCAATGCTTCGTGTACTTCGGCAGACGGCCGTACTTTGCCACGTGCTGCCTATGCAGTTCTTCTTCTGCGGCGGCTCGATGCTTGGTCTCCGCCCAGCGAACCTCAACCTTCGATGTGTCTTCGTTTGCGCGGATCCCGTCCCCCGAGCTGTGAAAACTCATTCCCTTCACTAGCCCCTGGCGTACGCGCCTACGAAGATCGCTCGCCTTGCCAATCGTTAGTCTTTCATTGGCTCCCTTCAATCGCGCCTCGTATACACCTGGTTTGTAGTTCGGGATGGCAATGCCCCCAGCACGGCCGTCTATGAGTAGGCTCGGCCAAGGGTACCAGGCACTCCACTGAAGCACGATTGGGAGCGGCGCGAGACTCTGTTTCTCCACCTTCGTCAACCTCCTAACTCTTCTTCCCCTGACGCTTGTTCATCTCCTGAATCCGCCGAACGGTCTCTCGTTGCAGATCATCACGCCGACCCTTGCCGACAGACTTCTCGATGGACTCATTCCACCGACCAGTTATTGGGTTGAAACCACGAGTCATTTTCTCTCCTCCTCCACATTTGTCGTTCGGTTGTGACTGCTTGGGCCGCACTGTGCGTCCCTCTTCCTCACCCCTCCCTCTCCGTTGCGCCTGGGAACCCCAGCCTTGTTCGACCACGTCCTATCCTTGAAACCGACCTGTCAATTGAGCTATTCGAGAAGGCAGCGTCCCATCCTGCGCCCAGATCCGCTTCTAGGAGAATCCCAAACAAGCACTCCTGAATCCCCGCACAGGTCAACCCAGCCGTCGTCATCACGAGCCTCTCAGCCGCCGCCTGCGGAACAGGGATCTTCTCCGAAATACGGCTTACGAAGCGTCTACGCTGCTCAACGTCAGGAAGCTGTACCTCTATGTGCCGGTCGAATCTGCTCGGACGCGACAGGGCTTCATCAAGCGCCTCTGGCCGATTTACCGTGGCTACAATGACCAGATTCTCGGTGCCTTCTACGAGTCCGTCGACTTGGTTCATCAGTTCTGACAGTGCATCCGTCCGACAACCGAATTCGTCTCGAGCCCGCACCAGGATGTCAAGATCTTCCATTGCGACTATTGTGGGTTGTAGGTCTCTGCATATGGAGAACAGCTCTGCAACAAAGTGAGGGCTGACGAGGTTGGCTGACTGAGCCACGACGCACGTGATTTCCTCCGCACTCGCGAACAGACACTTCAGGCTAAGCGACTTGCCGGTTCCAGGCGGACCGCTCACTAGGATGCCTCTGTGCTTGCCCATCCCGTAGGCTGCCAGCTCTTCATTACGTTGTAGAAACCCAACACTGTTGGCTAGGAGTTCTCGCTTCGTCTCGTCTGGGATGGCCAGCTCCTCGAACTTGTGTGCCGGACGCTCCAAGGCCCGGATAGATCCTCCGAACGACAGACACTTTCCACGATAGATGGTCTTTGACTCGATTTCGCGCCCCACGCCACGCGCAAATTCCTCTCCGACATGTGTCTCACTCATCGCTGAATTTACTACGATATGTGCCCCGTACCGTTCGCTCAGCAGACAGGTCACGGCGACCCTGTGCGACTCTCGTTCGAGCATTATCGTGCCATCGACCAGGAATTCTCTATCGTCTCCTGGGGCGATAGAGAATTTCCCATAGCTTGGATTGGATGCCGAGTTGCCTACTATGGCTATCGTTCGCCAACCTCCTCGCCGACGCACCTCCTCGACAGACCACCCAGCGAGGGGACAGTAGTACCTCGCTGTACTTATTGGCACGCCGACGATGTCTCCGCCCCCCAAGAAGACACTGACGCTTTCGCGGTTCTTCTTCCGTGGGTTCGGAAGACCGTCTACGTCGTCGTCAAGCAGGTCGGCGAGCGGGGCATCACTCAGGATCCTCATCCTTCTCTCCCCCCGGTCTCTCTTCAGCTTCATCCGCCAACTCCCTCAGCTGTTCGCGCAGCGCGGCCAACTCAACGCGGAGTGCGACCCACTCAGTCAGTTCGTCCTGCATCTCTTGGTTCGCATGCTTCAGCTGTTGGTAGCGTGACTTGACCTGGCGCGCTGCCTCGTCTATCTCTACCGTCTTGTTCCTTGCCGGTCTGAGGTTCTTGCGCAGCGTTTCCATATCAGCGAAACCGCCCTCCATTTTGGCAAGCGAATCAGCCAGCTCCTGGTGAAGCCTTAGATACTCGAACATCTCATTCGACAACTCTGGGTCCTGCCTCGCCAAGAGCTCCCTGCGCAACTCGTTCCTATTAGGGTCTGCGATACGGCCAAGCACCGATTCTCGATGCATTTCAGCCGCGTCGAGCGCCCTACGAATTGCGGCGTCGGCCGTGTCCTCAAGAGGGACGGCATACGCCTTCAATCGATTCCACGTCTTGTCAGAGATTCTCACGACTGGCATATATATGTGTACCTCCTTGTGTTACAAACATCGACCCTCGCGCACATCGTGCGATACAAACATCGCGCGATACAAACATCGCGAATCATAGAGGCTTCTGGGCCATGTTGTCAAGAGGGTGTGACTCCATAATTCTCGGTGCCCGAGTGAACCCCCGCCCACGCGACGGTACCGCTGCGCGGCCCGTCGCGTACTTGTATCCAGGCACCACCACCCATGATCTATTGACAGGCAATATACTCGTATAGGAATATGAGCACCGCTCCCCGTCATCACTTGGGAGGGAAGATGGGAATTCGATCGATGCGCCTGCTTCGCCAGCATGCCGCACGCAATGCAACTGTGGTCGGTGTGCTTCTGACCGCGGTCTTGTCGACCGCTTCACTGGCTATCGCTGACGACGCCCAGACTTCGTGGAACACCTTTCTTGGCGGCAGTGGGCAGGAGTATGGATATTCGATCGCGGTCGATGACGCGCGTCATGTGTGGGTTGCAGGCAGAAGCGAAGACTGGGGCTCTCCTATGGTTGACTACACCTTCGGCGGCGATGCGTTTGTTGCGAAGTTGGACCCCAGTGGCCAACTGATATGGCACAGCTTCTTGGGGGGGATGGGCTACGACTACATCTACGGACTTGACGTGGATGGTCAGGGCAACGCGTATGTGGCAGGATGGAGTAGCCAGGCTTGGGGTTCTCCCGTACGGGGCTTCACGTCAGATCGTGACGCCTTTGCTGCCAAGCTAGATTCGAGCGGTGAGCTCCAGTGGCTCACATTCCTTGGTGGAACTGAGTCAGACGAGGGTTTCGCAATTGCGGTAGATGATGGCGGTTGTAGCTACGTCTGCGGATATTGCCGTTCCAGTTGGGGCTCTCCAGTAAGAGCCTATCAGGGGCCTCCTAACCCAAGTGCCACAGCCGAACACGACGCATTCGTGGCCAAGCTTGACGACAGCGGAGTCCTCGTATGGAACACATTCCTCGGCGGGCCCGACACAGACTACGGGCACGGGCTCGCGGTTGATTCCGATGGCAACGCGTTTGTGTCTGGAAAGACTTGTACCACATGGGGTGAAGGAGAAGGCACTGTAGACACCAACCCTGTGCGACCCTATGAGTCAAGCCGGGGTGGATTTGTCGCAAAGCTGGATGACTCCGGAGTACTGCAGTGGAACACCTTTCTTGGACAAGACGGCAAAGGGATTGCGGTGGACTCAGGTGGAGGTGTATACGCTGTGGGGCAAGCAGCGTCGACGTGGGGCTCTCCAGTACGAGATTTCGGTTCGGGAACGGATGCGTTCGTTGTAGCTTTGGATGTGCCTACCGGAACTCTCGAATGGAACACCTTCTTGGGTGGTGAGGGAGCAGATGAAGCCCGAGGCATCGCCATCGACACTCGTGGAAACCTTTGCGTCGTTGGCACTAGCAATGTAACCTGGGGCTCGCCCGTGCGGCCGTACAACTCGAACGACGATGCTTTCATAGCAACGGTAGATGCAGACAGCGGAAGCCTGTGCTGGAACAGCTTTGCTGGCGGCGGCGGTGAGGATGAGGCGAACGCCTGCGCTACTCGCGAGGCTGGAGTCATATTCGTAGCAGGAAGCAGTGACGACACTTGGGGCAATCCTATCCGTTCACACTACGGCTCTAGCAATTCCGATGCGTTTGTGGCCAGGCTATCTCCAGATATGCGAGTTGTGGGAAACTCGGTCGCAATAGCCAATGGAGACGACACTCCCTCCCTCGATGACCACACTGACTTCGGCAGCGCCGACGTGGATGGTGAGACAGCGGTATATACCTTCGCTGTCGCCAATCAAGGCGTGCCCGACTTGCTACTGCACGGAAACCCCGCGGTCGCCGTGAGTGGGGTTCAAGCGACAGACTTCACCGTAACAGCCCAGCCCGCCAGCGCAGTGCCTGCAGATAGCACCACCTCTTTCGATGTGACATTTGACCCTCAGTCAATAGGCGTCAGAATGGCGACTATTGAGATTCCCAACAACGACCCCGACAATGATCCGTTCGTCTTTGCGATTCAGGGACGAGGCACCACGGTGTTGTCCGTGACTGGAATCGCCGCAGTCGACAAGGTCTACGATGGCACCTCTAACGCCACACTAGACACTACAGGCGCGAGTCTTATCGGAGTCTGGGGCGACGATGATGTTACTCTCAACTTCTCGGGCGGAATCGGTGTCTTCTCCGACAAGGACGTCGGCGTGGATAAGACCGTTACGGTCTCCGGTCTCACTCTCGAAGGAACCGACGCAGACAACTACACCCTCACTCAACCATGCACCAGTGCCAGTATCACACCTCGGCGACTGACCGTCACCGGAATCGTCGCATCAGACAAGCCCTACGATGGCACAGCCAACGCCACACTCGATACATCTCGCGCCATGCTCGTTGGAGTTGTTGGGGATGATGACGTGTCTCTCGACAAATCCTGCGCGGTAGCCGCTTTCATTGACGAGCAGGCAGGTTCTGACAAGGACGTGTTCCTTTCCGGTCTCACGATTCAGGGGACCGACGCGGCCAACTACAGCCTGGACCAGCCCACGACAGTTGCAGCAATCACTGCCTGTGAGCTTGAGGTTTCTGGCATTACCGCGTCTGACAAACTCTATGATGGCACATCTTGGGCTACACTCAATCTTGCAGGCGCGATACTCGTTGGTGCAGTTGAAGGAGATGAGGTTACGCTGAACACGTCATCGGCGGTGGGCAACTTCCTTAGTCCTGACGTAGGCGTGGACAAGGCTGTCTATGTTTCCGGGCTACTCCTTGAAGGCAAAGACGCCGAGAACTACTCCGTTGTTCAACCTACGACTCCAGCCAGTATCTTGTTCCCCGTGGAGCTACACCCTGGCTGGAACATGGTCTCTGTGCCTGTCACGCCTTCCGACCCATCGGTCCTAAGTGTCTTTCCGGATATCGAGGCTATCTACACATGGAACGCAGCGCTCAAGTCCTACACCGTACCCACCTCAATTGATTCTGGCCGCGGATACTGGGTAGCAGAGTCGACCGAACGCGTAGTCGGCATCGAGGGCGATCCTGTCGAACAGTGGTCGCGGACTGTGTTGTCTGGCTGGAACGCGATTGGTTCCGCTTGTGGCCATGTGGTTGACTTCTCTAATCCTGATGACAATCCCGACAAATCGGTAGAAGGCTTCGCGTACGCGTGGGACCCCTTGACGAAGTCGTACGTCTACACAACTGATATCGAGCCAGGCAAGGGTTACTGGATTGCTGCAACCGCTGACTGTACTCTTGCGATGAGCGCGCCGACCTAGCGGTCCTGTTGCAAACTCGTTCGCCAACGTGAAGCCAGGTTGTCCGGACCCCTGTAACCCTCCCCCCGCGCCCCTTGACGCCGCATCGTCGCGGGAGCATCATCGTGTTCGTGACGTATCGACGTGCTCCCCGTCGTCGGCCACAGCATCGCGGCTCCCGCTACACAAGCCTGGGGACTCCCGGGGACATGATACTTAGTTCAACGCTGCGAACGAATCCGTTCGAGATCAACCGGCGCTGCCCCGAGAATGGGGCCTGGCTAGCTTCGAGTCGCTGGAGATAAGTAAGGCGTCCCCGTAATTCTCGAGTCGCTGTAGATAAGCGAAGTGTCCCCACAACTAGCTCCTCCTTGCGACCTCGACGGCGTCAACACTGGCAAGTGGCGCTTCATCCAGTTGTAGAAGTACGACACTACCGCATCAGCGGGTCGCACAGCATTGCGAAGCAAACGCGTACGGCATACAATCCGTGCACAACGCACGCTCGCGGTCCGGTCTTCCCCCGTGAGACACTGAGGTTACACTCAGCCTGCCCTCGCGTACCGGTCCGCGGAGTTCTACGGAGGTAAAGGCGCATGAGTGATGACATCCTCGGCAAACTCAAGCAGGCAATCCTCGATTACGATTCGGACGCAGCCACCGACTGGGCACAAAAGTCCGTCGACGCCGGCATCAAGCCCACCGATACGCTCGCGGCGATGACCGAAGCTATCCGGGAGATAGGTGAGGGCTTCAGCAGCGGAGAGCTGTTCCTACCTGACCTTGTCGGCGCGGCCGACGCGATGACCGCCGCAGTACCCATCGTGGAGGAAGAAATCAAGAGGACCGGCGCCACGGCCGTGACCACAGGTACAGTAGTCATCGGCACGGTGTTCGGCGACATCCACACCATCGGCAAGACGATGGTGGCCACGCTTCTCCAGGCGGAGGGCTTCACAGTCCACGA
>Ga0272441_10012354_pt1 | contig 12494 bp, 12 predicted proteins | sample SSMProp6N_FD_193582 | JGI IMG/M metagenome (GOLD analysis project Ga0272441, IMG submission 193582) | Marine sediment archaeal communities from Little Sippewissett salt marsh, Falmouth, MA, United States - SSM-Prop-6N | ecosystem: Environmental > Aquatic > Marine > Wetlands > Sediment ...
TCGATGTAGTCGACGAAGATCCAGTGGGAACCAGTCTCGCCGATAACGGACACGCTGAATGCGCTATCATTGATCTCCGCCGGGGTCAGCCCGCATCCCCAGTACGTGGAGGTCCCGCCGACGCTACGCGGCATCGGCGGCTCCTCGTGCTCCCAGCCGACATCCAACTCCCCAACGCTGTGGTCCACGCAATCGTGGCACACTGGGCACGGCATGATCTCAACCGACAAGGTCGCTCCCGGGGCATGGGCCCAGACGTGGACTTCGACATCGATGCGGTCGATCGTGGCGTCAGCGGGAGTGTCGAAGCCGAAGTCGCCCACGACCAGATCGGACGTCACTGGCCCTCCGAGGGGGTAGTACCGCGCCGGAACACTGTCATCGTAATACACTGCGGAGGCATCGAGCCAACCGGAAGCGGAGTAGAGTGTGTGCGGGGATCTCGTCTGGGACCCCGCCCACGTGGCCGAACCGATCATCGTGACGGCAACAACAGCCACGACGATCGCGGCTGACCAGGGAAGGTGAGACGTGCGTTTCATCCTGCCTCCTTGAGGACGGACAGGTGCTGTTGGCGGTCGCCTACACACCGTCGCGTACTTCGTTCTTGCGTATCGGTCGCCCGGTGATCCTGAAGAGGGAACCCGTGGCATGGCGTCCCGCCCTCGCGAGCAGTTTTGCCACTTCGTGGTCTTTGCTCGTCGGATCAGTCTGGGGCGATTCGAGGGGATTGTCAAGATTCGCCTGGACCGGTGGCCGTCGGCGGAGGAGCACCCCTGGGGGACGCTCCTCCGCTGGATGCTGACAGCCCTGTCTGCTTAGGCCTCTGGGAGCACAACCTCAACTCTCAGCCACTGCACCTCGCCGTCGGGGAAGCCGAGGCGTATGTCGTGGTAACCCGCTTCGAGCCCCTCTGTGTCGATGGTGAAACAGTACAGGCCGGTGTCGGCGTTGAAGTACAGGTAGCGCGCATCGAGAGGCAGGCGAACGTCGAACTCCTCACCGATCTCCGCCACTTGGTAGAACGTGAGGATGCTCGGCTCGTCGACGATCTCGCCCAGCACAGTGCAGATGAGGAAGCAGCCCTCGATCAGCTCGCCCGCCTCGTAGACGGCCAGCAGAGGAAGCTCTCCGATGATCGGCGGCTCCTCGCCCTCGGTCATACCTCGATCGAGAAAACCGACGACCCCCATTGGTGTGATGATGTCGCAAGTCGCGCTCACCGTGATGTCGAACGAGCAGGTGCTCGTGTGCCCGGCGACGTCCGTTGCGGTGTAGGTCACCGTGGTCGTGCCGATCGGGAATGCATCGCTTGGCGCGTGCGTCCTTCCCACCGTGTGCAACCCCGACACGGCGTCACTGGCCATAGGCTCGATCCAGTCCACCGTCGCCCAGACGGCTCCCGGCGGCGCATCGACCTCGAGGTCCTCCGGGCAGTCCGTGAAGATCGGCGGTGTCAAATCGACGCCGAATGACAAGCTGGTGTGGTACGGCATCAAGAAAAATGGGCTCACGTGACGCAGGTTGATCGACGAGATGGGGTACAGGCCTTCAGCCGACCCCAGTGGGACCTCGATGGGAAGCGTGTTCACCGACACCCCGTCGGAGATGACTGGTACGTAGTCCGTCCATCCGATCCCGTGTGCGTACAGGTGAGCCTCATCTGCACACTTCTCAATGGTCAACTGCAGCGAGACAGTTCCCGGTAGGGACGTGAGCCACAGGGGGGCGAGATCGCCGATCGTGACGTCTGGGCTGAGAATCCATATTCGCTGGTCCGATTGAGCGAAGTTGCCTGCTGCATCCTCCGCCTCCCATCTCCGGAGGATGAACCCCTGGGCCCCATACCCTCCGCCGTCGCTGTACGTCACCACGGGACTAGGATCGCAGTTGTCGGTTGCGGTCGCCCATCCCGTGCTTCCCGGGTCCTTCGGGTCATCACACGCGACCGTCACGTCCGGCGGCACGGTCAGCACCGGCGGTGTTGTATCCGCAACAAGCCCTCCGCCGGTCACGTCCGGTACGGGCAGGGCGCCCACGGTCGAGTCGGGGAACCAGCCTGTGGACGGTGGCACTGGCGAGTCGACAGCGCTGTAGTACCTCCCATAATAGTCCCATGTGATGCACCACAACCAGATTCCTAGCCCAGAGTCGTAGCGGAAGATCCACGCGGTCGACCCCGGCTTGTCGTACCGAGGGTACCCACTCTGCAGACCGGTGTACTCGTAGGTTCCATTCACCCCAGGGATGCCCGCCCCCGAGACATCGACATCGTCATAGCACTGGCCGAGCGCAGCGAACGACGACATCCCCACGAGGATCACGCCAGCGGCGACCACTGCCCAGCGGTTGCTTCCATAGCGACGCATGCTACCTCCTTGCTCCCCAGCCTCCCGGCAGTGCGGAACATCATCGATGTGCTCAGCCTGCCGGCAGCCAAGCACTCTCGCGGCGAACCATCTCGTGACCGCGCCTCCACGACGGAGTATGGGGATCACAACAGAGCCTGTCAAACGTTCCGCAAAGCGCAAACAGAGGAGGATATCCATGCAGTAGTAGACGGAAGCACTGCATTTGCTTCGCGGGACCGTAGGGCATCCCACACGCCGGAGTGGGCCGACGACTCGTGAGATGCAGACCATCTGCGCCGGGTTGGCGCTACGGGTAGAGGCGGTTGATCTGGCGGGCGAAGGGGATGACCTCGCGGATGTGGGGAACGCCACAGATCCAACGCAAAACGCGCGCCAGGCCCATGCCGAAACCCGAGTGGGGTACAGATCCGTAGCGCCGCAGGTCGAGGTACCAACGGTACGGCTCGGTCGGGAGCCCAACCTCTTCCATGTGCGCGATCAACGCGTCGAGGGAGTCCTCTCGCTGGCTTCCGCCGATGAGCTCGCCGTAGCCCTCGGGGCCGATGAGATCAGCCCCGAGCACGCGACCTTCGTCCTTCGGATCGCGCTTCATGTAGAACGGTTTGATCGTCTTCGGGAAGCGCTCCACGAACACAGGCGCTCCGAAGCGGACGCTGAGCGCCTCCTCGTGCGGCGCGCCGAGATCGCTTCCGAACTCGATCTCATGGCCCTCGTCGCGAAGCCACTCGATGGCTTCGCCGTAGTCGATCCGCGGGAACGGCTCTGCCACCTGCTGACGCAACAAGTCGATGTTCCGTTCCAGCAGCTTCAGCTCCGCCTCGCGCTCGGCGATGGTCGCCTCGACAAGATAGCGAACCAGCTCTTCCTGGAGTTGGAGGTTCATCGCGTGGTCGTAGAACGCCATCTCCGCCTCGGCGATCCAGAACTCGGTGACGTGGTTGCGTGTCTTCGACTTCTCGGCGCGGAACGCTGGTCCGATCCAGTAGACCTTGCCCAGAGCCATCGCTGTCGCCTCCAAGTAGAGCTGGCCGCTCTGCCCGAGGTACGCCTTGTCTCCGAAGTAGTCCAGCTCGAACAACGTCGTTGTCCCCTCGACCGAGGTTCCCGTAAGGATCGGTGCCTCGGTGGCGACGAAGCCTCTCTCGTGGAAGAACTCGCGGAACGCCCGGAACACGGTGTCTCGGATCCGGAGGATCGGGATCTGCCGCCCGGTCCGGATCCACAGATGGCGGTGCTCCATGAGGAATCCCGGCGTCTGCTCCTTGAGTTCGATCGGGAAGGGGGCGGTGGTCCGTTGGATGATCTCGAGCGACTCGAGCTGGAGTTCGCAACCGATCGGCGATCGCCGGTCCTCTTTCAACGTGCCGTGGGCACGTAACGAGCTCTCCCGCGGAAGATCACTGGCCAGCGCGAACAGCTCGGGATTCTCCGGCTCGCTGAGGACAGCCTGGATGACGCCGGTCCCATCGCGGATCTGGAGGAAGAGGATCTTGCCGCTCGATCGCCGATTGTACAGCCACCCCTGGAGCGTGACCCGCTCGCCAACATGCTGCAGTACCGAGTCCACTGTGATCGTCGACATGGTGCCCTCCCTGGGGTGGCGTGGATGGGAGACAGGGTAGGCGCAACACCCTAGCGCTGCAACCTCGAAGGCGTTTCCACCGGAGCCTCGAGCTCGACCATCTCCGGCGCCGCGGGCTGTGCGGGTAGCGGATTGTCCCTGATCACGCGATGCTTCCAGTTGCCCGTGAGGAACGTGGCGAGAGAGACGATGGACGCGCCGAGGTTCGATCCCAGCATCGCCCACCAGACGCCATCGGGTCCCATGCCGCGGGCCATCCCGAGGTACCACACCAGGGGGATGCGCAGAGCCCACAGGCGGAAGAGCGAGAACAGCATCGAGTACACGGTGTGGCCTGCCCCCTGATATGTCCCGATGCACACCTGGAGGATCCCCATGAACGGGAACGCCAGCGCCACGAGGGCGAACATCGAGCTTCCCAGGGCGATGACTTCCGGATCATCGAGGAAGATGCGGACCAGTGACGTGCGGAACACATACACGATCACCGCTGCGGACACGAGGATCGCTGTGGAAACCGCCATGCCTGCCCACGCCGATCGTACTGCTCTGCGGGGCTGCTCCGCGCCGAGGTTCTGTCCCACCATCGTTGCGGTCGCCTGGCCAAGGCCCATGGCCGGCATGAGGACGATGGAAATGATGCGATTCCCGATGGTGAATGCGCTGAGGACGGGCGTTCCGAACCGGGCAAGGATTCCCGTCATGATGGTGAACCCCAGCGCCGTCCCCGCTTGGCCGAGCGAGGCGGGAACACCGATGGCCACGATTTGCCGCACGCTTGCCCAGCGCAAGCGCAGATCCCGCAAGCGCAGGCGAACCCGCAGCCGCCCAGAGAACAACAGGTAGAAGGCGAACATCGCAACGGACCCCTGCGCGGAGATGGTCGCCACAGCGGCTCCGAGCACGCCCATCGCCGGAAACGGGCCGATACCGAAGATGAGCAGCCAATCGAGGAGCACGTTGAGCGCGGTGGAAACCGCCATAAGCCGCATCGGCGTCACGGTATCGCCGATGCCCGTGAGCAACGCGTTGGCGACGAACAAGCCAAACACCGCGGGGATGCCGGCCATCACGGTGCGCAGGTACGTTGTGGCAAGAGGAAGCAGCTCCGGCCCGGCACCCATCGCGGAGAGAATCCAGTGTGCGGCGGCCGCACCGACCCCCGCGAGGACGAAGGCCAGCAGCCCGGTAAACGCGAACACCTGCCCTGCAGCGCGATCGGCTTCGCGTGGGCGTCCGGCGCCGGTGTACTGGGCGACGAGTGCGGTGCCGGCGACGGTCGCGCCGGCTCCGATGGAGATTCCCATGAAGATCACGGGCCAGGAGATCCCAGGGGCGGCAACGTAGGCCGTGCCCAGGCGGCCCAGCCACAGCGTGTCCACGAGGTTGTACAGCGTGTGGAAGAGATTGGAGAGCATCACTGGCCACGCGAGCCTCAGCAGCGAGGAGGTGATCGGACCCGTGACGAGTGTGCGTCTCGCTGGTGAGGTGTGGCTCTCCGGCATGGCGGGGGATTGTACACGATGGGTCTGGCGACGGCTCCGCCCCGTGCTACACTGCACAGGAGCCAAGCTATGCTGTGGGTGACCGGCAATGAGGGGAGGTGGTCACGCTGACGCGGCGACTGACACTGGGAATCGCGATAACCCTGCTACTCGTCCTCGCGGCGTCCGTGGCCAAGCAGCTGTTCGTGCCACGCGGGCCCGCGGTGCTTCTCGTCTCCGTTGACGGTACGGCGCGCACGGTGGTCCTGGACACCGTCGATGAGGATCTTCGGGTCACGTGTGATGGAGTCCTTCCCGGTGGTGCGGAGTCCGTGCCGGAGCCCCACCGCTACACGGGGATCCTGCTGCTCGACCTCATCGACGGCGCGGAGTTCCAGGGCGTAAGACTCGTGGCAGCCGATGGGGAGGCCGTGGCCATCGATCGCGAGCGGGTGGAGGCTGCCTCGCCCCTACTGCTCCTCGCTTACGCTCGCGACGGGGTCCGCCCGCCGCAATGGCTGGACGGACCGCAGTTGGTGGTCCTGAACGCGGCGGACGATCCTGATGCGGATCTCCCCAGAGGGACGGATGTCGATTCCCTCTGGGTATCCAATGTCGAGGAGATCTGGCTCCTGCCGGAAGAGCAGGATACCATCGATGATCGCTAGCCGGAGCCCTGCGTCGGTGTGTTGCTCGCGCCTCCCCCTCTCGCCATACTCACACCCAAGGGATGAGGGGGTATCGTGCAGTTGATCGTGCTTGTTGGTGATTCGGAGGCAGAGCGAGCGAGCTTCGCGGCGCAGCATAGCACGTGGGCCATCGCTTCCCTCGAAGCCGTTTCCCGGACGCTGTTCCCGCATGGGCTTCTCGACGGGGCGCAGGAAGCTCTACAGCAGGCGTTCGCGGCGCTCGTCGTGGAACTACTTGCGTCCCAAGTGTCCGATGTGTGCATCGACACGCCCAACCTTGCGCGAGCCGAGCGCCGGCAGTGGATCGAACTTGCTCAGCTTGCCGGGCGTCGTGCGGTGGCGTGCGTCATGCCCGCCATGGGCTCCGACGGGACTCGGAGCGACACGGATGCCGATCCGATCGCATCTTCTCCCTTCGAGCCTCCGACCGCGGAGGAAGGGTTCGCCGAGGTTCTGTACATCACGCTTGAGCACCGACGTCCCGAGCGCAGGAAGAGGAGAACAGCGACATCTCCCGCGTTACCGCTGTTCTCCCGCACAACTCCGTAGCGCCTGCGACGATCCTACGACTCAGGGATGCGTAATCGCAGCCTTGCAGCTGCTTCCCGCGGCCTAGGCTGACGTTGTCAGCAGCGCCTCCAAGCGTGCCCGGTCGAAGCCAACGACGAACTCTCCGTCGACGTCGATGACCGGGACGCCGTACTGCCCAGTCCTCTCGACGAGCTCGCGTGCGCGCTGCACGTCCGCGGAGACGTCAACCTCATCGTAGGAGAGTCCCTTCTCTTCCAGGTACTGCTTGACTGCGGTACACCAGGTACAGGTTGGCGTTGTGTAGACCGTGATCTGCTGTGTCATCTCTCTGCCTCCTTGAGGATCATCCGGACGAGGCTCTTGATTCGCCCATCGATCTCGTAGCAATTCCGAGTTCCGATCCGCCGTTTCACGAGGACCCCAGCTCGTTCGAGCTTCCCTAGGTGGTACGATACTGCGGGCTGGCTGAGGTCCATGCGCTCCAGGATCTCCTGGCACTGCGTTTGGCCCCGGGCTAGCAGCGCCAGAATGCGCAGTCGTGGCTCGCTGGCAAGAGCGGAGAAGATCTCCACCCAGCGTGTGTCCACGGCTCGTACCGGGGCGTGCTGTATGCTTTTGGCCATCGTGGGGAGAGGATAGCCGAGGAGAATCGATATGTCAAGTATTTCGATATTTGAATAATTGGAGGTTCGCATGGGATCGCACACAGTGCGTTACGACGGCGGGATGGCGTTCATCGGCGAAGGGGGATCGGGCCACGCCGTGGTCATGGACGCATCGACCGCGGCTGGTGGGCGGGGCCGCGGGCCGACGCCGGTGGAGCTCCTTCTCTCGGCGATCGGCGGATGCACGGGAATGGATGTCATCTCCATTCTGCAGAAGATGAAGACGCCTGCGTCCGCCCTGACGATCACGGTCGACGTCGAGCGCTCCTCGTCGCATCCCAAGGCACTGCGACGGGTCCATCTCCTCTACCGCATTGACGGAGAGCTACCAGAGGAGAACGCGCGGCGCGCGATCGACCTGTCCTTGACGAAGTATTGCTCTGTCGCGGGTAGCCTTGCGGAAGCGGTGGAGCTCAGATGGGATCTGGAGCTTGGATCGAGCTAGTGTCAACGTGCGGGGTCGGCTAGCGATCGGCCGCCTTCTCGAGAATTCTCTCGACGTCGATGTTCGACCGGAACAGGTTGATGATGTGATCCAGATTGCTCCCGGGGACGACCCAAACGCGTGACAGCAGCTCGTTGCACACGGTGGCGGCCGCCATGGTGGTCTGTCCGACTAGGAGAACGGGGACGCCGCGAGTCGCAGCGTCCCGGAGCACGTCCTGAGATGGACGTTGCTGCCCGGTGATGACGAGACACTTGAGACCACCGACCTGCAATGCCGCGCGATGGACGTCGTCGCGATCTCCGCCGACGATCACGCCGAGGTCTGGCGTTCGCCGGAACCGGCGTAGCTCCGTCTCCGGCGTCGCGGATCCGATCACGAAGTGCGACACAGTTCCGGTCAGAGGGACGTCGGCCGTCACCGTTGCTCCGAGCCGCTCGGCGATCTCGGCGACACGCACGGAACGCATCTGAGGCTCGAACGGGATGATCCCCAGCACTTCCGCGCCGCGCTCGCCGAGGAACGGAACGAACACCTCATTGAGGGCGGCGAGCTGGGTGTTCAGTTCGACGCCTTTGAAGACGACACCGAGGACGGCCGGTCCGCCTTCCAGCAGGCGGAGGGCGCAGAGGATGCGGTCGATGGCCTCTTCTCCGTCGTAGCGCGTGAGGATGACGACATCGGCGCCGAGCAGCGACGCGATGTCGATATCGCTGAGCCCAGCGCTGATGCCAAGACCGAGAAAGTGACGGCCCTCGATCAGGGCGACGTCGCGCTCGGCGGTGATGCGATCGAACGACTCGACGATCTTCGTGCGGAACCCCCTGTCGCCGGAGACGAGAGCCTCCCGCAGGAACGGGCCCTCCAGGGGGACGGGGGCGACATCGTCAATGGAATCCTTGAGTCCGAGCCTCTCGCAGATCGCGAGAGCATCGCGGTCGATCGGCTCCCCGGTGGTGTACGATACCTCGTAACTGATCGGCTTCATGTAGGCGAACGGCACGCCCTGCTCTCGGAGCCACAGCCCCATACTCAGCGCGAGTACGCTCTTCCCGTTGTGGCTCTCCGTCGACACCACCAGAATCCGCTTCATCCTCCCCCTCACACCATCATCGCCACAAGTGTACCCCAGAACAGGATCCCCCATTCTCCAGGGTCAGACCCTGCGCTAGGGGCTCGGCATCCAGCTCTGCCGGTGGAGTTCCCAGTAGGAGGGGCCTTCGCCGAGGTGGCCCGGGCGCGGGTGAGGCGCGAAGCCGCAGCGGGAGTAGAGGCGGTGGGCGCGCAGGTTCTCCGGCCAGGGCTCGACCCATACCGCCTGCACGTCGGGGTTCTCCTCGAAGACGCACTGAATGAGCTCGCGGAAGGCTGCCGTGGCGATCCCTTGGCCCTGGGCTTGGATGTGGAGCTTGATGTCGAGGCTGCCCAGATTGTGCTCGGCATCCACTCGGTAGTGCGTCTCACCGCAGAAGGTGCCGTCGGGGATGTAGATCGAGAAATGGCGGCGACGGGGCGAGATCTGTAGCGCGTCGAACCACGCCTCGACCCTGGCGGCATCCCAGCCAAGTCCGTTGGGAAAGCCCACCAGGCGCATCACCCGCCCGTCGTTCCACAGCTTCAGGAGCCTCGGCAGATCCTCACGACTTGTCGGCTGAAGAACGACATCCGGTGGTTGGCCGCGCTCCGAATTCATGAGTCCTCCCATGCAACACCCCGAATCAATCGTGGCCGCCCCCCAGCATCATCCATCGAGCCAGCGCGTCAATGAGGGCCACGCCCTATGGACTGCCGACTGCGGAAGCTTCCCCCGCGAAGGCACGAAGGGGAAGCGTCGAGTCTAGGGCCGAGGCCGCCCTGCTGCTTCCCGACAGGGTACCCAGACCTTCATGGGCTTCGCCGTCTTCGTGCCTTCGTAGCGGGAGCTGTTCGACACTTCTCGTCGACCGTTCGAATCGGGGACGCGCTTGCCCACAGCGGACTCGATGTCCAGGACGAACGCGGGGGCGGTGCTTCGTTCACCGGATCCTCACGATTGGCTCACGGGGGCTTCACAGCTGCGGACTACGTTGCGATGTCGTGTCCCTTGGGATGCGATGACCTCCCAGGGGTCCGCAGGACGGCCGACGGTAAGAGACGGGGCAGCTTCGCGAGGAGCGTCGGCTGTCCAAGGGCCCCCGGAGTCTTTCTGGGCTTCCCGCTATCCCGCTATAATGGACACCATGAAGAGGATCCTGATCGTTGACGATGAAGAGATGATCGTTCGTACGGTCAAGGCGTACCTCGATCGCGAAGGGTTCAAGACCTACACCGCGTACGACGGCGAGGAAGCGCTTCGTTCCTTCGAAGAGAAAGGGCCAGACCTCATCGTGCTCGATCTGATGCTTCCAAAAGTCAGCGGTATCGAGGTGACGCGGAAGATCCGGGCGACATCGCGAGTTCCGATCATCATGCTGACCGCCAAGGCAGCCGAAGCGGACCGCGTCGTCGGCCTCGAGTTGGGTGCCGATGACTACGTGGTCAAGCCGTTTAGTCCGCGCGAGCTGGTGGCACGGATCCGCGCAGTTCTTCGGCGGATCGATGGTGCCGCTGGCGAGGCGGAGAAGATCGTCAGTGGGGATCTGGAGATCGATATCAAGACGCGAGATGTGGTCGTCAGCGGACGCCAGATCGAGCTTACGCCCACCGAGTTCGACCTGTTGGCCTACCTAGCTCGGCATCCGGGGCAGGTGTTCACTCGCCTGCAGCTGCTTCGCGAGGTTCAGGGATACACCTACGATGCGTTTGCTCGCACCATCGATACCCACGTGAAGAACCTTCGCCGGAAGCTGGAGGAGGATCCGAAGAAACCGCGCTACATCCAGACTGTGCACGGTGTCGGGTACCGCTTCGCCCGTGAAGGGTAGCGTGAAGCGCCGCCTCCACGTCCCGTTTGCGCTCAAGCTTGGCCTCGCGTTTGTCTCCGTCATCCTCGTGGCCGTGGCCACGGTGTACTTCCTCAACGCGCGGACGATCGCCGTGCAGTTCGCCACGTTTCGCGAGCACGACAAGGAGAATTTCGCACGAAGGGCATGCGATCTCCTCTCCTACTACTATGAGTCGCAGCAGAGCTGGGTCGGTGTAGGGGAGTTTCTCACGACGGAACTCACGTTCCGCATCAATGATCAGGTCATCGACATCCGCGAGATGTACCTCATTCAGGGGCCGTTCTGCCTCGCCAACGAGGAGAACAGGGTCTTCGTGTCGACCAGTCCAGAGCGAGTGGGAACGACGCTGAGCGACGAGGAGCTGTCCGAGGGGATCCCGATCGAGACGGCGGACGGTGTGGTGGGCACGCTATGGCTGGGAGAGCTGGGTGCGCTGCTGGACCCAGCGGAACGGGAGTTCCTGAGTTCCGCGCAGCGCTCATCGCTGTTCGCAGGGGCTGTCGCCTCGGGGATCGCTCTTCTGGTATCCGCCTTCCTCATTTCACAGGTGTCGTCGCGTCTCCGGGTTCTCGCGCGAGCCACGGATCGCATCGCGCGCGGAGATCTTCCCGAGAAGGTTCCGCTCGACTCGCACGACGAGTTCGGGCGCCTGGGGGAGTCGTTCAACCGCATGCTCGCCAATCTCCGTCGCTCGGAGACGATCCGCCAGACCATGACCGCCGACATCGCCCACGAACTGAGAACCCCGGTGACGATCATCCAAGGGAATCTCGAAGCGATCCTCGACGGGATCTACCAGCCCGACCAGGAGACGATCGCGCCGATCTACGAGGAAACACTGCACGTGAGCAAGCTGATCGACGATCTTCGTGATCTGGCTCTCGCCGAAGCGGGGGAGCTGCGGCTTGTTCGCGCGCCGACGGACCTTGTGGAGCTTTCCCATCAGGTGGTGGATACCGTGTCCTCGTCCATGGATCACGGTCCGACGATCGACGTGGTGGTAGGCGCCAAGCTGCCCACGGTGCCGGTGGACCCAATGCGGATCCGCCAGGTACTCGCGAACCTGCTGAGCAATGCCCTTCGCTACACCACCGAAGAGGGGAGGATCACCGTCCACCTACGGCGCCTCGACGACATGGCCGAGCTTCGCGTCGAGGATACGGGGCCGGGCATCGCCCCTGAGGACCTCCCGCACCTGTTTGAGCGCTTCTATCGAGGCGATCCTGCTCGGAAGCGCTCTCGAGGAGGAAGTGGCCTCGGGTTAGCGATTGCGCGACAGTGGGTGGAGGCTCACGGCGGTGAGATCTCGGCCGCCAATCGCAGCACCGGTGGCGCCGCGTTCACGATCCGCCTTCCGCTTGGTTGAACAAGGGGGCGTGGGCACCTAAGATCCCGGGGATGAGCGATCGGTTCATAAATCCCAGCCAGGGCGAGATGACATTTCGCGAGGTGATTCTCGCGATCACTGCGGAGATGGAGCGGTTGCCTCAGGATCGATATGAGGTGTTCGTCGGCACGGACTCGGCTTCGGGACTGGAGAACGTTGATTTCGTGAGCGCCATCGTCCTTCACCGGTTGGGCCACGGCGGCCGCTACTTCTGGACGCGGGAACGGGAGAAGAAGGTGGCATCACTGCGCCACCGCATCTGGCGCGAGGCATGGCGGTCGTACGAGCTGGCTCAGCGGCTGCTCGAAGCGCTCTCCGAGGCTTCGCTGTTGCAGTTCAACCTCGAGATCCACGTCGACATCGGGGAGAACGGCCGCACCAAAGAGATGATCGACGAGGTCGTGGGAATGATCAT
>Ga0272441_10012355_pt1 | contig 12494 bp, 12 predicted proteins | sample SSMProp6N_FD_193582 | JGI IMG/M metagenome (GOLD analysis project Ga0272441, IMG submission 193582) | Marine sediment archaeal communities from Little Sippewissett salt marsh, Falmouth, MA, United States - SSM-Prop-6N | ecosystem: Environmental > Aquatic > Marine > Wetlands > Sediment ...
AGGCGCGGCACGTGCCCCGGGTGCAAACAGGTGGTCGAGATACCCGGCTTGGCAGCGCCGCAACCGCCTGCCGGCAGCGCACCGGGGGCCGCGCCCGGCTCGCCCGGCCCGGCCGAGCCTGGCCGGCCGCCGCCACCGTCCGGGCCCGCCGCCGAGGCCCCGCCGACCGGCGGCGCAGCAGGCGCGGGTGGCGGGAAAAAACGGACCAGCGGGCTCAGCATTGCCGCGCTCATCTGCGGCCTGCTGGGCTGCCTGGGCATCACGGCCATCGCGGCCGTCGTGCTGGGCATCCTGGGCATCCGCGACGTGAACCGCAACAAGGGCCAGGTCGGCGGCATGGGCATGGCCGTCGCCGGTCTCGTCCTGGGATGCCTGTTCAGCCTGATCTTCCTCCCCGCGTTTTTGGCCGCCATGCTGCTGCCGAACCTGACCGCCGCCTGGAAGAGCGCGCAGAAGACGCAGTGCGCTGCCAACTTGAAGAGCATCGGGGGAAGCCTGAAGATGTACGCCACGGGCGGGCGCAACAACCCGTATCCGAGCCTCTACAGCAGGGAAGGCGACGCCCGGCGAGCGCAGGAGACCTGGGGCGGGCCGTCGGCGTGGGATGCGGCGACGTGGGAGCTGACGGATCGCGGCAGCGAGGGCACGGCGCTCGAGGACCGTGGCCCGTTCACGTGCAATCTCCACTGCCTGTGGCTCGTGGTGCGCAGCGGCATGTGCGACGCCCAAGTCTTCGCCTGCCCGAACGATGCGAACCAGCTGCTCGATGAGACCTGGAATCCGGACGAGTGGTGGAGCTTCGAGAGTCTTCACAATTGCAGCTACAGCTACCAGAACCAACTCGGCCGCACCATGACCGAGGGCGGACTGAGCGCCAAGATCGCCATCATGGCCGACAAGTCGCCCGGGCGGCCCGACGTGAGCGGGAAGCCCTCCGGCCCGGCGGCCGCGAAGCCCTGGTACGAGTGGAACAGCCCCAACCACGAGTGGACGGGCCAGAACGTCCTCTACGGTGACGGGCACGTGGAGTTTACCACGGAGCCGACGTGCGGCTACAGCAAGAACAACATCTGGATCAAGGAGAAGTGGAACCCGGCGACCAAGGCGTGGGAGCCGGACGGGCCGACCGACTACGGCCGGTACGACGAGGGCGTCTCGGACCGCCGCGACACGTGGCTGGTGCCGTGACGCTTTGGAGCGCCGGTCGACTGTGACCTTCTGAGAACGTGTGTGAAAACCGTGGCATGGGCGTCTCGCCCATGAGTGCCACGGCCATCTTGGCCGTGGCTTCCGCGACGAACCAGGGGCGGGACGCCCCTGGGACTCACCCGTACGGGTGCCACGGTGCAGCACCGTCTTCATACGCCTTCTGAGGGCGGTCCGTTCCCGCGGGCCGCCCTCGTGTTGCGCGCGGGTCGGCGAACCGGCAAACTTTGCGCGTCGTCGGGCGGAAACTTCCGGCGTCGCGGCCCGGCGGGCCACTCCCGCATGACCCCCCGTGACGGAAATCCGCCGCATCCCCATCCCGCCGTAACTCCTTGATATGCCATGGCTTACGACACGGCTCCGCCTCGCGCCGCGGCGCGAATCGGTCGCGGAATCCCCTTCGTGGCACGGCCTTTGCCCTCAGAGGAGGATCGGAGCGCTGTGCATCCGGTGCGCGGAGCGCCACGAGTCGCCGACGGGAAGCCGCACCGGGCCGCAGACAAACAGGAGAGCCACGTGAAGACGAACGCAACCGAAACGACGACCCGCGAGGCCCCGGCGGCGCTCGAGACGCATCTGCCCGACATCCTGGACGACGTGCTCGGCCAGTTGTCGCGGGTCGGCGTGGAGCGGATTCTGAAACTGGCGGGCGAGATGACCGCAGCGCGGCTCGCGGCGCCGCCCACGGCTCACCTGGCTCAGGAGCCGGCCGAACGGAACTAGACTACCGGGTGGCATGGCGATACGCGGCTGTCAGCGGATCGCCATGAGCAGCGGGCATCATGGCGACCCCATACGGCCGGTGTCGCCATGCCACCCAGCCCGGGCGAGAAGGATTACGTGGTCTGCATAGTGGAAGGACTCCGGCGGTGCTCTACGGCCTTTACCTTTCGTCGGCGGGCATGATGGTTCAGCGACACCGGCTGGACGTGATCGCCAACAACATGGCGAACGTGAACACGACGTCGTTCAAGCGCGACGTGGCGGTGTTCCGGACGCGGCCGGTGGCGTCGGCGTCGTCGGCCGGCGGGCTGCGGTACCGCGAGCCGGTGCTCGACCGCGTGGGCGGCGGCACGTTCGTCAGCCCGACCTACACGGAGTTCGCTCCGGGCGAGGTGGAGGTGACGGACCGGGCGCTCGACGTGTGCATCAAGGGCCCGGGGTTCCTGTCGGTACAGGACGGCGACGGTCCGCCGTGCTACACGCGCGACGGGCGGCTGACGGTCAACGAGTCGGACCAGTTGGCCCTGGCGGCAGGCGGGCGGCTCGTGCTCGACCGCTCGGGCCGGCCCGTCGACGTGGACCGGACGAAGGCGACCACCATCGGACCCGACGGCACGATCACGCAGGAAGGGGCGGTGGTCGGCCAACTGGAGCTGACGGCGTTCGAGAATCCGCACGTGCTCCGCAAGGTCGGCGAGAACCTGTACGCGAATCCCTCGGGCGCGACCGGCACGCCGCGCCGCCCGGATCTCATCGCGGGGGCCATCGAGAAAAGCACCGTGGACCCCGTCAGGGAACTCACGGGCATGATCGAGGCCCAGCGGGCCTACGAGGCCAACGCGTCGCTGATCCGGCTGCAGGACCGGACCCTCGGGCAGGTCATCAACAACCTGCCGAGGAACCTGTAGCCGCACGGCCGCGGGAGATTGAGGAGGCACACGGATGCGAGCACTCGGCACGTCGGCAACCGGCATGAAGGCGATGAGCACCCAGGTGGACATCATCGCCAACAATCTGGCCAACGTGAACACGACGGGCTTCAAGCGGAGCAGGGCCCTGTTCCAGGACCTCTTTTACCAGCAGCTCAACCAGCCGGGCACGATGAACGGCCTGGGCCAGATGAATCCCTCGGGCGTACAGATCGGCCTGGGCGTTCAACTGGCCGGCACCATGGACGTCTTCGAGCAGGGCGACTTCGTCAACACCGGCCGCGAGCTCGACGTGGCCATCCGCGGCAAGGGATTCTTCCAGGTCAAGATCTACGACGACATCGGCGAGGGCATCGGCTACACCCGCGAGGGGGTCTTCTTCATCGACGCCGACGGCAACATGGTCGCGGGCGGGCCCGACGGCTTCCTCATCGAGCCGCCCCTGACCGTGGACCCCACGTACCTCACGATCGACATCACCGGCGACGGGCGCGTGAACATCACCACGCCGGGCAACCCCGTGCCGACCGAGGCCGGCATCATCCAACTGGCCACCTTCACGAACCCCGAGGGGCTGCTCAAGATCGGCAGCAACCTCTATGTGCGGAGTTCCAGCTCGGGCGACCCGACGGTCAACGATCCCGGCAGCGGGGGCGCGGGAACCCTGGTGGCCGGGCACCTGGAGAACAGCAACGTGGACCCGGTGCGCGAACTGACGAGCCTGATCGAGGCCCAGCGGGCGTTCGAGCTGAACGGCCGGGTCATCGAGACGGCCGACGAAATGCTTCAGACCGTGAACAACCTGACGCTCTAGAGCTTGCGAGGATCCGGCCCGCACGAGGCCCGGCGGAGCCACGCGGCGCACGGCAAAGCGGAGGCTTGAACCATGAGGCACGCAACGCTTGCGATCCTGGGGCTGCTCCTGGCGGGCCCATCGGTCCTCGGCGCGGTCACGATCGAGGTTCAGGACGCGGCGCGCGTCTCGGGAGGCCTGGTGCGGCTGGGCGACATCGCCCTGGTGGAAGGCGACGGCGCCGCCGGGCTGCGGGCTCTGGCGCTGTGCCCGTCGCCGCTCGAGGGCCAGAGCACCGTGGTGTCCGGCGCGCGGATTCGCCGGCGCGTTGCGGCGGCGCTGGGGACGGCCGACTTCGCCCTCTCGGGCGCCGGGACCTGCACCGTGACGCGGCCGGCCTCCGACGCTGCGGGCGGCCCTGCGGCGGCCGCCGCGGCGCCGGGCGACAAGCGCAGGACCCTCGAAGCGCTGCTTTGCGACTACGTCGGCGCGCGGCTGGAGCGGACGCCGGCCGGCCTCAGGATCGAATTCGACGAGCGCGACGCCCTGGTGCTGGCCCTGACCCAGGACCGGTACCGGTTCCGCGTCGTCTCGGCCGTCAGCCGCATCGGCGCGGGCAGTTGCACCGTCCGCGTCGAGATGATCGACTCGTCCCGGGCGGACCTGGTGGCCCGCACGGCCCACATTCACATGGACGTTGTCCTGCTGGAAGACGTGGTGGTGGCCGCGCGCGGCATCCTGGCCGACCGGGTCGTCACGGCGGAGGACGTCCGGGTCGAGCGTCGCGAGTTCCGCGCCGCGCCGGGCCTGCTGCTGCACGAGACCGGGGACGTGGTCGGGGTCACTGCCAAGAGAAACATCGTGGCCGGGTCGGTCATCGAGCCGGGGGATCTGTCCAGGACGTTGATGGTTCGCCGCGGCGACGCGGTGACGGTGCACATTCACGGCCGCGGGTTCTCGATCCGGACGGTGTCGCGGGCGCTGGAAGGCGGCGAGCTGGGCTCGACGGTTGCCGTTCAGGGCAAGGACGGGCGGGGAAAGTTCTACGCGACGGTCACGGGCGCGCGGACGGTCGAGCTTCGCCTGCCCGGGGCGGCGGGGCAGGGCGGTCCGCGGGAGCCGTCGGCCGCGACGATCGCCGACACGCCGGCCAGGATCGCCGTTGGCAAAGGAGAGCGCTGATGCGTACGAGTCTGGCCATGCTGCTCGTGGCGCTGGCCGCCGCGGGTGCCGTCGCGGGCGAGAAGAGCAGTCTGCTGAAGTCGGGGCAGACGGTGCCGCCGCCCCTGGTGAACGCCAAGGGCGAGGAGGTGCTGGTCGGCACCATGCCGACGCTGGCGACGACGAGCCTGATCGCGGTCGAGGAGCCCGAGCCGCGCGAGTTCGAAATCCACGACATCATCACGATCCTCGTCCGCGAGGAGTCCTCCTCGAAGACCGAGGCCGACGCGTCCAGCGAGAAGGAATTCAAGCTCAGCGCGGACCTCAAGGAGTGGCTGAAGCTGCACCACGACGGCACGATGCGGATCATGCCCGACGAGGGCATCGCGGCGAACAACCCGAAGATCGACGTCACCCTGGGCCGCGAGTACGAGGGCGAAGGCGACGCGTCCACGAAGGACTCGTTCCTGACGAAGATCGCGGCCGAGGTCATCGACGTCAAGCCCAACGGCAATCTCGTCCTCGAGGCCAGGCGCCACATCGAGCACAACGACGAGAAGATCTCGATGACCCTGACCGGTGTCGTCCGGCCCGATGACGTGAGCGTCACCAACACGGTGAACTCGACGAGCGTGGCCAACCTGACGGTGGCCAAGCAGACCCGGGGCATCGCGCGCGACGGGCAGAAGCGCGGCTGGCTGATCCTGTTGCTCGAGGCGATCAACCCCTTTTGAACGTCTGGCGCGGAGGAGCTTCAGATGGCGAGACGGGCATGCGGAGTTCTCCTGGCGGTTCTTGTGACGGTGTCGGCGACCTGCGGCGCCGCCAGGGGCGTGACCATCGGCGACATCACGCGCGTGGAGGGTCAGCGCGTGAACAAGCTGCGCGGCCTCGGGCTGGTGGTGGGCCTGAAGGGCACGGGCGACGGCGGGGACTTCCTGCCGGCCATCCGGCCGCTGGCCGCCATGCTCCAGCGGATGAGCGACCCGGTCGTGAGCGCCGCCGAGCTGGAGGACGCCAAGAACGTCGCCCTGGTGACGGTCACGGCGACCGTTCCCGAGAGCGGCGCGCGAATGGGCGATCGGCTGGACGTGCAGGTGCAGAGCATCGGCAGCTCGAAGAGCCTCAAAGGGGGCCGGCTGTTCCTGACGCCGCTCCAGGGGCCGCACCGCGACTCGATCATCTACGCGCTGGCCGAAGGGCCCGTGCGATTGGAGGACCCGCAGACGCCCACGTGCGGCGTGGTCGACGGCGGGGGGGTTCTCGAAGAGGAAGTCCTGACCGGGTTCGTCGAGGACAACCGGTTCCGCCTTGTGCTGAAGGAAGGCGGCGGCGAGTTTTCGACGGCTGCGGCCGTGGCCGACGTCGTCAACCAGCACACCGAGTACGAGGTGGGCCGCGCGATCGCCAGGGCCCTCGACGCCCGGACGATCGAGGTCGAGGTGCCGGAGGCCTATCGCGAGGACCCGGTCCCGTTCCTCGGTCGCGTGCAGCGGCTCGACCTGCTGCTGCCGCGCCGCCAGGCCCGGGTGAAGGTGAACGAGCGCACGGGAACCATCGTCATCAGCGGCGACGTGGAGATCAGCCCGTCGGTGGTCAGCCACAAGACGCTCGTGGTGACGGCCCAGCCGGTGGCGGCGGCCACGGCGACCGGGCAGGGGGTCAGCAGCACGGCCCTGGCGGTCCAGCCGTTTGTCGAGGAGGGGCCGTTCTTCGGGCTCGACCCTCAGAACGAATCGGGCGCGCGGCTGCAGGACCTGGTGGCGGCGCTGAATGTCCTCAAGGTGTCGGCCGAGGACCGGATCGCCATCGTCAAGCTCCTGGCCAAGGCCGGGCAGATACACGCGGACGTGACGTTCACGGAGTGAGCGGATGATTCCCGCGGACACAGGTTTGAGCGAGTCGGCGTTGTTTTCGGCGGCGCGGCCGTCGTCACCGGCGGCCCTGTGCGGCGCGCGGGCCGGCGACGACGTCGCGGCGGCGCGCCAGGCCGCGCGGCAGTTCGTCGGCGAGGCCTTCTTCGGGCTCCTCCTCAGGGAGCTGCGCAAGAGCACGGCGGAGAAGCATCTGCTCGACGGGGGCCGCGGCGAAGCCACGCTGCAACCCCAGCTTGACCAGTTTCTCGTCGAGCGGCTGGCTGCGTCGCGCAACTTCCCGCTGGCCGACGCCATCGTGAACCATCTTTATCGCGACACCGAGCACAGCCCCATCCGGTCGGCGGACGGGGTGGTCGGCGGCAGGGAGGCATGATGAGCCAGTGGGCCCCGGCGCTTCGGAAACACCTGGAGGAACTCGTTCGGCTGAACGAGAAGCTGCTGCGGCTCGTCGAGGCCCGGCGCGAGGCGATGGCGTCGCGCGACGGGGCCCGGCTGGAGGCGTTGGTGGCCCAGGAGCGGAAGGTGGGCCTGGCCGTTTTCCATCAGGAACAGAAGCGGCGCGAGGTGATGGCCAGACTCGGCGCCGAGTTCGGCAAGGGCGGCGACGAGGCGGCCTCGGCCACGCTGTCGGAGGCGGCCGAGTGGCTGGGCGAGCCGCACCGCGGCGCCCTGCTGGGCCTGCGTGCGAAATTGCACGCGACGGCGCAGCAGATTGGCCGGGAGAACCGAACGGCATTGATGCTGGCCCAGCGGTTTCTGCCCCACTTCGAGGAACTGCTCAGCGTGTTGCTCGAGGGCACGCCGGGCGGCCAGAGCTACACGGCCGGGGGCCAGGCCGCGCGGAGCGGCGGCGTCGGCATGAGCGTCCTCGACGTGCGCGTGTGAGGTGAGCCATGGGGGTTTACTCGGCGCTGAACATCGGCAGCACGGCCCTTCTGGCCAGCCAGAAGGCGCTGGAGGTGGTCGGCAACAACATCGCCAACGCCGCGACGCCCAACTACAGCCGGCAGGACGTCGTCCTGATCCCGGGCCCGAGCTTGGGCACCGAGCTGAAGATCGGGACCGGCGTCAAGATCGACGCCATCATGCGGCGGTTCGACCAGGCCGTGGAGAGCCGCCTCCGGTGCGCAATCGGCGACGCGACGAGCCAGCAGATTCAGCAGCAGGTGCTGGACCGCGTCGAGAGCCTGTACAACGAGACGAGCGACGCCGACCTGTCGTCGGCGCTGGCGGCCTTCTTCAACGGCTTCAACGACCTGGCGAACGATCCGACCAACGACGGCGTCCGGACAATCGTCATCGAACGCGCGCGGGGATTGGTGAACCAGGTCACGCGCCTCCGCGACGGCATGGACGGCCTGAGGCAGGAGCTGGACGGCATGGCCCAGACGACGGTCGGCGAGATCAACCGCCTGGCCGGCGAGATTGCGGACCTGAACATCCAGGTGATCACGGCCGAGCGGGGCGATCTCGGCAGCGCCCCGGGCCAGCGAGACGAGCGCGACGCCCGACTCCGGGAACTGGCCGAGCTGATCAACATCCGGACGGTCGAGCAGGAGAGCGGCGCGGTCAACGTCATCGTCGGCAACCAGATCCTCGTGGACGGGCGCTTGGGACGGGAACTGACGTACAGGACCGTGGACGACCGCGGGCTCGGCGTGTCGGAAATCCGCTTCTCCGACAACGACGAGCTGGTCTCGCCCACGAGCGGCGCCCTCCAGGGATATCTCGACGGCCGCGACGCCTGGGTCGGTCAACAGGTCGACTCTCTGGACCAGATGGTCCAGTCGCTCATTGTCGAGGTCAACGCACTCCATGCGGAGGGCACGGGCAAGGAGATGCCGCAGACGTTGCGCAGCGACCAGTTCGTCCTCGACGCGACGGCGGCGCTGGATTCGGCGGATGCCGGACTGCACAACACGCCGGTCAACGGCTCCTTTCTGCTGCACGTCACCAACAGCGTCTCGGGCCTGACGGAAACGTTGATCATTGACGTGGACCTCGACGGCGTGGGGGCCGACGACAGCCTCCAGGACATCGCGACGAAGATCAACACGCTGGCGGCGCTGGAGGTTCCGCCGCTCGCCGTCGCGGCGTCGGTGGACTCCACGGGCCACCTGACCATCGCGGGCACCAGCGCCGAGATGCGCGTCAGCTTCTCCGACGACAGCAGCCGGCTGCTCGCGGTCCTGGGAATGAACGGCCTGTTCACCGGCTACGATTCGCTGACCATCGGCCTGTCGGACGACCTGGTCGCCAACCCGAGCCTGCTGGCCGCCGGGCTGTCCGGAACGGTGGGCGACAACGCCAACTCGCTGCGGCTGGCGAGCCTGGCCGACGAGCCCATCGACGCGCTCAACGGCCGCAACCTACTCGACTACCACAACCAGGCGGTCACGCGGATGGCGGTCAACACGGCGGCGGCCCGCAGCGCCAGCAACGCCGCGGACGCCTTTATGGCCACCATGAACGACGAGCGCGAGGCCATCAGCGGCGTCAACCTCGACGAAGAAGCGGTCAACCTGATTCGCTATCAGAAGATGTACTCGGCCGCCGCGCGGTTCATCAGCGTGATGGCCGACCTGATGGACATGATGCTGGAGATCTGACGCCCCGCGGGGGCCGCACGCAAAGGAAGACGACCATGAGCCTGAACATCACCGGTACCCGCGTCTCCAATACGCTCCTGGCCCAGGTGGCCGTCCGAAACATCAACCAGAACATGAAGCAGATGCTGGAGGTGCAGTCCCAGATGGCCTCTGGGCTGCGGCTCTACAAGCCGAGCATCGACCCGGCGAGCGCGGCCGTGACGCTGTCGTTCCAGCACATCCTCGAGCGGCGCAGCCAGGCGGTGGCCAACATCTCCCGCAGCAACGAGTTCCTTTCGTCGACCGACACGGCGCTGAGCGACCTCCAGGACCTCCTGAACGAGGCCTCGGAAATCGCCTCCACGAACATCGGTGCGGGGGCCGACGACACGTCGCGGCAGAACGCCGCCACGGTGGTCGGCAGCCTCATCAGCCAACTCGCCCAGATCGGCAACCGGCAGTACAACGGGCGCTACATCTTCGCCGGCCGCGCCACCGACCAGGCCCCATTCGACCTGTCGAGCACCCGGGTCCGCTTCGTCGGCGACACCGGCGCTCTCTACACCATGACCGACCGCTCCAGCAGCACCCAGTACAACGTCACGGCCGAGGATGCCTTCGGCACCCTGACCGGCCGCGTGACCAGCCTCGACGATCTCGACCCCGACGTGACCGCAGCGACACGCCTGTCGGAGCTCAACGCCGGCGACGGCATCCGACGCGGAACCATCACCGCCTCCGACGGCACCAACGTCACCCAGATCGACCTGTCGGGCTGCGACACCCTCGGCGACGTCATCGACGCCATCAACGGTAACGGGGTCGTCAACATCACCGCCGGCATCAATGCCGCCGGCAACGGCCTGCTCCTCCAGACCGGCCCGGGCGACACCATCAGCATCGACGACCTGCCGGGCGGCTACGTGGCCCGGGACCTGGGCATCCTTCAGGCGACGCCGCTGCCGCCCGGCGCGGACCTCGTCGGCGGAGACCTCGACCGGCTGCTCACCGCCACCACCGAGATGACCGCGCTCTGCGGCGGGCTCGGCATCGACCAGGCCAGTGGCCTCATCGTCCAGGTCGGAAGCGACAGCGTGACAGTCGACCTGAGCGCCGCCGTCACCGTCCAGGACCTCCTCAACGAGTTCCGGTACTGCGGCCTCGACCTCCAGGCCGACATCGACTCGAGCGGACGGCGCATCTGGGTCGCCAACACCATCGCCAGCGAGAACATGTATGTGGGCGAGAACGGCGGGACGACGGCCACCGACCTGGGTATCCGAAGCATGCCGGCGAGCATGCTCCTGGCCGACCTGAACGGCGGCTACGGCGTCCGGGTCATCGAGGGCGTCACCGACTTCAACATCGTCTGCTCCGACGGAAGCGTCATTGACATGGACCTGGCGGGCCTGAGCACCGTTCAGGAGGTCCTGGACGCCATCAACGGCCATGCGGCCAACGGCGGCCGCGTCGTCGCCGACCTCAACGCCGTGGGCAACGGCATCCGACTGACGGACACCACCGGCGGCCCGGGCGACTTCCAGGTCCAACGGGCCAACAGCAGCTTCGCCGCCGTCGACCTCGGCGTCGACCAGGTGGTGCCCAACCCGGGCGCCGTCATCAACGGCGACGACGTGGCCCCCGTGGTCGAGCAGGGCGTGTTCCGCCACCTGTTCGCCCTGCGCGACGCCCTGCTGTCGAACGACAGCGTGAACATCTCGCGGGCCGGCTCGGCGCTCCAGGATGAAATCGACCGCGTCGCACGCATCCGCGGATCGGTCGGCACACGGATGCAGTCGCTGGAGAAAGCCAGCACCCGAATCGAGGACGAGTGCGTCCAGATCCAGGGACTTCTGTCGGAAGCCCGTGACCTGGACTACGCCGCGGCCGTCTCGCGGTTCGAAACGCTTCAGGCGACCTTCCAGGCCAGTCTTCAGACGGCAGCCAGCATGCTGCCGCTGTCATTGCTCGATTTTCTCCGGTAGGGCGCGACCGTCGCGACCCCGGAGCCCGGCACGCCAGGCCCGCCGGGAAACAAATCACGTTTGCTTGGGGGCAAGGTCATGAAGGTGCACACCACACGGTTCGGCAAACTGGACGTCGAGGACGACCGCGTCATCGAGTTCCCGCTCGGCATCCTCGGCTTCCCGGAGTTCAGGCGCTGGATCCTGCTTCAGGCGTCGCCCAAGAGCCCGTTCTTCTGGCTCCAGTCGCTGGACGCGGCGGACCTGGCCTTCATCCTCGTCCAGCCGCACCTGTGCTTCCGCGACTACCAGGTCCGCGTCCAGGCAGAGGAACTCAAGGTGGTGTCGCTCGACGACGTCGCCGACGCCGAGGTCTTCGTCATCTGCAACCGGACGGGCGACCACATCACGGCCAACCTCCAGGGCCCCCTGATCTTCAACGCCCGGACCCGCGAGGCCCGGCAGGTGGTCCTGTGCGACCGGCACCTGACGACGCGCCACGACATCTGCGCCGTCGGCGCCGTCCTGGCCGCCGGATGACGCCCCGGCCGACGGTCGTGCGACCGGCGGCCGCCAACGCAACCGAGCAGTCAGGCAAATCAGGGAGGACGAGCCATGCTGGTACTGTCCAGGCAGAGAGATCAGACGATCATGATCGGCGACCTCGTCGAAATCACCGTCGTCGACATCCGCGGCGACAAGGTCCGGCTGGGCATCACGGCTCCGTTGTCGATCCCCGTTCACCGCAAGGAGGTTTACGAGGCGATCCAGAACGAGAACCGCGCGGCCAGCCATGCACGCCTCGACGACGTGTCGCTCCTGGAACGCATCGTCAGGCCGCCCGATGCCGAGACCGGCGGCGGTAAACCGGCCGGGACCGAAGACGCCGCGCCTGCCGCCAAGCCGGCCAACTCGCCATCGGCCTCGAACCGCCACTGAACCGATCCGCGCCGGCCCGCAAGGAGCCCGAAACCATGACGCGCATCAACACGAACCTGCCCAGCATCATGGGCGCCCTGTACATGAACCGGAACATGAGGGCGCTCAACGTCGCGCTGGAACGCATGGCCACGGGCCTGCGGATCAACTCCGCCAAGGACGACCCCGACGGCATCATCGTGACCGACGTCCTGCGCGGAGAACTGACCGGCATCCAGAGCGCCATCAACAATGCCGAACGCGCCAACAACCTCATGGCCACGGCCGAGGGCGCCGCCTCGGGCATCGCCGAGCTCCTGCTCGACATCAAGGCC
>Ga0272441_10012356_pt1 | contig 12494 bp, 8 predicted proteins | sample SSMProp6N_FD_193582 | JGI IMG/M metagenome (GOLD analysis project Ga0272441, IMG submission 193582) | Marine sediment archaeal communities from Little Sippewissett salt marsh, Falmouth, MA, United States - SSM-Prop-6N | ecosystem: Environmental > Aquatic > Marine > Wetlands > Sediment ...
CGAGATTGTACGAAAGCGAGCGACCGAGCGGTAGGGCGGCGAGGTTGCACGGGCCGCTGACGTCATCGAAACTGTCGATGTCGGGGACGGGGGGTGGTGTTTACGTGGGAATCTTGCTGGACGTGATCCTTCCCGTCTTCTTGATCGGGGGGTGCGGATACGCGATCGGGCGAGTCGTCGTGTCCGACGTCACCCTTCTGATCAAGCTTGTCTTCTACGTCCTCGGCCCCGCGCTCATCTTTCGATCGATCTACACGTCGGAACTCTCGTGGGGCCACGCAGCGGCGATCTTCGGATTCGTCGTTCTCCTCCAAGCGATCCTGTTCGCAACCTCGCGGTTGCTCGGCCGGTGGCGGGGCTGGGGCGGGGACACACAAGCGTCGGCATCGCTGGTGCTGACGTTCGCCAACTGCGGCAACTACGGGCTTCCGGTCCTCTTGTTCGCGTTCGGAGACCAGGGGTTCGCGTTCGGCATCGTGTTCGTGTTGGCCTCGGTGATGGTGCAGTCAACGCTCGGCATCGGAGTGGCTGCCTGGCACAAGGGCACGACATGGACGCGGACCATCGGGCACGTGGTCCGCGTGCCGTACCTGTATGCGTTCATTGCGGCCGTGCTGTTGCGCGAAACTGCGATCGGCGTACCCGGAAGCCTGTACCGCTCGATCGATCTGCTCGCCGACGCGGCCATTCCCGCGCAGCTCCTCATGTTGGGCGTTCAGCTTTCTCGCGTCCGGCTGCGTCACTTCGGAGTCGATCCGCTTCTGCTCAGCGTTCTCAAGCTCGTGGTGCCGCCGTTGCTTGGGTGGGGCCTCACGGCGATGATGGGAATCGACGGGATGCTTCGTGCGGTCTTGATTGTCGAGGCGGGGATGCCTAGCGCGGTGAATGCCTTGATCCTGGCAACGAACTTCCGGCGCGACGTGCCGCTGGCTGCGACCACCGTGCTCCTGTCGACGGTGCTCAGTCTCATGACCGTGACGGTGCTGCTGCTAATCCTTCGCTAGGATTGCGGCCGGTTTGCCCGCCTCCTATACTGATCGACTGTGACTCAGGCAATCGGCATTGACATCGGCGGGACCTTCATCGATGTGGTGGTTCTCGACGGCGAGGCGTTGAGGCTGTTCAAGTTCCCTTCGACGCCGGATGCGCCCGAACGCGGCGTGCTCGAGGCACTGGAGAACCTGGGATCTCTCGGATGGATCCGAACGGAGTGCGTAGACCGCATCGCCCACGGTTCGACGGTGGCGACCAACGCACTGTTGGAGTGCAAATGGGCGAAGACGGCATTGATCACGACACAAGGATTCCGCGACGTGCTGGAAATCGGTCGCCAGAATCGGGCGAATCTCTACGACCTGAACGTTTCGCGGATCGCACCGATCGTGCCTCGCGATCGACGATTCGAGTGTGCGGAACGATTGGATGCGCGGGGGGCTGTCGTACGCTCCCCGAAGGAGGGCGAATGGCGCCAGCTCGCCGAGCGCGTTGCGGATGCGGACGTCGATGCCGTCGCCATCGTCTTCCTGTTCTCGTACGTCAATCCCGCACACGAGCGTGCGATGGCCGAGGCACTGGACGGTGTATTTCACGGGGCGGTGACCCTGTCGAGCGACGTTCTCCCGGAGTTCCGCGAGTACGAGCGCACGTCGACGACAACTGTTTGCGCCTCGCTACGACCGATGATCGAGCGGTACGTGGGCGCGTTGATGCGCGGATCGGCGAATCTCCGTCTGGAGCCGGAGTGGCAGATCATGCAGTCGAACGGTACGGTCATCCGGGCGGAACAGGCTCAGCGGGAGCCGGTACGGATCCTGTTGTCCGGCCCGGCGGCGGGGGTCGAAGGTGCGCGAACGATCGGACGTACGCTGGGCATCGAAGACCTGATCACGATGGACATGGGCGGCACGAGTTGTGACGTCGCGCTGATCGCCGGCGGGGCAATCGAGCAAACGTCCGGAGGCTCGGTGGGCGGGTATCCGGTCGCCGTTCGGATGAACGAGATACATACCATCGGGGCCGGCGGCGGGAGCATCGCCTGGATCGACGCAGGGGAGGCACTCCGCGTTGGCCCGTCGAGTGCAGGCGCGGTGCCGGGACCTGCCTGCTATGGCCGTGGGGGCTCTGAACCGACGGTGAGTGACGCGCACGCGGTGCTCGGACACCTCCTTCCGGCGTTTCCGCTGGGGGGGCTGCCGACGATCGATGTGAATCGGGCACGGAGTGCCGTGGAGCGGATAGCGACCGCGCTCTCGATATCGATCGAGCAAGCGGCGTGGGGAATCCTCGAAGTGGCCGATGCGGCGATGGAGCGGGCCGTGCGCGTGATGTCGGTCGAACGCGGCCGGGATCCGCGTGGGTTCTCGCTGCTCGCGTTCGGCGGTGCGGGTCCATTGCACGCGGTGTCGATTGCGCGACGGCTGTCGATTCCACGCATCATCGTCCCGGCGACGGCCGGCGTATTGTCAGCGATGGGGCTGCTGACGTGCGAGATTGGGCGCGATTACGGGCGGAGCGTACTGCAGACCGTGCGTGACCTGGGTGGGGACGACGTGTCGGCGGTGCTCGCGGAGCTGGAAGGACGAGGCCTTCGCGAGCTGGCGACCGAGAATCTGGGTGGATCGAACCTGCGCTACGAGGTCTCGGGGGACCTGCGGTATGGCGGACAGTCTCACGAATTGAACGTTCGTCTCTCCTCGGACGGTGGCATCCACGTCACCCAGCGGGATTTGGATGCATGGACCGAGGCGTTCCACCGCGAACACGAGATCCGGTTCGGACACGCGTCGCGGGACGAAGCGGTGGAACTGGTCACGCTACGCCTGCGCATGACGGCGGCACCGTCGCTGACGTACGGTGGCGTTACAGAAGGTGCCCAATCTGTACGGGCGCCGACCCGAACATCGGTGTGGTTCAGCGCAGATGAGCCGACTCCGGACGTGCAGGTGATCGACCGGCGCGGCCTGACGGACGGCACGACGATCTGCGGCCCGGCAATCCTATGGGGTCCGGACGCGACGGTGCTCGTTCCCGACGGTGTAGAAGGTTGGTGCGATGCCCTTGGAACGGTCGTGTTGGAGGCCGGATGAACGGCGAAAATGTGCGGATCGACGCGATCACGCTCGAGGTGCTTCGAAACGCGCTTGCCGCGGTGGCGGACGAAATGAACGCCAACTTGGTTCGAACCGCCTACAGTCCCAACATCAAGGAACGCAGGGACTGCTCGAGTGCGGTGTTTGACGATTGTGGACGAATGGTGGCGCAAGCGGAATCGATTCCCGTGCACCTCGGCGCGATGCCGTACTCGGTGGAGGCTGCGCTTCGTCACGCTGCACCGATGGATCCGGGAGATGTGGTCGTTCTGAATGATCCGTACGCGGGCGGCGCGCATCTTCCGGATGTGACGTTCATTGCACCGGTGTACGCCGATGAGCGGCTGATCGGATACGTCGCCAACCGCGCCCACCACGCCGACATCGGTGGAAAGGAACCGGGCAGCTTGGCCGGGGACTCGGTCGAGATCTACCAGGAAGGACTTCGTTTGCCCCCGATTCGTCTATGGAGGAAGGGACAACTGGACGGAGACCTGCGCGACGTCATTCTGAGCAATGTGCGCACGCCGACCGAACGGTGGGGAGATCTGAGGGCGCAAAAGGCCGCGTGCAATACAGGGATCGAACGCATGAACGCCCTGTGCCGGCGTGTCGGCCACGAGACGTTGAGATCGGCGATGGAGGGTGTGCTCGCCTACTCGGAGGGCCGCATGCGGCAGAGGATTGCCGCCTTGCGCCAAGGAAGCGCATCGTTCGAGGATGTTCTCGACGACGATGGCATCTCGAACGACCCGATTCTCATCCGTGCGCGGGTGACGATTCGCGGGGGCCGGATCCTGGTCGACTTCACCGGTACGGCCGCTCAGGTCCGCGGTCCGGTCAACGCCGTGCTGGCCGTAACCGCATCCGCGACGTACTACGCGGTTCGAGCATTCGCCGATCCGGACATCCCTCCCAATGCCGGCTGCTACCGCCCGATCGAGATCATTGCGCCGGAGGGGACCGTGCTCAATGCGCAGCCGCCGTCGCCGGTGGTTGGTGGCAATCTCGAAACGTCGCAGCGCGTCGTCGACGTCGTGCTGGGTGCCCTCGGTGTGTTGATGCCGGAACGTGCAACGGCGGCATCTCAGGGCTCGATGAACAACCTGGCGTTGGGAGGGATCGATCCGGCGACCGGTCTGCCGTTCACGCTGTACGAGACGGTTGCCGGAGGAACCGGCGCGTGTCCGACGGGGGACGGGATCGACGGAATCCACTCGCACATGACCAACACGCTCAACACGCCGGTGGAGGCGTTGGAGAGCAACTACCCGCTCCGCGTCGAATGCTACGAACTGCGCCCGGGCTCCGGCGGCACGGGGACGAATCGGGGCGGATTGGGGATGCGCCGCGATCTGACGTGCTTGGCGCCGTCGGTGCGGGCCTCATTCCTGACCGATCGACGACGGACGCGGCCGTACGGTGCAAAGGGCGGCGATGCTGGAGTCTCGGGAGCAAACGTGTTGATCCGTGGTGGACGAGAAATCCCCCTCGCTGCCAAAGGCGTCGTGGAGCTGCAGTACGGAGAGACGATCAGCATCCGCACGCCGGGTGGGGGCGGATACGGGCTCGCGTGCGCGCGTGACCCTGCGCGGCACGCGGTCGACACTCGCGAAGAGCGAGTGTGACCAAACGCTCGTTTCGGTTTCCGCGTGACGTACGGTATACTGAGTAAGACTAGAGAATACGAGGCGTCGCGTTGGCTTATCATTCGCGGCAAACGGCCGCTTCGATGTTGGTAGTTCGCTTCTTGTCGCGCACGTCTCACTGGTAGGACATCCAAGACCGACCCAAAAAACGGCAGACGGACGAAGGACACTCGCCCTCCGGGGAGCGGCGGCGTGTGCCTGTGTGATGCGCGTACATTGGCGCGGCAAGGAGGTGACCATGCACTGGCAACAAAGGGAAACGATCTCATTGGACGATCGTCTCTGGCGAGAGGCGCCTTCTGTGCGCGAGTTTCTCGAAGCCGCCGAGACACTGACGGACGCTCGACAGGCGTTCCGGCGCTGGCTGGATCGAATCGAAGAGGATGCAACGGCTGACGTACTGACGGGCGCCGAGCGCCTGGATGCAGCGCAGCAGGCGGCCGCCATCCAGACGCTGCGGAGATTCCTCTCCGCGTCGAACGAAACGATCGCGGAGACGAGTACGCTACGAACACTCTGGGAACTGGCGCAAGGGGACCGTGCCCCTGAAACCATCGCCGGCTTCGTCGATGAGTTCACCCACCTGTTTCGCGCAGTGCATGGGCGCTCAGGCATCGGCCGAGGCTGGTTGGGCAAGGATCCCGATGTCGTTGCCCGCCATCTCGAGCATCTCCCCGAGGTCGGGCGACGGGCCGGAAAGCATCGATCGCAGTTCCTCGATGAGGCGGCGGAACGCGTGCTGGACCGCGCGGGTGCGTTTCCTTGTGGATTGGATGAGAAGCTGAGCAGTGAGCGGCGCGAACATGTGGTGCGCGTCCAAGACGCTCTGGGGGCGTCCGAGCGGGAATGGAACAGCTGGGAGTGGCAGGCGCGCCACGTTCTCAAAGGGCGGCAAGGATTCGACACGCTGCGCAAGCTCGCACCGCTGAGGCTCGAAGAGGCGACAGCGGTTCACGAGGCCGTGCGGGCAGGAATTCCATGGGGGATTACCCCCTACTACCTCTCGTTGTTTGACTTGCGGTCGTCGTCGCGCACGAATGATGCGCAAGTTCGCGCACAGGTGATGCCGCCGCTCGCACTCGTCCAGGCGATGGTCGAACATCAGTCGGATCGAAACACGGCCCTCGATTTCATGGGAGAGCATGATACGTCGCCCATGGAGCGGATCACGCGCCGATATCCTCATGTCGCCATCCTCAAGGTTTGCGGGACGTGTCCGCAGATCTGTTCCTACTGTCAACGGAACTGGGAGATCGATGACGCAATGATGTGGGACCGACTGCCCAGTCGAGAAGATCTGGACCCCGCGTTGGACTGGTTCGCAGACCATCCGGCCGTCTTCGACGTTCTCGTGACGGGCGGAGATCCGTTCATCCTCCCCGACGACGTCCTGTTCCACGTTCTCGATCGGCTGGCTGCGATGTCCCACATCCGACACATCAGAATCGGTACACGCGTTCCGGTGACCTTGCCCATGCGCGTGACGCCGGAATTCGCGAAACGATTGGGGCACTACGCACGAATCGGGGTTCGCAACGTCTCCGTGGTGACCCACGTCGAAAGCGGACTCGAGGTCACGCCGGAGCTGGCGCAAGCGGTGGCCCATCTGCGGCAGACCGGGATCACCGTTTTCAACCAACTGGTGTTCACGGTCTATGCAAGCCGCCGCTTCCAGACGGTCGCGACCCGGATGGCATTAAACCGCGCCGGCATCGTCCCGTATTACACGTTCTACACGAAAGGGAAGTCCGAGCATCGTGACTACCTTGTCCCGATCGCGCGCATCCTGCAGGAGCGGAAAGAAGAGGCGCGTTTGCTGCCGGGAATCGTTCGGACGGACGAACCGGTCTTCAACGTTCCGCGACTGGGGAAGCACCATCTTCGGGCCGCTCAGGATCGGGAATGGATCGCAGTGCGGCCCGACGGACGACGTGTCTACTTGATTCATCCGTGGGAGAAGTGGATCGCCCCGGTGGAGCCGTGGCCGTACGCGGATGTCTCCATTCGTGCGTATCTGGAGCGAATGGCATCGCTCGGAGAGGATCGTTCCGACTACGACAGCATCTGGTACTACAGCTAGTGCACTGAAGTCTCGGTCACCGGCTCGGTCGTCAAGACGACGCTGAAGGTGAACTCGTAGGTGGTGCCATCGATCGACTGCGTTCCGTCGCCGGACATGGCGCTTTGGTCGTAGTGCCCGGTGATCTCAAACTCGATGGTCGGCTCTCCAGGCACCCACGGATTGTCGCCGCGCGCAATCAGCGAGATGCTGCCGCCGCGGGCCGAGCCTTGCACGATCGGGATCTCGAATGTGTACTCTCCGTGGCTGTGAAGCGTGATCGTGCCGGTAACCTCACGTCCTTCGTGCGCAAGGTCGAAGAGAACCGGGTAAGCGATGCCCGTCGCCGGTCCCGAGGTCCACTCCATCGTCCCATCCCAGATGCCTGTGATGTTGATCGAAACGGAGAAGAAACAGCCCCACAGGAACAACGTGGCAAGCATCACGACTCGAACGACGATGACCTTGTTCGCTTTGCTCATCATGCACCTCACGACATCTTGACAGGAATCGATGTTCGACATCAAGACCCCGGTGCGGTGCGCGACGGACGACGGGCACCCGGAACGAGGGGATACTCGCTCGTCCGCCGGCCGCTATAATCCCACCGGAGGTTGACCATGCCGGAACTGCCCGATCTGGAAGTGATGAAGGACGTACTCGTGGACGTTGTCGTCGGAAGACCGATCGTTGACGCCGCTGCGCTGCATCCGGGGATCCTGAAGACCGTATCGCCTCCGTTGGATGCGCTGCGCGGGCGAAGCTTCCGCACGGTTGCACGCCGGGGAAAGCACCTCATTCTAACGGTTGACGAGAACCTCCACGTCGTGATCCATCTCATGCTCGCCGGGCGGCTCGTGCTCTGTCAGTCCGACACGAAGGCAACGAAGGCGACCGCGTGCCGCTGGACGTTCGACGAGGGAGAAGATCTGCGCCTCATCGAGAACACGAGCACGCACCGAGCACGTGTGCACATCGTCGAGCGGCCGGAGGACGTCGCGTCCATCGCCTGCGCCGGAGTCGAGCCGTTGCCCAACGATTTCACCGTGGAAGCTTTCTCCGAGATGGTTCGCGCGAAGCGCAGGCAGTTGAAGAAGTTGCTGACGGACCAGACGAACATTGCCGGCATCGGGAGCGCCTATTCCGACGAGATCCTGTTCCACGCCAAGCTCTCTCCGGTGCGCTACGGATCGACGCTCGACGATGATGAAATCGTACGCTTGCATCACTCGATTCAGCACGTGCTCCGATGGGCGATCGATGAGATCCGTGCCGAGGCCGGAGGTCCTACGTTGATTCCTCATGCGCGGTCGTTCGTGCGCGTCGTCAAGAAGACGGGGCAGCCGTGCCCGGATTGTGGGGCGAGGATTGCCGAGATCCGATATGCGCAAACGAAGACGTATTACTGTCCGCAGTGCCAATCGAGCGGACGTACGATCAAGGATCGGCGCAGCTGGCTTACGCGCTAACGCGAACCGGAATGCAAGCATTCCGGTTCGGGCGAGAATGCAGAGCATTCTCGCGGTGGTTCTGCACTAGTGCTCCGATTGATGCGAGAGAGCTTCGCATTCTCGTGTTGGCCCACATCTCATACTTCGGTTGGTAACACTCGCGTTCGCATCGCCCTGGCTAGCAGATTCGCGGGACGGGGTCGCCGAGCGGCATGTCCAGGAAACGCCGGCCCCTCACCGGCGTCGTGACGACAACGCGACCGGGGTGTGACGACCCGACTCGACCGATGACTGCAGCGGCTTGCCCGAGCGGATGGCTGCGAAGCGCGGCCAGCACGTCCTCGGCCGTCTCCGGCGCGACGATGAGAATGGCCTTCCCTTCATTGGCGACCTCCAACGGCGAGATCCCGAGCATGTCGGACAGCCCGACGACCGCTTCACGGATCGGAATCGCGGCCTGTTCGATTTCCATGGTGGTCCCCGACTTGCGTGCCATCTCGTTGAGCGCGGCGGCCAGACCGCCGCGCGTCGGATCCTTCATCGCGTGCAACCCGCCGATCGGCAAGATAGAACGAACCATCGGCCAAATCGACGCGACGTCGGAGCACAGCTCCGTCTCGAGACGAAACGCTTCGCGAGCCGCGAGCAGCGCCATGCCATGATCTCCGATCGTTCCGGAGACGAGGATCGCGTCACCCTCCTCGGCGCCGGCGTCGCTGATCGCACGCTCAGCGACGCCGATACCGGTGGTGTTGATCGCGATGCCGTCCAGCTCACCGCGTCCCATCACCTTGGTGTCGCCGCAGGCGACGGCGACGTCCGATTCCGCGAGCACGCCGGCGAACGATTGCACGATGCGGTCGATGTCCGCCATCGCGAAGTCCTCCTCGAGAATTACGGCCAACGTGATCGCGAGCGGTCGCGCGCCCATGACCGCCAAATCGTTCAACGTGCCGGCGGCGGCCAGCGTGCCGATGTCGCCGCCGGGGAAGAAGACAGGCTTGACGACGTGGCTGTCGGTGGTGACGACCAGTTCGCCCTCCGAGGGAAGGCGAAGGGTCGCGCCGTCGTCCATCGCGGTGACGTCGATGCGGCCTACGGAACGGGCGGCGAAGTGAGGCATCACATGCTCCGCCAACAGCTGCTCCATCATTTCGCCGCCGGCACCGTGCAGCGGAGAGATTCGATCGGTCGATTCGGTCATGGAAGTTCACGTCCTCCGTATCGGAACCAGATGCTGCACGCGCCCTCGGATCCCACCATGCATGGGCCCACCGGAGACAACGGCGTGCAGCGGCGGCCGAACAACGGGCACTCCGCCGGTGTCGCGCGCGCGGTCAGCACGTCGGCACAGCGGCACCCCGGGATCTCTTCTTCACCGACCTCGCCGCGGACATCGAATCGCGCCCGTGCGTCGAATTGCGCGAACGGCTCGCGAAGGCGGTACCCGGAATCGGGTATCTCTCCGATGCCTCGCCACGCAACCGCCGTCGATTCGAAGACAGCGTCGATCAGCGTCCGGGCGGCTGAGTTCCCTTCCGGTGCAACGGCGCGTGGGAACCCGTTCTCGACGATTCCACGGCCGTCGTGGAGCTGCCGCAGAATCAGGGCAATGGCGTAGAGAATGTCGAGCGGCTCGAAGCCGCCGATAACGACGGGAATCGCGAAGCGTCCCAGATGACGTGTGTACGGATCGAGGCCGATGATCGTCGAGACGTGGCCCGGCGCGAGATAGCCGTCGATTGCCGTCCCGGGCAAGTCGAGCAGTACGGCCATCGCTTCGGGGATCTTCTTGTGTGCGACGAGCACGGAGAGATTGGCGGGGGGATCGTCGAGCAACACTGCCGCCGTCATCGGGGCGGTCGTCTCGAATCCGACGGCGAAAAACATGACATCCTGTGCGGTCTCACGCGCGATCCGCACCGCATCGGCGGAGGATAAGACGACACGGATATCGCATCCCTTCGAGCGTGCGCCTTCGAGCGTCAGCCGTGTTCCCGGGACGCGCGTCATGTCGCCGAACGTGCAGACGACGGCGCCGGCTTCGGCGATTTGGATTGCCGCGTCGATGTCGGCCGTCGAGGTGACGCAGACCGGGCATCCCGGCCCTTCGAGAACTTGGACGGTCGAGGGGAGAAAGCGGCGTAGTCCGCTCTGCGTGATCGCCATCTCGTGGGTCCCACAGACGTGTACGATCTTCACGGACGTCGGGGGGGCGAGGATCGTGATCGCATCCGCAAGCTGGCGTGCCCGCGCCGGATCGGACAGTTCGAACGGACGCCCCATCAGGAATCGCTCGTGGTCTGCGGCTGCTGTTCGTTGCCAGCGCGAGAATGCTCCGCATTCTCGCTCGAACTCGCATCGTTCAAATCGAGCGAGTTCGCAAGCTCATCGAAAAGCCTCAACGTTGCCTCGCCGTCTTCCGGCGACAATCGTCGGATGGCAAACCCGGTGTGAATCAGGACGTAGTCACCCGGAGCCAGCGGCTCAGCGAGCGTATCGAGGCGAGCCGTCGTCCGGACACCGTTGTAGTCCACGACGGCTTCGCGGTCTGTAATCGAGATTACCTTCGCGGGTGCGGCCAAACACATGATGGATCACCGCCAGAAGTATAGCCGAGCTCAGAGTCAATCTCAGCTGCGATTCTGTACGCGTGGGGCGTCGCGTGCAATGCGGATACACTTGGATCCGAGCGAGACGAACACAACGAAGGGAGTGACGTCATGCCGGCTGGATACTGCGGACGAATCCTGAGAGTGGATCTGACATCGAGGTCGATCGGGTCGGAAGAGATGTCGGAGGCCTACTATCGCCAGTACTTGGGAGGATGGGGCATCATCGCCCACGAACTGCTTCAGCGGACGCCGCCAGGGATCGATGCCTTCGATCCCGAGAATGCGCTGATCTTCGCCACCGGCGTTGCGACGGGAACGCCGATTCCCGGAAGCGGACGGCACGCAGTTGGCGCGAAGTCCCCGCTCACCGGAGGGTTCGGCGCCGCCGAGGTGGGCGGCTTTTGGGGGACGGAGTTGAAACGCGCCGGATTCGACGCCGTGATCATCACCGGAGCCTCCGAAATGCCCGTCTACCTTCTCATCCACGATGGCGAGGCCGAGATCTTGGACGCGACAGCATTGTGGGGGCAGGAGACGGCGGCCGTTCAGCAAACGATCCGCTCCACCCACGGCGACGAGAAAATCCGCGTGATCCAATGTGGCATCGCAGGGGAAAACCTGGTGCGTTTCGCGTGCGTCATCAGCGACAACAACCGCGCAGCCGGGCGGACCGGACTGGGCGCGGTGATGGGGTCGAAGAAGCTACGCGCGGTCGCGGTACGAGGTACCGGACACGTAGAGGTTGCCGACCCGGACGGCGCGAAGGAACTGGTCGAATACGTCGTCGGGCTTCGCGACCTCTGGGCGCGCTTCCACGAACACGGAACCGGCGGCGGCATTCTGGGGATGCAGGAAGTCGGTCGCCTACCTACGCGCAACTTTCGCGAGGGGACGTTCGAAGGCGCGGAGAAGATCGCGGGGACGACGATGACGGAGACGTATCTCGTCGGCCGAGAGTCATGCCACGCCTGCCCGATCGGTTGCAAGCGGGTGACCCGCGTCGAAGGGGAATACACGGCCGACCCCGTCTACGGCGGACCGGAGTACGAGACGCTCGCCGCGCTCGGATCGCTGTGCGGCGTCGACCGGCTGGACGCCGTGATTCACGCCAACCAGCTATGCAACGCCTACGGGCTGGACACGATCTCCGCCGGCGTGACCATCAGCTGGGCGATGGAGTGTTGCGAGCAGGGCCTGCTGACGGCGGAGGACACGGGCGGCATCGAGCCTCGATTCGGAGATCATCGAGCGATGACGCAGCTGGTCGACGACATTGCGCATCGCGCGGGATTCGGTGACTGGCTGGCCGAGGGCTCGCTGCGCGCCGCGCGGCGGCTGGGACGCGACTCCGAGCGCTTCGCCGTGCAGGCGAAGGGACAGGAATACGCGATGCACGATCCTCGATGGCAGTTCGGCCTGGGCATCGGCTACGCGACCTCGCCGACCGGTGCCGATCACATGCACAACTTCCACGATTCGTCGATTGCGTCCGAACCCGGCGCCGCCCGAATGCGTCCGTTCGGCATTCACACGGAGCCGTTGGAGCGAACGACGCTTCCCCCGAGCAAAGCGGTGATGGCAGCGACGGCGATCCGCGCTCGCGTCGTCCACAATTGTGTTGGGATCTGCAT
>Ga0272441_10012357_pt1 | contig 12493 bp, 10 predicted proteins | sample SSMProp6N_FD_193582 | JGI IMG/M metagenome (GOLD analysis project Ga0272441, IMG submission 193582) | Marine sediment archaeal communities from Little Sippewissett salt marsh, Falmouth, MA, United States - SSM-Prop-6N | ecosystem: Environmental > Aquatic > Marine > Wetlands > Sediment ...
TGTACGAAGGGATCGCCATCGGCGGCGACGCCCATCCCGGCGCCAGCCTGCTCGACCATCTGCTCCGCTACGAGCAGAATCCCGAGATCAAGATGTGCGTCTGCCTGGGCGAAGTCGGCGGCACCGCTGAGCACGAAATCGCCGCCGCGATCAAGGATGGCCGTCTGACCAAGCCGCTCGTCATGTGGGCAACCGGTACGTGCGCCAAGGTGCTGCCCGGCCAGGTCCAATTCGGCCACGCCGGCGCCAAGGCTGGCGGGGAGGACGAGACCGCCGACGCCAAGAACGCCGCACTGCGTGAAGCCGGCGTCGTCGTGCCAAACTCGTTCGACGACTACGCCGACAAGATCAAGGAGACATTCGACAAGCTGGTTGCCGCCGGAACCATCGTTCCTGCAAAAGACGTCGACGCGCCGCACGTGCCGATGGACTACAAGCAGGCCAAGGCCGAGGGACTGGTGCGCAAGCCGACCAACTTCATCTCGACCATCTGCGACGAGTCCGGCGACGTACACACCTACGCCGGCATCCCGATTGACGAAGTTATCGATCGCAAGCTCGGCATCGGCGGCGTCATCGGGCTGTTGTGGTTCAAGAAGGAAATCCCGCAATACGCGCGCGACTTCCTCGAGATGGTGATCCAAATCGTCGCCGACCACGGCGCCGCCGTGTCCGGTGCGCACAACACCATCGTGACCGCACGCGCAGGGAAGGACCTGATCAGTTCGCTCGTCACCGGCATCCTGACGATCGGCCCCCGTTTCGGCGGCGCCGTCAACGGGGCGGCCGAGCACTTCCTGTTCGGGCTGCGGAACAACCTCGCTCCGCGCGACTTCATCGCGCAGATGAAGGACAAGAACATCCGCATCCAGGGCATCGGCCACAAGCTGAAGACGCTGGAGAACCCGGACAAGCGCGTCGAGCTGATGAAGAACTTCGCCAAGGCGAACTTCAAAGACACGCCGCTGCTCAACTACGCGTTGAGCGTGGAAGCCGTCACCACCCAGAAGAAGAGCAATCTGATCCTGAACGTAGACGGCACCATCGGCGTCTTGCTCGTCGACCTGTTGAAGGAGCTCAAGTTCAGCGACGACGAAATCGATCAGATGATCAAGATGGGCATGTTTAACGCCCTGTTCGTCCTCGCCCGCTCCATCGGCTTCATGGGCCACTACTTCGACCAAAACCGTTTGGAGCAAGGGCTTTACCGCCATCCTCTTGAGGATATCCTTTACGATGTGCCAGACAGGCCCGAGGTAATCGGATAGTAGCTGGCACATATGTAGTAGAAGCGCCCAGCAGTCTTCTGCTGGGCGCTTCACTTCCCATCCGAAAGAGGTGGCAGCGAACAGTCAAAGAGTTGATGTTCGCCCAAGCTCCTCGAAGAGGAGCCGACATCACGCTCGACGACATTCTCTATGATGTGCCTGATCGTCCAGAGGTTGTCGGCTAATCTCTCGGAAACGTCCGGAGTATTTCTAGGGCCAGGCACTTCATGCCTGGCCCTTTCACTATCAGGATATGGCACACAGGGAATCGCCTTCCAAGACGGAATGCGATTCGCCAAGCAATCCTGCGGATTGCCGTCGTTCGGGTAGCATCGTGAGTAGCGAAATGCCGCGGGGTTGGGCTAACCGCTCAGCCCCGTTTCTTCGCCCACGCAAGAGATTCCTCGGGCAACCCGTAGAGGAATCTCCAAGCAACCCAGCGGGTTGCCGTCGTCAGACAGAGAGCGCATAAACCGAGCCCGGGAACAGTGCAAGACGTGACGTTCCCGCAAGCTGCTCACAGAGCAGCCGTCGTTCGGATAGCATCGCAAGTAGCGAAATTACGCGGGGTTGAGATTTGTCTCAACCCCGCGTCTTCGTCTACGTAAGAGATTCCTCGGGCAACGCGCAGAAGAACCCCCAAGCAACCTAGCGGATTGCCATCGTCAGATAGAGAATGCCCGCGGGATGTCCGTGAACACTTGGAGACGTGATGTTCCCGCAAGCCCCCGCTGTGATGCCGTTTGCATACGCATAGGAGGCTTCCCCGCAGGCAACACCCCTGCTCAGAGATGGCTGCGCCTCCTGCGATCAATAATGGGATTCGGTTCGCCAAGCAAGCATTCTGAACGCTCACGGGCGCTGTTTCTCCGCAGGCCTAAGCCAGCAGGGAATCCTCGAGTTCGCTCAGCTGGAGGTCTTTCAGGATTCTCTCCCGGTTCACATGGTAGCATTGGGGACACACATACCTTATCTGCCGATCTCTTGCCAGACTGACGATCTCACGGGTCTCAACGGACTTGTGATATGTGCCGCAGTAGTAGCACCGCGTCGTTCCATCCTGAAGGTCCAATACAAGTCCGCTGTCTCCAGTTCTGAATGTCGGGAAGTCACTTCCCTGTTTCTCGAAGTGAGCCTTCAGTACTGGTGCAAGAGATGCGCGGAAAATGCCGAGTTCCTGGCCAAATTCTGAGATAACGAAGATCTTTCCTTTGTCCCGGAATCTGCGGGCGAGACGGATCACTCCCGTCAGTCCAAGATGAGCTTTCGGCAATCTGGCAGCGTCTTCTCCGTCCGGGAACTTCCTCTTGTAGAAGTACTTGCGAAAGTGGGCCTCGTAGTCCTCCTCCTTGATGCCCAACCCTCTTGCAGTATCGGCATTGAACTCAATGAAGTTGTCAGGCGATTTTTCGACGATCTGTTCGTACGGCGCGTTCGTGAACTGGAGGACACCGCCGAGCCAGGCCTCGCGTACAGAGATAGTACCGATGTGCGCCACAACGACATCCGCATCACAGAATGCTTCCAAATCGCTGTCCCATGCCGTATCACTAGTGAACGCAAGTGACTTGATCGCAGCATCAGTCGGTGCCGATTTCAGATTGACTTTCACGGACAGGCAATGTTTGTCAGAAAGGATGTCTGAATGACGTGCTCGACGTGTCGTGATCTCGATGTCCCCCAGAGACGCACTATCGCCTGGAGAGAGGATCCGTATCGAGCCGACGATTTCACTTCGCTCAGCAAGCGCGCCAACCCACGGAACAGTCTTCATTGCGGCCCCTACACTGAGGAAGAGATCAACCCTGTCTGGGTCTATTCCGGGATTGTCTCTGCGCAATTCATCCAACCGTTCGAACAGCAGCGTCAGTACAGAGTCGAGCTCACTGCAGTGATCTAGGTGAGCATGGGTCACGAGAATTCCAGTGATGTCAGCAAGCGAGAACCTCTCTGCAAGGAAGTGCTGGACGAAGTCGAATCCGGGATCAATAACCAACCCTTGGCCATTCCATGTTATGAAATATCCCCCCCCTTCCGCTCTCTCTTCTCCCGTCGGCAGGCATGGCGTGAATGAGTTCCACCTCCTCAGGACAGCAAGCTTCCCCTCATTCTCTGGATGACTTTTCGCCGTAAGGATTTGCTTGTGAAGATTTAGCTCAGTCAGCACGCCATTGATGAACATGTCATGTTGGTTGAGTGCTTCGACAAGAAAGTCTCTTGTGACTGCGCCTTCCTCTTTCCTCTTGGCGGGAGTTGGATGATTTTCGCGTGACAGGATTTGCCGCCACCGGGCGCTCGCTCCTGATTTTCTTCCTCTAGCGATGTCGTTCATGCAGAATGCAGCCATGGTTCCAGCTAGATTCTCGGGGCACTTTGAATCGTCCTTGAAACCCTTCTGCGACTTCCTGAACAGCCTTGCTGCCTCTTCGAACTTCCCATCCTCGAATTTGCGGAATCCCTTGTTGTAGAGGTAGATTGCATCTTCTGGATCGTTACCGAGTGCTGCTGCCGATAATGAGTCTACATGTGACTTCAATTCAGCTACAGTAGAGGGTCGTAGCAAATTGCGATAGCGAGCTACAACGAATCGATAGAGATCCGCAAGATTGTTCGCAGGCATTCCTGATCGAAGTGCGGGCGGGTTCTGATTCTCAAGCTCCACGGCTGATGAGAATTCGACTGCTGCATGCCCCAACTCCCCAGACCCGTAATGAACAATTCCTTTGTTGGAGCGAGTCAGGGCAAGGGCGAAGGTGCGCCACCCCAGTGGGCGTGGTGCCCTATCGAGAAGAGTCGCGAGTGCACCAAACAACGAGATTGCATCTCCGGAGAGATTGAGCGACATAGCTGTGTACGCGTGTGTATGATTCACTAGCCACCAAAGGAAGAGATCATCATCAGACTCTGAAGCAGCTGGAAGACTTAAATTCAGACGTTTGCAGATCCTGAGTGCTTTGTCGAGATCAGCCGGCACACCATGGTTTGTAAGGCCCCGGGCCTGGATCGCATAGAGAACAAGCTTCTCAGGGGGCAATGGGTCGGTCTCGATGTCAAGATCGTAGCCTCTTGCCTGCAGGAGCGCCAGTCCATCGACAAGTGAACCTTGAAACTCCTCTTCAACCTCACTGATAACCCTCCACTCTTCGAGAGTCTCTGCCTTGAGCCTCTCAAGGGCCTGTGTATAGATGCCGTCGTGTGATGTGAGCCTTCCAAAGGTCAGATTCCTGTATGCGCGTATCGGTTGCATGATTGGTTCGATTCCCCCAAGCAAGGATTTGCTCCCAGTCTATGGTCTTGCCATACTCGATGCCAACTATCTTCTCCTGCGTTCTACTCTGCTCTGCTAGTGTTGCCTCTGTCTTTATCGAAGTCGTGTCACGCGGAGCCTTGCGTGCAGCCGAGCTTCCGCAAATCACCTCAGACCTATACTTGCATCTTGTCTCACTGAGTACTCCCGCGTTCTGCCAGGATACACGGCTACATGTCACCCTCTCTGTCCTGCTTCGAGTCACAGGACTCGTGGATGACCTACTTGCCGATGCGGGTACTGTAGCTACGCAGATTCTGAAGCGCGTATTGGTCAAGAGGTTCCAGCAAGAAGTCATCCTGTTCCTTCATTGGCACCTTACCTTCGGCGATCGTGCCACGCGGGCACGACACTGAGCGCAGAGCTGAAGACGCTGCGTCTCATCGTCTGCTGACCGTTTACCGTACGGCCCCGTAGTCGCGACTACTCCCCAGTCCCTCCATGCGTACTGATCCGCTTACCTAGGGAGGAAGACCATCGCAACAACTGCTCGCCGGTTGCCGCGTCTCAAGAATGCCCGTGCGCAGACTCCGAAATGACGAACTGGATGGGGTATCGCCACACTTCGGGATCCCAGTGAGCACGTGGGGTTGAGGCATTTGACGATTAGGGTAATCGCAGAATAAGTCAGCACTCGAGGGTGATCTTCGAAACGAGGCTCAGATCCTATCCTCGCCGTCTCCTGGAAATCTATGCCCGAACCGTGCATCGGTCTTCGGCCTCAAGGCTGGGTATCTGAAGGAAGATGGCCATTCCGAAGACGCATTTCACTTGTGCCCGCCTTCTTCAATATGCGGACAGTTGACAGTACTTCTTCTGATGGCTATTGTACGTCTGAAGCTAACACACTTCGGTCCTAGGAACTCAACCGAATGAGGTACTACGTGCAAGACCCATTAGATCGTTTGGAGTTACTTCGACAGCTATCGTTTGGCGAGACTGTTGCGGAGGCTGAGATCGATCATCTGCATCGCTACTTCGCTCGCACAGCTCTCTGGACAGACCTGCAGGACGGCCGGTTCGACATCACGCTAGGGCCAAAAGGATCTGGCAAGAGCGCGCTTTATCTTCTTCTAGCAAGGGAATCTGCCTCGGCAGAAGAAGCGGGCCGCTACATTATCAAGGGAGAGAACCTACACGATACCCCTGTATTCAGTCAGCTTGCCGAGAACCCTTTGCCAAATGAGACTAGCTACGACGGCTTATGGAAGCTATACATTCTTACCTTGGCAATCGGCCATCTTCATGCAAAGAAGGTTCAACTCCCCAGTCTGAAGACCACTCGTGAACATCTTGTTGAGGCGGGGCTTCTCAGGGCCAAGGGGCCCCTCAGTATCAGAAGAGCTTTGAGTTCCATTCGCACGTATTTATCGAGGCTGATCCCCCAGGCGATCGAGGGCGGCATCCAATTGGACCCGATAACACTCATGCCCTCTGGAGTTAAGGGCAGGATTATTCTGGCTGAGCCAAGTGACGAGCAAAGGGATCTTGGAATCGTCTCGGTCGACGAATTGATGCGGGCCCTTGCCGTAGATCTTGAGGGAGCCGGGCTTTGTACTTGGATTCTCCTAGACCGTCTTGATGAAGCTTTTGTAACAAACAGATCACCAGAGAGTAGAAGACGGGAGGAATTAGCTATTACTGCGTTGCTCCGAGAGTATACCCGGCTGATATCCGTCAGCTCCATAGGCTTGAAGATCTTTGTTCGATCTGACATTTGGGACGTCGTTCTTAGGAATGGTCTGCCCGGAGCTGATCACATCACTCGAAAACGCTACATTACATGGGACAAGCGTGCCTTGCTGCACCTCGCTGCCAAGCGAATTGTTGAGAATCGTGTCCTGTTGTCTCGTCTGAATATGGAGAAGACTTCTGTGTTGTCCTCTGATGAACGGCAGAGTTCGCTCTTCCACTCTGTCTTCCCGGCACATATCGATTCATCATCCCTAACTCAGACAACCTTTGATTGGATTCTAGCCCACATCCGGGATGGCAGGGGATATATGGCTCCTAGAGATCTTGTGGGCATTATGAACGAAGCACGCGTTGCCGAGATACATAGCCTTGAGATCGGGGAGGATAGACTACCTGAAGATCTCCAGGCTCTCATTTCTCCTGTCTCCATTCGAGAGGCCATGGCCTTGGTGTCAGAACAGCATCTGATATTCACGCTCATCAACGAGTACCCTGAGACCCGAGGTTGGATCGAGTCTCTCCGTGATGGGAATGCGATCTTGGCGCATGCCGATTTTACACAGGTTTGGGGAGTTGAAATGGATGAAGTAGAGAAGCGAGTGCGATTGCTTGCAGAGATAGGTCTGCTTCAGACTGAAACTCTCTCGACTTCTGGAGAGCCTGTGTATTCTGTCCCTCTCCTGTACCGGCCGGCGCTCGGAATGGCGTGGTAGCGTCATCAAGTAGCTCAACGCGACCACTCTCTTCACCCGCGCTGCCGACGTGTGTCGAAGCTACGTGTCTTGTGTGGTGTTTGTTTGACTTCCTTCAGGAGCTTCAGTAGAGTGCTAATTGGAATTGTGCAGAGGTTCTGTGGCTTAACGAGTTGGCGGGTCCTCATGCAGGTTCCGTAGACAGCAATCGAAGGCATGGCGATGAATGCGTAATCGGTGGCAAGTAGAGGAACTGCGTGGGGAAACTGCGGCTGTGAGTTTCGGTTTGTGTTCTAGCTCTAGGGTAGTTGTGCTCTGGATTCCTGGGGGACAAGGACACCTCTGTGGCTAGTAAGAGACAGAACTCGCGTGATAGGAGTTCTGTGTTACTAGCATTCACAAGCCGTTCTGAGGAAAGCGTCTCAGCCGTTTCCGTTCAGCGAATCGACATAGCGGAATCGCTTGAAATGCTGCACAACCATTCAGCCACATTCGTTGTGATGCTCGGGAATCCGCTGGATGGAGAGGACTGGCTGCACGCTCTCCATCCTCACTTGTGCCGATTTGATCTGGCCTTCCTGTTCACTGATGCAGCTTCTGTTACGGACTTTGAAACGGGGTTCGCCTCGATCGTTGATTCGTTGGGGGCGCCAAGTCAAATCATCCTCACGATCCTTGACTACAGCGCGGACAACTCAGAGGGACATGGCCATGTGCAGGCAGTGGATTCCTATTGTCGAACCCACTCCATCCCCATTGCTGCTACAGGATGTCATGCTGCAGACTTGCCAATAACTGCGCAGAGATCTCCCTTGTATGAGCGTCGTGAGATAAACAACGAAGAATCTCCTGTTGCGTTGTATTTCGGTGCCCTCATGTCACACTACTTCCTTCAAGTCAGGCTTCGCCGCTGTGATGACCTTATCAAGCGCAAGCTCTATGATCTTGCTGTCGTGAATTCCGTGATGGTTCTTGAGATCGCTATACGAGAGCTCGCTCACAAACTAGGTGCTTCAAGAGATGTATCATCTGCAAACAGCATTTGGACAACAGTAGACTTCCTATCACATCTTGAAAAGACAAGGAAGATTGGCCTGACCATCAGCAGAGAAGAAATGGATCGCGTGGTGGAGCGCGGCAATTGGGTCCGTCACAGATCCTACACACCAACGGCAGAAGAGGCCAATGATGCGTATGATTTCGTCCTGAGATTCGTTTACTCCAATGTTCGTCCGGATCTGAGAGGTGCTGGCATTGTCCCAACGTGATAGAATATCGGCATTCCGCGAATCATCAAGCGGTGCCCCATGTAGGCAGGTAGTCTGTGGAGAGGTGCAGCCTTGAGAAACATCCGGGCCATAGTCTTTATTGATGAGAGTGTGGGGACTTCCAGACTTCAATCAGCTGTTGAGGCAGTTCTATCTGGACTTGATTCCACTTTTGAGAGCGTTGTTTGTCGGCTAGGCAGAAGCGTTATCCCACGGGAGGTCATTGAACATCGGAAAGATGGGCCGATCTTCATCTTTCTCAGCCAGCACACTGAACTTGATTGGCTCAAGGACGAGCTTCTGCATGAGGGGTTATCCAACAAGATCTGCATCCTGTGCTCATTCATCGAGGAGGAGGAACGCTACGAGAAGAGCAGCGGTTCGATTCATCGAGACGGGTATCGACTAGTTATCATGCAAGAGGGGCGTGACATGCAGGTCTTCATCACTCAGCTCTTGTCAGAATTGCGCAGTGTGGAGCGGGAGTTGCTGTTGCATCCCGAACGGTATGTCCCGACAGGACAACTGACAGTTGAGAGCCTCGAACCTTACGATGTGCTCTCTGCACGCAAGCAGGTCCGAGTGGATCCGACGGGACACGGTTATATAGAATTCGAGTGGGAGATCTTCGTTACCGGGGAGGGTTTCGAGGGCACGACGCATTACTTTGGTTTGGATTCAAGCGTTCCGAGAGATCAAACCATTCCGCCAATCGAGGAGATGTTAGCGCTTCCATTGCGGGCCAGACACGACAAGGCAACTTTCGACTGCGCGTTGCTCTGGTCGACTGACAGAGATCTCACGATGAGCCCCATAGAGTTAACAGATCAAAGTACAGAAAGGTATAGGGTGGTACGATTTCTTTTCCTGCCTCCCCCTTCCCCTGGGAGCATAATCCGGTTCGCATGGTCATGGGCCCATCCAGCAGTCTTTGTGAAGCATGGGACCGATGCATCTAGTTTCAGGTGCATACGGGACTTCGCAAAACTGGATCTCGTCTGCCGATTTGAGCATGCTGACGCTGCGACTCCAATATGCTTCTCACATGATGGAGAACCAGCCCTGCAAATCGTAAATCCGGCAGGCGTTGACCAAGCGCATATTCATGGAGTGGGAAGAAGATCCCTGAACTTCACGCAGTATAGCTGGAGATTTGAGGGAGCTCAACTGAACAGCAAATATATCGTCAGATGGCAATTGCCTTCCAACAATCAGCCTTCATAGTGAGCATCTTCCATGTGTCCTTGCTGTTACATTCCGTCGTCGCCGAAGTACATGCTCACCTCTGAAATCGTTGATCTGATTGTGATGTCGAAGTCACATCTCCTTATGCTTTCCCCTCACTTGTTGACTATACCGAGAACCACGCGTGACGCCAAGTCTGGCCAGTCACTTAGCTGTAGGACATTAGTCACCTTCCTGAAGGGAACCAATTATCGAAACGCAATCGAATTCCCGCTAACGGTCGCATTTATCTAGTTACACGTGACTTGGGAATTCGTTTCTCGTTGTGCACTCCCATCAACGCTTTCACATCAGCTAAGACATCATCACCGCCAGGGGTAGGGCCGTAACTCCTGGATTCGTGATTGCTGGGCTTATCCCCATGGTCAGCTCTCCCCCTAGTTGCCAGCAATGTGAGAATTGCTGCGTAACTCATTGGCAGAATCCAGTCGGCTTGAGAACCGGATCCGCTACGTCATGCTTTGCGGGAGAGATGCGAGCATCCAGCTAGGGCCCAATTCAACGGCCACCCGCATGACCACATCTTCCCCAGCAGATGCGACTCATGGTTACCACTTGAGCGTTCCCATTTCATCGCCGGGGTCGGATCTTGAATCTTAGGGTTTCGAGTTGCCTCTAGCGTCAGATCTGTCTTCCTCGCGTCTTCTCTAGTCCATCCCAGATCAGACAGCAAACGTAGTCTCAATGGCTCGCTCAGCTGCTACAGTCACGGCGTTCATGAGGTCTTCAAGCTTGCCGCCGGCGCAACTGCATCCCGCGGCGCGGGCGTGGCCGCCGCCGTTAAATCGGAGGGCGATTTCGCTGACGTCGACGGCTTGTTTGGAGCGTAGCGAGACGTGGACGCTTCCTGCGATGGATTCGATGAACATGATGGCGACTTCGACACCGGCAATGGAACGGATCTCGCCGATCAGTCCGGAGGTGTCGTCGTCAGTGCATCCGGCACCCTCGATCATCTCGGCGGTCACGTAGGCGGTGGCGAGCCGGCCATCGACGGAGAGCTTGAGCGTGTCCAGCATGGCGGTCGTGAGGTGTATTTCGTTCAGGGTGCGGTGCTCGAGCACGGCTTCGGTGATGCGTCCGATGTTCGCGCCTTCGCGCACGAGGCGGGCTGCATACGAGAAGACGCGTTCGTCGACGCTCGCGTAGCGGAAGAAGCCGGTGTCGGTCGCGATGCCCAGCAACAGCATCTCGGCGAGTTCCGGGTCGAAGTCGACCAGCTGCTCGCCGATCTCATAGACGATCATTGCGGTGGCGGCGTAGGCAGGATCGCAGACGTTGATCTTGCCGAATCCGAGATTCGACTTGTGGTGGTCGAGGGTGATGTCGGGCGCTCGGCCTTCGAGGAGCTTCGAAGCCTCTCCGATGCGCGCCAGCTCGGACGCATCGACGGTGATCGCGGTGTCGTAGGCGTAGTCGCGTAATCCGTCGACGTCCTTGATGATGCCACCGCGATCGAGTCTCTCGAGAAACGGAGAGTCCGCGTCGGCGATGCAGCCCTCGGCCGTTTTGCCTGCCTTGCGCAGGATCATCACCAGCGATGCCACCGAACTGATGTCGTCCCCGTCCGGGCGAATGTGGCCGATCACGAGGAATCGCTTTCCCTCGTGGATTCGGTCGATGACTTGGTCCAGCGTGTCAAACATGCCGTCTCCCCTCGTCGAATCCTGAAGTGTATCGCATTCCGCACGGCATCCGCCGGCGCGGTCGGCAGGAGCAGAGCACTCTCTTGACTCAATTAGTTCTATATCGTATCATCCGATATCGAAGGAGGTGGCTCATGGATCAGGAGCTTTTCAAGACGTGCAACGAACGGATGAACACGGCGGATGTCGTGTACATGACGACGATGCGCGACGGATACCCGTGCACGCGAGCGATGCTCAATATGCGAAACCGCGACCAGTATCCGGACCATCAGCACCTGTATGCAGACCACATCGAGGACTTGATGACATACGTCGTGACCAACACGGGCTCCAAGAAGCGAAAGGACATCGAACGGGACCCGCGCGTCTGCTTGTACTTCTGCCATCCCGGCGAGTTCTTCGGTGTCTCGCTGGTCGGCGACCTCGAGATCGTCGACGACATGGAGGTCAAGCGCGCCGTGTGGGCGGACAACCTCGCCCAGTACTTCCCGACCGGGAAGCCGGAGGACGAGGATTACACGCTGCTGCGCCTGTTCCCTCGCGAGGTCAGCGGGTGGAACTGCGGGCACAAGTTCGCCTTCGAGATCCCATCATGAAACTCGAGGTCCAGGGCGGGTTCCTGATTACGAAGATCAAGCATCTGTCCGGCCGCATCTTCGCCCGCATGCTGCGGGAGCACGAGATCGAGATCAATCCGGCGCAGGGGCGCATCATGTTCGTTCTGTGGCAAGAGGACGCGCTGCCGATCAGCGAATTGGCGAAACGAACAGGCCTCGGCAAGTCGACGCTGACCAGCATGCTCGACCGGCTGGAGGCGTCCGGGTTCCTCGTGCGCGAGCGATCGGAGAGCGATCGACGTCTCATCCTCGTCAAACGCACCCCGAAGGATCGCGCATTCCAGGCGGAGTACGAGAAGGTGTCCAAGGAAATGGGTGACCTGTACTACGCAGGCCTGGACAAGCGGGAGATCGGACAGTTCGAGCGGACGCTGCACAAGATCCTCGACAACCTGACGGCGTACGAGGGGAGGGATTCCGCATGACCGAAGACCAAGCGAAGGAAGTTGCACTAGGGCTCATAGAACGCGCTCAGATTGCCATGGTTGGCAGCCTCGGCCTCGAAGGCGATCCACAGATCAAGGCGATGATCAAAGCCGAGCACGAAGGGCTGAAAACGATCTGGTTCTCGACCAACACATCGAGCGAGCACGTCGCCCAATTCAGGAAGGATCCGCGCGCCTGCGTCTACTTCGCGGAGTGGGCCGACGAACCGTGGCGCGGTGTGACCTTGGGTGGCCGTGTCGAGATTCTTCAGGACCACGCATCGCGGGAACGCCTGTGGGAAGACGGCTGCGAGCGCTTCTACCCCC
>Ga0272441_10012358_pt1 | contig 12493 bp, 26 predicted proteins | sample SSMProp6N_FD_193582 | JGI IMG/M metagenome (GOLD analysis project Ga0272441, IMG submission 193582) | Marine sediment archaeal communities from Little Sippewissett salt marsh, Falmouth, MA, United States - SSM-Prop-6N | ecosystem: Environmental > Aquatic > Marine > Wetlands > Sediment ...
CACCGAGCCCGAATGAAATCAGTTTGTCTTTCATACTCATATGACTACCCTCACGTTCTGCTTAGGCGGAAGACTTAAAACCCACGTCTTCTTCGCCTCCTGCGTAATGAACTCCATCGCCGTCTGCAGACTCAAGTCCTTTGATACGACAAGGAACCGCGGAATGCCTTCGTACTCTGCGAGCGCAGGCTCCTGTAGATCGGCAGGATCTTCTGGTTCCCAAAAGATTTCGTTCGCTGGAAACTTGAGCCACTGATCGTTTGAAATAAAAACACGGACAAGTCCTCCCATGCGCAGGTAGCTCGGCTTCTCTGCACCGTCAACGTTATGAGCGATGTGTATGCTGTTCATAAAAGCCCAGTCGATAAACTGTACAACGTCCCCGAGTTCTCTGTCAGGAAATGAGCTGTCCAGCGTGTTTATGACGATGTACTTGAAGCGCATATTATAGTAAGACATCGTGCTGATAATAGCGTCGTGCAGCTCTTCAAATGTAAACTTGTTTTTACCGCCAGGGGCGAGCTCTAAGCACGGCATACCCTGCATGGAACCATATTGTTCCACTGTATATGTTATTCTAACTTTCATATTGTTCCCCTTAAAAGGCACAGGGGGGCTGGCCCCCTGCACCATAGTTGTTGTGAAGAGCGTCTGCTACGCCTGCTCGTCAGGTTCGTACTTGCGGATCTCGTTTTCTTTCCGGGGGTTACCTTCAGCGTCTTTACCGTCTTTCTGCTTGACGGTTCCGACAAAGGTCCGTCCTACCGGAAGATCGAAGTCTACCGTGTCGCCCTTTACCTCTTCGTCTGCGCCGGTTGCGAGGAACAGACTCTTGAGCTCATCAGTGCCGATGTGCCCGTACTCCTCAAACTGGTTGTGATCGGGGAACATCTCATAGATGCGTAGGAAGTATGTCTTGTCAATCATCTCTTCCTGTTCGGGAGCTGAGCCAAGCGCATCGATGGTCTTGAGGCGATAGGTGTGGGTGGTCCCGAGACCGTTCTGTGCCTCCTTCTCTTTGTGGTCCTCTACTGAGAACACGTACTTACCTTCCGGGTAGAGAGGCACGTCACCCTGCTTGCCTTTGCTCTTACCGAAACCGGGAACTTTTCTTTTCGTAGCCATAAAAGTCTCCTTTGGCACTTTTGTGCCTATTGTTTTTGCCTCTCTACGAGAGGTTGTTTGCTTCTGCTTTCAACTTACTTACTTCATCTTTTAACGTTGTTACCTCCTTTCTCAGTTCGTTCAGATGACAGCCGATCTGTATGATGCATTGTTGCCATTGCCAGCCGCCTCTAAACAGGGATTCGCTTTCACGGATCTGGTGTTCGCTGAAGCGAGTCACCTTCGGGTCGATTTCCATGCCGTACATAGGACTCCCGTTATTTCCCACTGCTACTCCTCCTCCTTCGTGTAGTTGTCCGCTTTGCAGGTGCAGAGCTGCCCTTCGCCTTCGACGCCTCCTTTTCCGCCTCAGTTGCCGTCTCTTCTATATCACTACCTACAGAGTCAGGGTCCTGTGTAAACATATCGCCTACTGACAATGCTGTGATCACTGCGTCTACTAAGGCACGTTTTTTCGCCATCTTGATCACAGTGTTGTAAACGTCCGCTATATCACTGTTCTCTATTTTCTTACGGTAGACGACCTGAAACTTTCCATCAACTTTTCCGACGGCTATCTCAAGGCCGTGCTTGTGCAGATAGTCTGCGGTCTTCGGTGTTACGCCGCTGTTCTTCAGGATCTTCGGAAGGTTCTCTGACTTGCGCTCCTTCCACCACGCCGGCGGAACCTCCACTCCGGTCGGCATATCATCGTTGCGGTAGCGGTACTTCTTCTCAAGTGTCGAGCAACTGCCGACGCCCTGCCCTACGAATGCATTGCTGTTCTGATGTATCAGGTCGCAGGTAATATCATAGGTTATGTGGCCGGAGGCGCCGTTGATCGGTTCGTGCAACGTCTTATCAATGTGATAGCGCGGTATGAGACGAAAGGTCATAGCCAGCTTCTCCGCTCCCGGCTTAAACAGAAACTTCTGCTTTACTCCCGGTACCGTTCCGTAGTGTACGCCTTCCTTCATGATGCTGCGCATGACGGCCTGAATCTTATCGACCTGTTTCTTCAGTTGTCCTATGCCGAGCTCGGTCGCCTCAACCGGCATAGTGATCAGTTCTTTCTTATCACTCATGTGTGCTTTCCTTTTTGAATCTCTCTGTCAACTCAGCTACACTGTAGTCAGCTCTGAACTTTCTGCGCGACTTCTTATCCATCTCCTGCAGCCGTTTCCAAAGTCCGGGATATTTATTGTGTAGTGTTCTCAACTCTCCTATTCTGCTGAGCGGACAGCACCAACAGCTTACCCGCACGAACTGTTCGTACAGTCCGTCCCAATCGAACCCTTTATCATAACAATATTGGAGGGCCTCACTTTCTGTTATGTTCCATTTTATGAGCGGATACCTTGAATGTTTTTCTCCATTCCTTCCTGCCCTGTGTGCCTCATCAGCGGCTATACCGTGATACTCTATCGGTGATTCAAACTCTTTCATATATCTGTATATCGGACTCTTCTTTAGTAGCTGTGTGCACCATCTGTTTCTGAAGTCCGGATGACCATAGCCTACCTGTCCGTTCCTCTTTATATGCTCACCGAGGTAGTACTCATAGGTATGGGGAGCTCTAAGCACTGTTACCTTCCTATCTATGTACGCCTCAACCTTTGCTATGTGCCGGTACATTGCAGGGAACTCCATTCCTGTATCACAGAACACAATGTCATCGACTCTCATACCGCGCTCGAGCATCATCAGGAGCATAGCGGTAGAATCTTTACCGCCGGAGAAGGAGACGATGTGCTTCTTATTGGAGCTGTTCATAGTCTCTCCTTATTTCAAGCAGTTCATCTACGCGGAAGATAATGCCCCACGCCGGCGGGTCTCGCATTTCCGGCTGTTCGTAGATCCACTCAATAGCTACGGTGTAGTCACGGACCTGATAGTCGTCAGGCAGAATGTCACGGGCAATCTGCAGCAGGTCTACGTAGCCGCTGTTGAAGGATAGATCGCTTGCCATAGCGTATGCTCCGGTGAGCACGCCCCACACATAAAACTTTTTCTGCTCTGCTGTCCACGTTTTCCATTCCCAGTAGTTGTCCTTTTCTATGTTGTATGCGTTTGCCGGATGCTGCTGTGCGCCGGTGACGCCGATGAAGATGAGCGAGAACAGAGTGACTGCGATAATGAATGCGATGCCGAGCATTACTCTGTGCCTGTCTTTACTCTGAATGAAAAAGTGATCCGCTAAGAGTAGAACCATAACGAATATTGTAACATATAGTAACCACATAGGCTACCTCCTTTAACTTATATAACCTTACACCTCATTGCCCCAAACATCCCATCCCTCTGTTTTGCTTCGTGCGAATAGTTCTATACGAGGCAAGTCACCAACTAACTCAACTATTTTGTCTCTTACCTCTTGCGGCTTCTGTGAGTGTCTTTGTATAGGTGTAGCTATTACAGAATGCACGCTCGCATTTATCCTTTTTGGCTTTCCTTTTGTAGCTAACAGGCACAACTCTGCATTAGCTCTTGTCCAGTTGCCCATTCCCCAAAACCAAGAATCAGCTTTCTTGTTTTTCTTTACCCAAGTAAACGCAACAGTTTTATACTCAAACCCCCAATTCGTTATCAGATCCCAACACACATTTAACACGGGCATTGTAACCCATAAAAACAATAGGCAATCTGTATCTGTTATTTTATAAACAGGAAGATTGTCAATCCAGTTTTTATCTTGTGTCTGATATTTACATCCTGCACCCCTATTTCCAGCAAGAGCTTTATCACGATAGCTCCAAGGAGGATCAGCATAAATAATTTGGTATTTCTTATTTGGAAACGGCATTTGTTTCATCTCATCTCCTTATAGACTGTTTGCCAGCTTATCCTCTACGTAGTCGAAGGGACGCGGGCTGATCAGCTTGCGGCTGCGCTTAAATCCAGGTGGAAGGCGCTTAACCTGAGTGAGGTTGTTGTCACAGATTTCGATGAACTCACAGGGCTTGAAGTAAGCGTCACAGTAGTAGGTGTTGCGCTGAAACAGAGAGTATGGGTCAGCGCCCTGTCGGTAAGCCTCCACCTTCTGACTGATGATGTTCTGCAGGGTAGCGATGCCGGCGGTGAACTGGCGCATACGCTCCTCTGTTCGCTGGACAAGATCTCCGCGGACACAGTTAATGTTATGCGGTCCGGTTGAAGACTTGTTCCAGTAAGCGATGTCAGGAATGACAGCGTACAGCGGACGGCCATAATGTTCGCGGGCGGCCCACAGGTAGGCGGTTGCCTGATCGCCGTAGTGCACGCCGATCTCTGTTGTCTTGATTGAGAAGGATGATGTCTTTGTTTCCATGCCGTACCAATCGCCGTCCTTGCCCTTCTCCTTTACGATGGCATCAGGACGCACTGTGAATACATAGGAGGTGCCGGGAATAGTGACGGTAAGCTCTTTCTCTACGTCAACAAGGTCGAACCGTTTGAGGTCGATGTAGCCGAACTTATTGATCCAGTAATCGAGCAGAACCGGACACCGCTCGAACGTCTTATAATATTCTTCATCGCTTTCAAACTCAGCACGGCGACTCTTGATTTCTGTCTCTACTTTTCGTAGAGCCTTGGATCGGCTACCGGTTGTGTAGAAGAGCGCTTTGCCTTCGTGAAAGGCGGCGCCGTTTATGAGCGGCGTTGCGGTGTATTTCGTTTCAATGCGGAGCAGGTAGCGGATGAACCACTTCATCTGGCAGCATTGATAGAGGTTGTGGAAATGAAAGCCGGCGTGGCTGGCACTGCGCTGGCGTTCAGCGTGTGCCTTCTCTCCTCTTTTTGCCGGCGCTTTTTTCTTACTCATTTATTTCTCCTGTTACATTGTCGTCGGTCAGCACCCACCGCAGGGGAGCTTGCATATATGAGTACACGAAGTAGGGTTCGCCGTCTGGTGTGCCGAACGGTTTGCAGAATGAGAAGCCTTCCTTTGATAGTTCTGCTATTTCTTTTTCTACCTGCGGCAACGTGCCTGAGACTCGGACATATTGATAGTCACCATCTATGTGATACTCTTTCATCAAATGCCTTCCTTCAGGATAACAGTGAGGCTGTGCATGACCTTCATTGTCATCTCAATGTCGACCATAGCGTCGTGAGCTCCCGCTGTTTCTATGCCGAGGTATTCGGCGAGATCGGTAAGGCGAAGCTTATTGTTGTAGTCGACGATTATGCCGCGCCATTGCATGTAGCGAAAGAGGGCGGCAGGGTCGAGGGTACCGAAGGCGAAGAAAGAACCGAAGTAACGGTCTCCGCATTCGTACCAGAGCTGGCGCAGGAACCTGACGTCGAAGTCTACGTTGTAGCCGCCGGCGATCATCTTATCTCCTTTATCAAAGGGGTTGACGTGACGGGCAAAGAACGCGTGCAGATGATGGTACATGGTGACCTTAGACGGAAAGCCGAGCAGCTGTTCACTCTTGAAGCCGTTGATTTCAAGAGCTTTCTGCTCTACCTCTTTATCTGCGCAGTCACCGTACAGGACTATTCGTTCGACCTCTTCTCCATCGACTTCCATGATGCCGGCAAGCTGAATGATGCCGTTGCGCTTTGGGTCCGTTCCGCTGGTCTCTGTATCAAACCAGAATACTTTCATTATTTTCCTCCTTTACTATGCTTCTTTGCGAGATAGGCGCGGTAGGCGCGTTCGGCTGCAACACGGGTTTCGTACATGCACTTGCCGCTGCCGATCCTGTACTTTCCGTTTGAACACTTACGTACTGGCATATCGTTTACCTCCTCTAATTGTTCTTGTAGAAGGCGAACAAGTTCTTCCCTGTCTGCAACTGCTACGTGGTCGTTGAGGTACTGTACGAAGCCGTACCACGTCCAGTCTGCAGCCTTTATGAAATCGCTGAGGAGCTTACGCGCCTTCACTGACATGTTTGGATTGCCTTCTTCTATATGTTTTTTCAACTTTCACCTCGCTTTCGGATATCCTCAATCTATAGCTATATCTCCTGCACCATTACACCGCGTTCTACAAAATGAAACGGTACCTCTGTAAGTTGCAATGCTTTACGTAGTTGCTCATGTCTGCTCGGGTGTCCCATAACGAAAAGGAAGGAGCCTACTTTACCTCCTGGGATCTGCCCGTAGCATCCAGCCTCTTGAACTTTTTGCATCAGCTCCTCAACATCCTTGTTATAAAACTTACCGGGGAGACTTTGCTTTAGTGCCTGTGCCTTGCCTAACAATTCCTCAATGTGCTCAACGTCTTTGTTTTCGTATGCGTGCATCATTGCTTCTGCACAGAGCTTAATATCATGAAGTATAGGTGCAGCATCAGCAAACTGATTTATTAGAATACTGAGGGACGTTTTAGACTTACCTCTGTAGCCTGTGTAGAACAGCCGAGCGCGTTCTTCTATCATATTAGACACCTGCCATCCAAGCTTCCTGTGTTCAAAGTGTTGCGGGTAGTATTTTATTTCACGTACGCCACCGAGAGCACAAATAGTTGGATCGTGATACCCAGACGCTCCGTCGAGAACTTCAACCTCTATGTACGCGGCTTCCTTTGCTAAGGTTTCATCGTCTATATATTTGCCTGAGATTTTGTGCAGTGCTGCTAACAGCCCGACTGTAAGTGCTCCAGATGATCCGAGGCCGCTTTCTATATTTATATCGTTCATTATGTAGATGTCTAATGGTGTTTTTATCTGCATAAACTTGATACATTCACGCACTAAGTCATGGTTAATACTGCTGACGTCCTTTACCTTCTCATGGACATCCATGTACTTGAGGCTTATGTAACCATCCACATTTGGCTTCATTGCAACATAAACATACTTGTTGATAGTAGCGCTGATAGTAAGGCCACTAAACTGTTCTACGTAAGGTTTGATATCCGTTAGCCCTCCTGCGAGGGGAACCCTTAAGGGTGTTTTTGCTATTATCACCTTGTACCTCCTTTACCCATCTTACTTGGCCTCTTACGAAGGCCGAGGCGCAGGGCTCTGCTCATGGTAGCGTGCTCGGTGCGTCCTATTGCTCTGCCGATAGCGCTGTAGGACATGTGCATGTGTGTGCGGATGTAGTCGTCCTCCGCCGGCATCCACGGATTATTGAAGTCTGTAATTGTACGCTCGAGCAGGACGTCAGTGTCGGTGCGGACGTCTATGCGCAGATGAGATGGTAAGTGCTGATCGTTGTAGGTTACTTCACCCATTCTGCTCCCTCTTTTTCTGAAGAAGGTATGCGGACCATTGCTCAGCCATGGCGTTAGCTATGCCGGGGTATGTGCGCGCACGATCGAAGGCTCTGGTAGGAGATGGACCCATTTTCCATACTTTCTGCTCACGGCCTTTAACTATGTTAGTGGGGACCAGATCAGGTACGCCCCTTTTCCAGAGGCCGGTCTTCTTTGTTTCTCCGTGGCCGAACTGCCACGGCTGGATGTACTGAGGTCGTGGCATCTGCGGGTAGTATGTGTTGAGCTGGCCGACAGGGTTCTCTATTACCATAGGAGTATCGGGGTAGAGGTTCCATAGGCGCCAGATGAGGTCTGCGGCCTGCTGTCGCTTTTCTGTGCCGGCATAGTAGCGGTTGCCGGAGACTGCGAGGTATGTGCAGGGTGGGTGCGCTATGATCAGATCGGCCCACGACCAACTGAACTCGAAGACGTCTCCCTGCAGGTGCGGTGCTAAGTTGCTTTCTGAAGGGTTGAGGTCGCAGCTTACTGCAACTTGACCGTTACGGTGGAAAGCATCACGGACTACGCCGGACGCTTCAAACAGAACAGCTACTTTTATCGGCATAATATCTCCTTATAGTCGGCCCGACCGGGATTGAACCGGCGACCTCATCGCTATGCACGCCCGTAGGTTGGACTCGCTGATGGTGCTCTACCTCTGAGCTACGGACCGTATAAATGGGGCAGGTATGTGTAGGTTATAGGTCCGACCATAGTGTGATTATTGCTGCGCGTGCTGCCTGCCCCGCCAGCACTGCAGAATAATGACAACTGCGCGGTTTAACGGCACCGCACTGCCGAGATTATAAAGACGTCAACGACGTCTGTGCTTCACAGGTCAGGGTCCGGAATGTAGCCGTTGTCTTCGGCCCACATTTCGAGGGCGGGAACGCCGAACACCTCTTGCGGTTCGCAGTTCTCACGGACCCATCTGAGTACTTCATTATCGTTTACTTTGATCTCTTCTACGATGATCTGCGGATCTTTGTGCTGATTGTGTGCCTCATCATCTTCATAGGTGAGGAATGAGAGATCTACGTCTTCGATCGCTGATTTGTCTATCCACATAAGTTACTCCTTTGTGAGGGGCATTGCACTGGCGCTGATCTTCAGGGCGCGGCGCAAGGTATCATCGACTGCTCGGTGTGCGGTTCTCTCTTTCTCGAGTTGAGCGGCGAGCGCTTCTATCTGTTTGTCTTTCTTTTTCATGGCTGAGGCTTGGTCCTTTATGATTCGTTGTGCTTCGTCATCTGCATGGGTGAGGATGGTCGCGGCGCAGTGGCGACGGGTGTTGATCGCAGAGGCCAGCCAGACTAGGACGGTGATGAGAGCAACGATGATGTAGGTGCCGGTTACGTGTAAGAGGTTTGCTATTTCAACACTGAGCATTGGCGTTCTACCTCCCGTGCTTTTCGATAGCGAGCGGCGTTGCTCTTTATGCGGTGCTTTATGTAGGAGAGAAGGAAACGGGTCTGAGAGCCGTCTCTGTGGTAACAGACCGCATCATAGATCATAGCCAGCTCCATTATGATGAGAACGTACATGCGACTGCGCTTAATCATGCGGGGCCTGCCTGCGAGGGATGACCTTTAGCGCGGCTGCAACAATGGAGAAGAGAGAGAAGAGTAGCGGCGGCAGGTTGTAAAGCAGGAAAATGATAAGGACCACTTTTATAATCATAACTACCTCCTTATAAAGGCCGCCTGCAGCACGGGAGTACACTGCAGGTCCGGCCAGGTGCGCATCCTATGGAGGTCACTCTCCCGTTGACTCTTATACTATTATACATGAAATTGAAGAAATGTCAAGGGGGCGGTCAAAAAATAAGGGATGACCTTTAGGTCCAGGGCAACTGTGGTATGGGGGGGTGAACGATCGGTTGGAAGGGCAATAATATTTGACCAATGTTGACATTATCTATTGTGCGTGCTATAATTAATGTATACTTTACCAGGAGGTTAGCGGATGAAAAAGAACAAATTAGAGTGGGTCGGCCATTTATATAAGGATGGTCGGGGGTTAGTAGCACAAAATAAGGACGGCGGGTTCGTTGCCGCGTGTCCGGCTATGATCGTGTATAAGGGGCTTAGCAGTCTTAGTGTAGATGATGTTACATACAGTGACGGCATTACGCTAAAATCTGCTATTGAAGTCATAAACAAGGCGGAGAGCGTCGAGACTGAGCCTTACAATCATAATAAGGTGAATGATTTGTGTAAGGCTATAAGGATGCCAAAGGAGCGGCTTAAGTCTTATGTAGGTTATCTAAATGATAGTTATGTCATTGTAGATGATATGCGGGAGCAATCCGAGTTGATAGGCACAGCGGAGGGAGACGGGGCTGTGCACAATTGGATAGCGGACGCATTACTATTTAAGAAGGTCAAGCCGGATAGTCCCGTACGGTATAGTGCTGAAAAAGGAGTGCTTCTCTATACATATATGTATAGAGGGGATGAGTACCGTGTTATCGTGGGTTGTTTGTCTGTGAGCGCGTTACAAGAGGTGCGCGGATATCTTATTGAAGAGGGGGTGCTGTAATGGTAGTACATTGTTATAGTGAAGGTTCAATTGTATTTGCGCTCAAACGTGTTAATGTTATTTTTGACGATAACATTAAGTTTAAGAGAGGGCCGGAATATATAGGAAAAGATAGAGAGGGCCGGAGTAAGCATAGGGTTACTCTTACGGTAGAAGACAGCAGGGGGCCGGGGAGTAGGAAAAGCAATACGGGTAGACGGATTGCGGCGGCGTGTTGGCACGTTCACGGGCATTTTATTGACGGTGTGTTGTTATTTGATCCAAACGGGAAGATAGAGACAGATTTTAACACGATTGAAACGGCAGCGGACAATTGGAAGGGCGGCGAACGTAATATAGGGTCTATGGCGCGTCCGTTATGTTATGCGGATGCGTGTGACTGTGGGGAGAGGGGGCTAATATGAAAGTGTCAGCATTAGGGGCGGCTATTGATGCAATAGGGTTTGCAATATCAGATATAGAAACTGCTATTGAAAATTATAAGGAAGATACAGGTAACTTTGTAGAAAGTTATGATGATATGCTAAATGAAATGGGTGAGAGAGAAATAAAGGTAGGGGGTGTAGTGTTAACGTGCAGTCAGGCGGAGCTATTGAAGGAGTATGATCCTACCGCGTATCGATGCGGATTAGTCGATTATATCGATAGTATTGATATAGAAGATGATCCTAATTATAAGAAGTACGCGGAGCCCCTGCAGGATCGTATTGAAGAGTTGAGGGATATACTTGATCAGTTGAGGGAGATTGAGGAGGGTGTTGAGGATGAGTTGTAGCGCTTGGAAACTGCGCCGATATTATGCGGAGCGGTTTGTTGACAGGGAAATTAAGAGGAGGGGCCGTAATGGAAAAGAAAGTGTATATGGCTATTGATCAATACGGGGAGACGCTGCACGGGCTTGAGCACCCGCGGAAAGATATCGCGAATAGGTTAGGATATTCGTCGTCATCGTTACATAAGTTATATGTAGATGGTCAAGACGGTGAAGTATATCATGTTGGATATTCCGCCGGTTGCCGGTGGTTTGATGTTTATGAAGTTGTACCTATGCGGGTGAAACAATAGGTAAAGGAATAAAAGAAATGAATGTGAGAAGAGAAATAAATATGAATGCTGGTGAAGAGGATAAACCGGCGTTGAATTGGCTGCTTGATCATTATCATTTATCAAGTCAATGGGGGTTTGTAGCTAAATGCTATTTTGTAGGTAAACAGCCAACGGTTAAAAGAATATGGGTACCTACAAAAGAAGGGCGTGTGTTATATGCACACCGTGAAGTCTTCACGGAATAAACATAAGGGGGAAAGGAAATGACAGTAAAGGAAAAGAAGGTTGCTAAAGCGTGGGAAGATTATGTGCAGGTACTGACTGAGCGACAGGAAAAAGAGAAGGAGGTTAAGGCGCTTAAGGAAATGGAAGAGGCGATCAAGGGACAGTTGTGCGCAGCGGTGCCGGCGGGCACAAGTGTAGCGGGGGTGCTGCATACGGTTAGCAGGAAACCAAGCATAAGCTATAGCAAGGTGTATGATGCTATCGTTAGTGAATTGGTGCCAAAGACAAAGGCGGCAGAGGCGGAGGCTATCAAGGAAAAGTACACAACTGTTAGGGATCAACATACAATTAAAGCGGGGGTGATATAATTAGTATGATTGGAGCGCAGATGATAGAGCATATAGAGCGGGCACCGGTGACGGTGTATAAGGTGCGGTGTATGGTTTGTGGAGAATGTTGGACACGGGCGGCGCACAGCAGGGAAGAGATAGAGGAGTATTTGAGGATGCGCGACGTGTGTGTAAGGGGGCGCCATGTTTATGAGCATGGTAGGATGATAGATAATGTGAGGGTGACAGTATGGTCGTAAATGTGAGTAAGAAGGCGCGCTGTCAGATTTTAGATAATCTGGTAGGGGGGGAGGTGTTCTATTTTGAGAATGATGAAGAGGGTGAAGAGGTCTACATGATGTTGACGACAGCGGCAGCGGAGGGAGAAGATTTGAAGGCTGTAGAGATAGAAAATGGTAATATACTTGCAATAAATAAGTTGGCAAGCGTTGTTAAGGTAGAGTGTAGAGCTTATGTTGTTAAGCCGCTGTGACAGGGGGCAGATAGCTAATGATGATAGAGGATCAGCGCGGGCCGGTCCTCTTTTTTTGGTGTGATAAAGGTTAGAGGTGTAAGGGAAAAAAGAAGAGTGGAGAGAGTGGAGAGGGTGATAATGTTCCACTGAAGTTCCGAGTTTTATACTGTAATTATATTGCCAATATAGGGTTTTTTATATGTAATAAAGGGAGGTGGGGTAAGGAGTTATGGATAAATGAACAGGGATGACGCGATTTTTTGCTTAAGGGGGCATTTTTTCTCTTTTTGTCTTTTTCTCTCCACTTCTCGGGCTATATTAGTGTCATAGTGTGTTAATTTATATGCTAATTCCTTATAATATATATATATATATATAATATATAATAATATAATAACAATATAAAACATATATAATTACAATGTAAAACACCTTGCAGGTTTGTAAACATAATAATGATGCTATATAGCAGTTAAGAATTAGAACACTAACTAATTGTATACAATTTGGGGTTGACCTTTAGTAGTTTTAAGCCGCGGGCGATTTGCTACGGCGCGGCGCTTGGCGCCAATTGGTAGT